>JAABUW010008648.1_pt1 | contig 11828 bp, 17 predicted proteins | sample 5560081 | NCBI WGS metagenome assembly JAABUW01 (sample SAMN10711882, study PRJNA513363) | rock metagenome | isolation source: Antarctica rocks | place: Antarctica: Victoria Land, Knobhead sud | reverse complement strand
TCAATCCAAATGCTTTTCGATGCTGGAGGAGATGCTAAAAAGGGGAATCTCCTACACTGCGCGGTGGAGAGACAAGCAGGTCAAGACACTGCAGAGATCATCGAGCTATTAATCGCTCGAGGTGTGCCAGTCGATGAGGTCGAATTTGAACAGCCCTCAGCGCAGCAGTTGAGATGGGGATTTAGTCGCGGAACCGCTCTACACAAGGCATGCTATCTTGGAAATTCAGAAGCTACTTCTGCGCTTCTGGAACATGGTGCTGATCCGTCTTGTAACCGCCGCTGCTATGACGAAGAGGAGAAATGCACTCCACTTAACGTAGCCAAGGCCAATGGCAACGAGGCGATTATCGCCATGCTTCAACAGAAGCTCGCGGTGTCGCAGATGGCAGCAAAGATGTAGGGATGTACAATAGAAATCGTGCGATGGTCTACAGAAATGTGCAATCAGCCCACTTCAACTTCAAATTCTGTGATCCCCAAATCCGCATATCGACCCGTCGACGCATTTACAGGAAAAAATACCGAACCTCGTGGGGTGGGCGAAAAGGGGAAGGGAATGTCTCCACCAAGCTCAACACACTCAGGTGGTGCGAGACTGCCAAGGCCTCTTTGGATTCCTGACGGGGTGATCGATCCATGATCAAGGCGATATTGAGACCAGAGGGCTTTGGTGCACCTGCGGCGCAGTATGGAAAGGTGTTAAGTGCACCTTCAAGATTTGATGGCTGGCATTGACCAGAATGAAGAAGATGCCCAAAGAGGGTTGCAAACAACTCCAAGCCTCACTCACGCATCTGTCTATATATATATATCCACTTGATAGAGACTGATGTCTACTGCTATACACTACAAAGAGATAAACGGCCCTATGAATTGATTTTGATCGCACAAGCTAAGAAAGGATGACTAGCAGACTTAATTTTTTTGAGGGTCAAGGCGAGGCGATGGTCGTTCAGATGAACAGCTTTAACATATTGAGGCTTGGCCACAAAAGGTGCATCGGAACCAGAGATCTCAATGCCTGCACTGGAGTCGTGATTCAATCTCCAATCGCTATCATTCTCGCCCACATCGCTCCTAGGCCGAGCAACGCGACTGAGACGGATGTTACAGCTGGAGACCAACACGTGTCGACCATGATGGACAGAGTCATGCAGCTCTTCGAGACTCACAAGCAATACTTTCCCTCTGCTACTACTGGCTCCGGTGTCTACGCTTTTTTCCTTAGACGAGTTGGACTTCCGGATCAGAAGAGAGTGGTCGAGGAGAAGCTCTCCAATGCAGGCCTTACACTCGCTGCGCACTACTAAAACGTTCCAACAAGTACAAACACCAATCCTGGTAGAGGTACTATTCTGGTCGGCTGGATGTCCGGGCCTCAGTATTGTGATCTTGAAGTCGAGGATATAGTCCGGAACAGGATCCCAGTAGCGCAGCAGTACATCGATCGTTTGGCGTCTTCTAGCACTGCTATGGCCTCAACCGCAGCTTCCCGCACCGCTGCCTCATCTTCACACGCCGCGACAGTTTCTTCTAGCGCGACGGAATCCTCGGGCGGTACGATCTCTGCTACTCAGGTGCAGCAGGCGACCATCGCGGCCCTTCGACAACTCGGCTTGACATCAGAAGAAGCCTCCAGTCTCCTGAGAGAGCATTTCACCTACCAACAAGCCTCTTTTGGAGCCACAGGGATGGCTTGTACAACCAAGAACATGCAGAGCGTGATCGTTACGGCCGCGCGCATGGCAGTCGCGAGCAGAGGATATACCAACGAGCAAGCGGCTGCACTCATTAGGCGTCACTTGTCCCAATTGCCAGAGGCCCAGGCCTCTTTGACTAGCAATGAAGGAGACGAGGAGGAAGACGAGGACTCGAGGAGACGAGTAACGGGGACCACTGAGCAAGAAATATCGCGAAGGCTGTGTGCATTGCACATACTGACGCAGTATCAAGAAGCGATCGCAGCCAATTACTCAGGATCATGGAGGAAATAAGACCGCAAGGGCGGTCGGGTTTCGCCGAGAAGTCAGCCTGCGCAGGGGTTGTATACGTGGCGCTCCACCTCGTTCGTGTGACGCAGGTACCACTCGCTGCCACTCAAACAGATTGAAGATGCTACTGAAGAAAATGATGCACGCAATCGCGCATGGCCACAAGCTCATCTTCAGCAGACCGGTACCGTATTCTCTTCTTCGCAGTCTGCTCCGTAATACCATTGCTGCTCATTTGCGCGAGTGTGGGACTCGATAATGGTGCGGAGCGCTCAAAGTCGATGACCATCAGTCTCATGGACGCGATTTCAAAGATCATGTTCCTAGGTTCTGCATCGTTGTGCCGGATCTTCTGCCGATGAATAGCCGTTAGAGCCGTTTCTGCAAGCTTCGGGAAGCAGACCTGGAAAGTTTTGTTCAATGGAGCCGACAAAGGCCGCCCGCCCCAGCTCATCAGAAGTAGATGCGATAGTCGAGCTCCGCTGTAGTGATAGACACGCCTTAACTCCAGCAATCCGAGACACACCGGAACGTATGTTCCTTGCAAGGCCCGCAGTCGTCGGTACGTTTGTCGCTCGTTACGGAGATGCTCAAAGTTGTGCGTCTCGCTTCCCTTGGCGACGAAAGTGTAGCCATGAGCCGCTAGAGTAACCTTGAGCAGTCCTCCACGGGCCCCATGAATGTTCAACGGAACACAGCTGGCGTCGACACCAGTATCAACCAGAAGTTGCTGCTTGACCAAATGTAAGAAGTCCTTCCTCCTTAGATGCTTTAATCCATGAAGCCGGGAATTGGGGCAGTCGGAGTCCATATCACCACCCTCTGCAAGGCAAATGTCCAGCCTTCGGGTAGCCGAAAATCTAACTTCGTTGGCAACAGCTGCTGCAATCTCAGTGAGGCATCCAAAGATGCCGTGATACAACTCACAGCCGCCAATACAGAACCGTTGCGAAGTACGTCAGAAATGACAGACTCTAGCGGAGTATCAAGTGCCGTCAGTGCAGATTCGAGCAGTGTAAAAAGGTATCGCACACGTACTTCCAGCAGTCTTGATTCAGGCTGCTGGGAATGAGGTATTGCTAGCCTGAGCCGCCTCTTCACCTTTATCTGGAACTGCTCTTGCTCGAACAGATATTCGGGGTCACAGGGACAATTGTGTGCGTCAGTATGGAACATTACTGCTGCCGTGACTAACGTGCCGGAAATCATCCGTGGAGCGATCGGTGTAGACACGGATCGAGAGATGCCTGGGAAGCTTGCTCGGAATGCGCAACGAATGAATTCGGTAGTCGTGAATGACTCGACGTCCACCCCCGGGAATACATATCGAAGTAGGTGGTCCTTGGTGTCGAGAAGTGGGTGAGCAAGTGTGACTGGGATCGAGTCCACAGCTCGAGCATTGCGAGCATCGAGGTCGCGGCCATCTGTCGTGATCTGGTCGAATGCCACGTTGCGCCCGGTGCCTGGAGTTGTACAAGTACGCGAAGACTCTTCGAACCCAAATGCCCAATTACTAGCTCCCATTCCTGCATTGACTGCCATATGGATCGGCATAGCATAATCCATGTCTAGATCAAAATCCTCGAGAAAGTCGTCGATAGCTGACAACAGATCAGGTTGGTACGTGAAGGTAAGGGGAGTGTCCTGTCCCGGAAACACAAATATGAACTCTGGAATGGCGTCTTCCGTCCTGGAACTTCCAGCTGGAAGGGACACTGACTTCCGGATGTGTATTGGTCCAGCCGAGCGAGTCTCAAAGCTATCGGGAGAAGCCGTATGGTCAACTGATATCCGATTGCGGATGTGTCTTTGCAGTCTTGGGAGGTCCAGCTGAAACCACGACATCGGCCCGGGCATCTTGGATGGTAGAAATGAAGTAGCGGTACCTCACGAGAGGGGTCAGAATGGGTCTGTCGTGTTGATGATGAGGGCGCTGTCAATGGATATCGGTGGTTGTCAGGAGCTGTACCAGTCGGGCGAGATCCTGATACTTATATAGGAGGAAGACCCACAGACCAGGGCGCCGAGCTGCAAGCACGGCGCAACTCACACGCACGCAAATCCTGAGCTTGGACTCTTATCGACACCCCCTGGTTGATTCAAGTGGCATTCGTTCGGCTTGCTCGTGTGGCGACGGCACAGTAGAACATCTTGAGCCTGGTGAGCCAATCCTTGCCACGATGCCTTGGGCTACGCACGTCGATTTCTGTGCCTGAGCGCCTCGTCGACATATGCAGAGGAGCACGAGGTCCCAGGCAGTGCAGCATGTATTTATGGCAATTCTCTGCGGCGTAGAGTAGTCGGCATGACATCGAGTGGCTATGATCGACGGTCCAGGTTCGGCGGCGTATCCTGCCAACAGCCAACTGATCACCTGCAGCCTGATATGCTTCGAAGTAGGAGCACTTGAGGAAGTTATAGGCTCCTAGCATTCGACGATACTGTGTCTGAGCCCCGTGCTTTGCCGGGCAACATGAGGTCTTGTTCAGCCATGCTTTGTGGGTTCAGCAGGTCCAATCGTTCCACGCAGCACTCCGACACAGCTCCATTGGCGCTGTGCCCACCAACACAGCGCCGCGAACAGATCCTGATCTTCTTGGCGAAGACTGAGTATATAAGACTCTTCACCGTCATGTTTCTTGTTGTATACGCTCGTTTTGAAGGAAGCCATCGTGCCATTGGACCAAGCCCCACGCCGCACCAAACCTTGAATGAATATGACGGAACGTGCAAGCAACGATGGCTCCATAGCGACCGCCCGCCAGGAACAAACCGAGAGTGCCAGCACTTCCGAAAGAAATGAAGCTACACCATCTACTCTGTTGCACTTCCACAAAGAAAACAGCAGTGGGCCTCTCCGCGAGTTCCCTTCCTGGTTCGCCATCGGTCCGTGGCTTTCCAGCCAGCTTAGAACGCTGTCCGACATCGATGTCTATACGCCCATCCCGTGGAATAACGATGACGAGGGACTGTGGATTCGGGAGGTAGCCGGAGTCGATGCATGGCGTCAAAGCGAGAGAGGTGGTGACGAGTACCGGGTGTACTTCCAGAGAGCTAAAGTCAAGAAGGAAGACTGCGGCAGGCTTTATGCTCAGTACAGTTCGATTGTTAAGAAGATCAGGCCAAGCACGGATGATCGCCACAGCATGATCATCGAGTGGAGGCATAGGTGGATAGGCTTCGAGCTTGAGGATTGCCACACAGATGCATTTTGGCATGCATGGTTGAGAGACCGATGGATCACTACCTTTGAGTACACTTCCCTCCCAATACATCTTAACCCACCTCCATCGCGCTGACACACACTACAGCTCGCTCTCGTTATCCGAACATCAGGTGATTTGGGTTGGTGACTATGGTGTCTGGAAGGTCGAATGGAAGAACAGAATGGAAGCTGTCTCTGTGGAAAGACTGGGCAGAGTCTAGAGGGTCGTTTCGACGTACCGTCCTATCTCAAATCTCTCCTTTCATCTTCCATCTAGGATAGAGTGCATACCACAATCTTTTGCTTTTCTCGAAGTGCACGTGACCTCGTTCCACCTACTTTGTCGGACCGGCGACTTGCGGGAAATGGACGACATGTGGTAGGGCGGACGATTGGAGTACGGCACTTCACCTGATCGAGTGAGCACCGCTTCGTAGGAAGGTTGGAAGCCCGAGCGGGCGATGAGAGGGTGCGGCGGTTGGAGTGTACGGAGGTGTAAGTAATGAGATGAGCCCGGGCGGGCTGGTACAAATCAGAGCGGATTGCCCGCGCGTGCTTCTAACCCCCTTTTCGTAGAATAGGAACGAGGGCTGCCATGATGCCAAGATGCTGCCCGCGCGGGCTTAATAAAGCGCCGGGCTCAACGACCGGACGTCACGAGATAAGTGGACCGTTCACCTAATGTTCACGTGAAAGTACCGCACCCTCCAAGCGCCCGCCCGGGCTTTCTACCCTCCTACCTCCAAGGGGAAGCCAGCCCTATGATGCCAAGATGCAAGCATGACTCCCAGCGCCCGCCCGGGCTTCTGACCCCATCTCCTAGGTTCAGCCCGATAATGCCGAGGATGCTGGCCGTGCGGGCCCAGCGAAGCGCCGGGCTTGACGATCGAACGCAGTCACACTACTATTCCCAGATACCAGATCGAGGACTTGGGTAGTCCAGTCGCGGGATCGAAGGCCGTGCGGGCAACAGCTTGGCTAAAAACTACCAAGCGTTTAGCCGCACGGGCTTAGTGAAGCGCCGGGACCAAACGCCGGACGCAGTCAACCGAGTACATACAAAGGTCTTAGTACTCGGATTTCCAGATCACAGAACGGAGACTTGAGCAGTCTGGTCGCGGGAGCGAAGGCCGTGCGGGTAACAGCTTGGCAGTATCTCTACGACTTGTCAGAGCCCCATAGAGTACTTAAAGACAAGGTTGGCACAGGTGAAATCTAGCTTTCCTAATCAACATGTTTATTGCTATCGTTGCGGTCATATGCTTCACATGCTCAATTGGAAGGGCGCACCAAGTACCGATCGTTATACTACCAGCACCCCTTACTCGCACACAAACGATCACCCATACGCACTTCGAGCTCAATGCAGTATCAACTATATACAGATACCGACCGACGAGCATATGAGACGGTTGCTTTCAACTTCCTCCGATTTCTTCGACAAATCGAGCTGGTCTGCTGCATCACGTTCTCGGGCATACTGTTAAGAAGAGTGTCAGCGCACGAGGAGACTTTCGCATACACAGTTGCGTCACTGGTAATTGGCTGGCAGCTAGCTCTTTCGGTCTTTCGTTTGCTCTGGACTCGGTGGCAGTATGGAAAATTTGATGTGTTCAAGGATCCAACACGTAGTGTGTACTGGATCAGCAGTGGATACTCAGTGGTACTATGGATGTGCTTCTGGCATTTCAAGTGGTGGATATCTCGCCCACAAGGCACGAGCTTGGAGGGAAGTACCAGTCAGGACGACGACGACGTGCTAGACTAACGAACGTATAGGAACTGATTGCGGTAGCTCTTGGTCTCTACTCCGTGGTGGTTTGTCTAAGCTTACTTGGTTGTACAAAACGTAGCTGAGGCAAGGTATTCAACAGGTCTTGTGCTATGCGAACTCCGAAAGGACCGTTTTAGATACCTGACAATACCAAGGGCGGACCGAGCCCCGCGCGATGCCGAGGAGGCACCTCACCTCGCCAAATCTACTCCCAAACTTCACATCAACCACTGGTTCCCATTGTATGTTCAAATGTTACCACAGCAACTCCAAGCTCATCCTTGCAATCGCCTGTATAATCTCCCCTCTCCAATCGCACAACTGCTGCCTTTCCGACAGCCACGTTCGCTTTTTCCCCTTCAACAGCACGACTGTCTCCGCCATGGGCACCTCAAGCCCCTCACTGCACGCTGTCAGCCTCGATATAACACGTGGGTGCGAGATGCAAACGAACCGTACGTCCTCGTCAAACATGTTCCAAAAGGCTGCAATCGCTAAGTCGCAAGCCAGACCTTCGCCTGGCAGCCAAGTATCCTTCCAGCAGATCTGAGCTGCCTGCTCACCGCACGTGACCGTTTGAACGCTCAGCGCAAGAGGCATATCATCGACAGTGGAGCTCAGATAGGTCGCGAGATCGTTGATGTCCATGAAGCAGTCGCACCACCGAATCTTGTATTCCCACTTGAGCGTACTTGCAGCGATTCGCCAACCTACGATGCCGTCGACTGTCCACGACATGCTATCCTTGGTCTCCGTGCAGTCCCGAAACAAGCCGAATGCTGGACCGTTGGAGATGGCGCGCTCGTGTAATTGGCGAAGCTCCCGAAGCTGGCCTCGAGGATAAAGGGTGCGTGCCGAGTCGGATGCCATGGTTGGGGCGAGGTGCAAGCTTGATGTTGGAATGTGAGAGGTGCAAAGGGTACACTGTTGGAAGACTATGCTGTGTGGAAACATCGAGGAGCAGCGCAGCCTACTTATACATGGAAGGTACGAGGATATGGCAGACTGCAGCTCCTTTGAAGCGCTCGCAAGGCTCTCAGCTGACCTCTGCCACTGCGGTAAACTCTGAGGACCATTGGCTATGGAGCCTTTGACCCCCATCATATTTGCCGTTCGATGCTGTCGCACCACGGATCCGCCTTCTGCGGCACACACGAGATCTATTGGGTGGGCTGTACCAGCAGGATGGACTTGCCACGCAGATATAGCTCTGGCCCATCCGTAGCGCTGTGATGGGGGCCCTGCCCACGTTGGAAGGGCAAGAGCGTCATCGACAAGCTCCGGACCACTGCCATAGCTCACGCTGTGCCGTGTGACCAGCATTTTCGTGTGACCGCGACTGGACAAGAGACGTCTACGTAGAGCCTTCAAACGCGAACTGTGAGATCCTGCGCCTGCTCGACATCGCTGCCTGTGCCGGAGGGTTGTCCAACACAAAGGATACACGGGGCATGTATGCAGGGTCATGCTGCATGCGTCGCAGCATCGTCCGCCACGGCACGGACTCCCCTCAGGCTTCCAGCTCGTCCCTGCCGCATTCAGTGCCTACTATGACGAATCCATTCCATGGGCGTGGTCTTGTGCTATGATGGAAGACCAATTCCGACATCCATGCGCAGCCACAGCTCAGACTTCATCGGGTAACAACAGCTACACACGCCGGCGACTGGACGCGAAGCTTCTGCACGAGAACGCGTAGTTGGACCCTGCAGTCATGCACCGCGTCTTTGTTGCAATAGGATCGCTAACACTGCCTGGTACGGCTGCTCTCGGGCAGTTGTTCGCCGCATCTTTGCCGATGAGGGGAACCCCTGATGATGCTACGGCTCGTATGCCGCCTGTCGCAACAGGCCATGCGACAGCGACTGGATGAGCGACGTCTACTCGAGCTCCCCAGGGGATCTGAGTGCTTTGCAGGTGCGGCGTGCCAGATGCAGGCAGTGTCGGGGGCAGGGACGTGTTTCCGTACAACGACTGGACGAGAAGTACCGTGCTGCTGCACCGCCATCCGCCCTTTCGTTAGAAACGAACGATCAGCAGCTAGGAGAGGAGCTGCTACAGTGCATGCTGCAGGTGCGGCGCGGCGGTGCAATGAAGATGCGTGTTCATTCGCTCTCATTCGCCCTTTCATGCGGTATGCCCTACGTCTCCGTGTTGGACATCAAGGGTCTGACGCTGCTAGCACGTTGTCGATTCATCAATAGGCCGCAAGAGACCGCTGCCGCGCCCACAAGCGTACGTAGTTGGACAGGAATGGTGTACCGCAGTTGACACGGCGCTCCGACGAGCCTATATATGGGGCTCTGGCGCGCCCAAACGGCTACACAGTTCGAATCTCTTGCTCTGTGTACCGAGATGCCAGACATCCGCGCTACTCAGACCGCTCACCACACTATGGCGACAATCATGCAATTTGATCAGCTTAATCCCTCGACTCCGTACTCGACCTCGATACCCACCTCTCCCCTTCGACTAATGCGTTCTTCATGCGTCTCAGCCTCTGTAGGCGTCCCTCATTTGTCTCCGCCACGCATAGTTGATAGCAGTGAGTTCGCTGCATCCGGAACAGTGGACCCCCAGAGGCTGCGGCTGAAGATCATCACCACAGACTCGAATGAAACTATGGCAGCATCACATCTTCGAACATCTGCCTTGGGAACAACCTCTCCTTCCCTCCTGGGATCACAAAGCATGCCAGCATCTGAGACCGACAAGATCATGCCCGATGGTCCAGGCTCTGTATCTCTCGTGCCAGCTCAAGATGGCTGTACTTTCGTTGGAATATACGAAGACCCGACTACGTCAAGTGTTAACTTTCATTACAACTTTCAAACACAACCGCCATATACCGAGCATACGAACGTGGAGGGGATATCACAACCAATTGGACCAACATTCACTACGCTACTGCTAAAAACTGTTGGTTCACGGTGTGTAGCCGCCATGAAGACATTAATGGCTGCCGAAGCCGTCTCGGTCTGCCTCATAGCCGTGGCACAGTATCTGCACGCAGGAAACCCGTCTTGTCACTGCACTGCGGACGATTATCTCGACAGCGAGGGCTTCCAGCTCGGGATTCGTCAAATGCTGGCCGGAACCGCATTCGCCTCCACAATGACCTTGACACCTCCGCAATCCATCCAGCATCAGCGAACGCGTGCGGTCCTCGAGTGCCTGCGGCAGTGGCTGGCTGGCTGGCCCTGCTCGGAGACCGACTGGAAGCCCGTGGCTGCATGTGATTCTAGGTTCCTCCGTGCAAGAGCCTGTATCGCCTCGTCTATCCGCGCGACAGGCCACTCTCGTGGTGATGTTGTGGGCAAGTGGGCCTCCGAAACTCTCCTTGCCCCCGAAGCAGTCCCAGATCCTGACAGATGGGCTCGGAACAACATCATGCACGGCAAGCTTAGAAGCAAGAGCGATTCTCCGACCCGCACAACTTTGGAGGCCGGTCCTACCACACCCGACCACAAATTTGCGACTTCACTCTCACAGCATGGGCAAACTCGTGGCTCTGTCGAGAGCGAACCAACACGCCGCTCCTCCCGATCGAGCACATCCAGGTCTGTCGACTACAACCAGAACCGACACCCTCAGGATGAGCATATCATTGGGTATGGGAAGCGCCGCCGTTTGGATGCTTGCGAACGCAGCACCAAAAAAGCCAAGCTCGAGAATTGCAACCCAATTTAGAGAACGTTCCCCTTCGCATATCGCTCAATGCATCTGGTCGCCGATGTACAGCAGTGAGTTGTCACCGATGCTTACTGGACCTGAGGACTGAGCGAGGGAAGAGAGCCGAACACTATCGCCGTCCACGGGATCGAGAAGGGTGTAAATGCATTTTCCCCCTTGATTGCACCAGTATTGATCTACAACATCTGTGAAAAATCAGCCGTTCTTGATGCCGAACCGTGGCAATGTTTGAGAGTTCGTAGTAAGGCGAAGGTAGAAGTCTTTGCGATGGTAAGGATCGAATGTCGTTACCGCTTGAACGTCCGGGAATGCCCCACTAGGATCTGTCGTTTTGCTGATAGCAACGATGTAGAATCCTTGATCTGCCGAGACAAGTGAAGCCAGCGCAATTAAATTCAGTACGATGTCAACAAGGCGGTATCGATCGTAGGATGCCATGGCGTCACGGACATGCAGCTTCATCAGTTGAATTACGCTCTTGGAGCTCCGTACACCGAAGCCGTATCATGTGTTTCAAAGCAAGTATGCAGGCCGCAGACGGAGCATGACGAGCTATGGTGACTGTCCTTGCCGTCGTCCTGGATCTTAGTTCTGGGCTCATGGTAAGGCATACCGGTATCGTGGAAAGGTGGAAAGGGATTGATGAATGATCAACGTGGGTCCGCCTGGGCCCGGGAGTCGAGACTTCGATCTTGGATCGCGGATCGCGGACGATGGGACCTGTGCCGTTTGCATGTCCAATCGACAAATGGGATGAGAAGCCTAGAACCCTGTTCTGCGGCTTGCTGAGCGACGAACCAGAGCAGCAGGCACGGCTCACAGCCCGTGCAGCGGCCGTAGCGATCCGCACGTTGTAGATTGATTGGCCGAACTGCCTGCTGCTGCCTGCTGCTGCCTGGCGCTGCCCCGGTGCTACTCCGCTTCCGGCGAAGGAAGATTGCCATGTGAAGGACTGTGACAGAACTCGTGGAACCCAGTCCTCCGACCTCGGATCGAGGAAACGCACGGTCCGGCGGCGAAAGAGAAAAATCTGTGCGGTTCGGTGCACCTGGTTTCCTTTCCTCAGCTCTCTTTGCCTTTTGGCTTAGATCAAGTGTATCAGAAGCTACAAGCGCAGAACCGGCGAGATCAAGCACAAACACAACGAGATCAAGCACAACACA
>JAABUW010008643.1_pt1 | contig 11834 bp, 13 predicted proteins | sample 5560081 | NCBI WGS metagenome assembly JAABUW01 (sample SAMN10711882, study PRJNA513363) | rock metagenome | isolation source: Antarctica rocks | place: Antarctica: Victoria Land, Knobhead sud | reverse complement strand
ATCTCAGGCTTGAGGTGTTCGCGAACAAGGAGAAGGAAGAGGCCGGGTGGGGCGACGACGACTTCTGTTGGTTGCGGAAAGATGTTTAGCAGGGATTTGAGCGACGAGATAACCTTCCAGGTGCAGAGGAAGACAGGGGGAGGTGAAAGGTGGGGGTGAGGTGTGAGCATGGGAGGGAGGAAGTACCAGTCTTAGGATCCAGCGGAGCTTGATTGAGATGGTGTACTATGTCCGTGATGGATTTGATCGTGCCATTCCTACAGCTTCGTCAATCGATCGTCATACCATTGGGCGAATGGGTGGATGGGAGTTGGGTTGGGGAAGCGGACATCTTGAAGTTCCCTCCGACGAAGAATTGGCGGGCCATAGTTGCTGATTGGTATTTACTTCAAGGATCGTCAACGGAGTGGGTGTGACAGAGGAATTGTGACAGGGTGGAAAAGCGAATGCTGTTTGGTAGGTAGGGCAATGGATGGTAGGTGGAAGAAGCACCGTTTGGAAGGGAGGTTTTGGGTGGGGTTGCCCGGCACAGAGCGAGCTTCGGCGGGGATGCTCCCCGTAGGCATTCCCTATGGCTTCAAGATTCTTTGGCATTACAATTCTGGGAGCTGTGGGTTGTGCAAATATAGTAGGAGAGCAACGATGGGAAATGCATTTGTCAAAGGTCTTTCTTCATTAGAATTCAGCGACACAGCCATTAATAATTGTACAGGCCGTTTCACATCCAGGAATAACCTCCTCTAACTTTTTGCATTTTCGGACTCCAGAAATGATGAGGTACATCAGTAGAATTCTCCTTCGTTGCTTTCGGAAGACCTTGTTAAGTCAAACCTCCTGGTATCATTCGACATCTAGAACCACGCATTTCATCAGATAGCCAGACACCAGTACTGCAGAGCCCAATATCCAATTTCTCCGTTGAAAAAAGAGAGCACTAGTACCTTTGAGCAAGATAATCGTAATCATCATAGTCATCATAGAGAGGCTCCGGCACCCTGCTCGGTCTCGGCATCGGGGGAAACCCTCTCTCAATGATAAGGGGCTGTCTCCTTTCCCGCGGCGGTAGTCTCTCCCTCATAGGCATCTGCATCCTCGTATTCCTGTGCAGCTCCGCCGTAGTCCTATCGAGCTCCCCCGCAGTCCTGTCCAGCTCCCTATCGAGCATGTCCTTCTCTCTTCGCTCACGCTCACGCGCACTACGCTCACGTTCAAGCTCCAACTTTAACCTCTCCTTCTCGTAATCAACTTGAGGAGCTTTGGGAAGCCTTGCGATTTTCTTGGCATATGTAGCAGATCGCGGCTCGTCATATTCGAAATCGAATGGCTCGTCGTCGTAGCTCATACCACGCTGAGGTTGGCGTCTGACGGGTCGCTCTCGCGAGTAGCTTACTTGGCGGGCACGAGGCTCACGTTGGCGCTCACGGCCGCCACGATGACTGACTTCAGGCTGGATGTAGACGTCCTCTTCTAAAACGTAGTGAGATCCTGAGCGATTCGACCGGCGCGATGGTACAGGCGAAAGATCACGTGGCTTTTCGGGTACTTTCCGTGTGTGCTCGCGGTACAATGGTCGCTGGGGCTCTCGATCTCGGGAGCCATGGTGGCTATTTGTTTTGTGGTGGTCATCTCTGTCATGCTTGTCATGCTTCTTTTCCTTCTTGTAAGTCTTACTTCCACCGGAAGTGCTGGGGAATGTCTCGAAAGTGTCCTCGGTGTGACCAGACAGTTGATCCCAATCCGAGTCCAACGAAGAGATATCGGAGTGATGTTTTTTGTCAGATTTGTGCGAATGCGATTGGTGTAGCTCAGGCCGCTTATCTCTCTTCTCGGACTTATCCTTTTTGTCGTGCTTATCTTTCTTGTCGGATTTCTCTTCCTTGCGATGCTGGTCGTTGTTGTCGTTCTTCTTGTCCTTAGCACCATGACCTCCAGGGGAATGCTCCTCTGCAAAAAAAGGTCCATGCCCATGGCTTTGCTCTTCGCCACGGGGAGGTCCATGATGAGCCATGAACGCCTCGTCTATAACCTGGGGTACGTGTCCCCACGGCTCGCTGTGCTGACGAGGAAGAGGGAAGGGTCCATGGTGAAGTTTGGGAGAGCTCCCGAAGCTGCCCAAGCTTGATCTCTCGGATTCTTCCTGTCCCGTGATATCGATAATCTCATTTGATGGTGGAGGTCCCACAGGGGCCATTGCTGGGTGAAAAGGGATGCCGGGACGAAGTTGGCGCCTCAAGATGACGCGCATGGTTCCATTCTCGTACTTTCCGCTTCGCAGTCGTCGTTGTTCAAGCTTGATGGAAGCAAGATGATACTGAAAGTTGGGATCATCCCTGCGCTCACGATCTTCAATAAGACGGTCGACCTGACGTCGTTTGAAGCCCTGCATTTCAGAAGCTTCATATTGTTTCATGGCCGTCATCCCCTTTTTGTACTGCCTTTGGACTTGATCTTTCATGTCAGTTTGGCTGATTGGCATGCTTGTCCGGCGGACGTATGCCCATGTCTCCTTCTGTCCAGCATGCTCGGCTCTGTTCTTAGTGAATATGTAGCCCTCATAGCTGACAAGACTTTTGGTATTGCCCTCTGAGGCACGTCGAGGATTGACGCCACGGCCACCTCTAGGAGGGCGGTCGTCGAAGCGCGCTGTTTCAAAACGCGGTTCGATGGTCTCGATATGCGTGTGACCAAAGTCCTGACCTAGCTGATCCATACCAGGGAACATCCCTTGAGGCATTGCTGGTGGTGGAGGGGGAGCAGGAGGAGGGAATTGGTGACCCATGTTGGCAACAGCGCGAAGATGGGCGCGGAGGACGGGACTTTGTTCGAGGCGTGTAGGCACGCGGTGTATGAAGAGTGAAGCCGGTGATGAATACAGCCGGCCGTCTAGCCCGGCTATATATCAGATGGAGGGCAAAGTGCGGGGTCTCCCTTGTTTAACAATCAAGAAGGCGAGGCATCAGCGCCCGTACAGTATTGAGAGAGTCGGGATGTTGCAACAAGGCAAGAAGGGATGTGGGATATTTGGGAAGAGAACAACGGCAGGCGCCTCTTTTTGAGCTAGGAAAGGGTGTGATGGTAGCCTGAATCCTTCCACCAAGTCGCGCCTGGATTTCAAGAAGACGATCCTTGCAACAGCCAGACTCGGAAGCGCGAAAGGAAAGTTGGGATGAAAACGGGCGAACGAGAAGAGAGGAGAGGACCCATACGATAACGCGGAAGGCGACTGGGCCTGGCAGACTGCATCATGTCTGCGCCCTGTGACCTGCAGCCCATTGAGGCTTGGCATGGATCGGGCGTAGAACGTGCAGTAGCGAAGAGCGACAGTGAGCTGGCCCGTTCAATCAGTCGAGCGCCCCATCTTAGCTGCTCATTCCGTCTCCATTGATTGCTTGATGAGTTGTCAGACATGGCCAGTCCTCCTAATGCTGCAGATATTGCTCGCATCGATGACTCGGTGCCTTCCCACAAAACTGGTAGAGGAGTCAATTGGCCGCTTCTGCGATTCAGGTGCCACTCAATGCAAACACAGCAGTAGCAAAGGCCATATGCAGAATCCCATGAGGCTCGACCGAGACCCAGCAGGATGGTAGAGGCTCTGATAGAGTAAGCATGCAACGAGGCGTGTGTCGAAGTCTTGATCCCCGCAGTCTCCTAAATTCTCTGATTGGTTCACCAAGCAGCATCGAGTGAACGACAACACCGTCAATAGCCATCTTAATCCTAGTCGAGTCAAGCTGAGGCTCTGTCGGAGGCTTTGACGACGATATTGCTGACGGAAACATATCGTTGTGGAACTCCAGCATCAATCCGGGCGCAGCAGGGTAAGGTAACCGTCGTCCGCAGAGTGCGCTAAGCTTGCAGGAGGCAGCCACTATTTCCGCCCCAGCATCGCAAGGCAGACTCGACCTGGGCGTTCATCCTTCTTTCACTTGCTTGCTCGCGTGTGGGAAAGGCTCCGACGGAGCTTGGGGGTTGGAAATCACTCCTCGTGCTTGGTCCCTGCGAAGCTGAACCTGAGACAGACTCTGGCGCTACGAGTAATGGATCCGTCTGGAAAAGCTGAGGGATTGGGGTCTGCTCATATTTGGTTTACCATCTATGCTAGCCTGTGGTATTCTTATGTCTTCTGTTACGCATCGTGCATTCTGAAATCGTGAAACTATCCTGTGTTGGATTGACTGGAGGACGATTCAAGCTGATTCACAATGTCAAACACCGTCGATGATCCTATGCCGAGTGCTATACACCGGCAAGCATTCGACGGTTGGGCGCTACAAATCTTGCATCGGTCTCTTGCTCCGGACCTTGTTGCTCTGAGAAAAACTTGTGGGGCCAAGGTAGATGCAAGACCGTACAGCTTTTGATGTTTCACCAAGTTTCTCATTTAAGACTAGTGTGGGTGGAGGATTCATGGGCATCGTTATGCCCAAGCCACTGCCCCATCGCCATGTTTTGACCTTAGATACTAGGTCCGAGCTATCGCTACTCTCATGTATGTTGTATTCCTTATCCCTTTCCAGGATTGTATAGAGGCGACATGCATCCTTGCTTGCAGCCAAAGTTTCGTGCTCAAGAACGTCTTAACTCACGCTAATAACCTAGCCAATTGATTGAGAATTTGAGACGACTACTCACCTCCTTCTTCAATCAAGGCTCCCATGTATCACATGCTGCAATGCTATTCAAGAGTACAAATTCCGAATAATGCAACGCATAAGAGTCCTATATGAATCGTTCGCTAGGTGGCGAGGCAGAAGGGCTTAAGGAACCATTGCGATGACGAAAGAAGCGAGGAGCGTGCGGCGGATGGTGTTGTGAGTGGATCTCAGCAAAGGCGAATGGACCAATGATCACGGTTCGCAGATGCATTTCAGACGACTGTGCTGAGTGTGTGGGTGCTGCTTACTACCTTTGACTGTAGAAGATATGTAAGAAAAGCAGGGAGTGTCAGCTTGAGTAGTGGCTAGAAGAGGACGTTGGGCTTGTATGATTACAATCAGTAGTCCACCCAAGCATGTTATCCAAGTCTACCTCAACGTCGCGGGATCTCTTGAGCCTCGGTATGTAGAGGATGCAAAACTTGATATTTGCTGTTGCCTAGGTGCTACGGACTAATACAAAAGAGACCACCCCGTTTGCACATCAGTCGCGAGCATGGAAGCTGCCAATGACAGTCGATCATCGTCCTGCAAGGCAGGGGTCGGATCTCGAGCCAGGCATGCAGCCGGTAATAAGACAAGTGATTGAAACGCTTCATCGAACGAATCGACTAACAAACAGTAGGAAATCAGCCCTTATTCATCCTCTCCCCCGCAACTTCCACCATGCCATTACTTGTTTTCCACACTTCGTGTGTCATTCGCGATAGTGGTATCATGAAACAAAAAGCAGCCAAACTTTCCAGATGAGCCCGTGCCCAATTAGGAGGAATGGATTGGGTATCTGGTATCTATGCACTGCCGCTCAAGACTGGATTGTTCATGCCGAGGGTCGTGTGTCCACCTCCGCTGGAGAGGCTAGCTTCAGGAACGCCGCCGTTGACACCAGCGGAGCTACCTTTCAGCGGGGCGTCGAATGCTTGGTCGAGTTGGTTGCCGAAGCCAGTGGAGCCATTGGTCTGGCCATAGCCGCCTTGCCCTTGACCGTAGCCAGGTTGTCCTTGAGCGTAGCTGGACGGGCTTTGGCCATAGGAACCAGCCTGATCGTAAGAGCCGGATTGACCGTATTGCTCGGTTCTTGGCTCAGCTTGGCCGAAGGTTGATTGACCAGCCTCAAGGTTCTGGGTTCCTCGTACACCACCTTGAGAGACGTTGTGTTGCTTGCGGCTAACGGGGTTGACGCGAGGAAGGTTCCTAGTCTCAGGAGCAGATCCGATGCCGAAGATAGGCGACTCCCATTTGTCACCCTTCGCAGCAAGTTGTCTGTATTCGGTAGCCTTGGTGGAGATACCACCTGGGAGCTTGATCTGGGGGAAAATCGAGTCCATTTGGGTCATGGCAACGTTAGCCTTCTTGTCCGCGGCAGCGTTCTGAGCCTTCTGCTGCTTCTCGGTGAAGGTTTTCTGCGCAGCGTTTACATAGCGGCTGTAGATGTTAGGTGCGTTCTCAGGGTCGTTTTGCGCGGCACGTCCGGCACGCTCGGCCTCCTGGTAAACAGCATAGGCTTTGGCGTCCAAGTTGTGGACTTGATCTTTGATCAATTTCTGGAGAACCTTACCGACAGCAGGTCGAAGAATGGCGAACATCAAGGGTCGGAAGATGTTGAAAAGAGTTTTGTGCTTGGATTGCTTCAACTTGATAGTGAGGCTCTTGATGTCAACAGTGACGGTATTGATCTTGAAGAAATGCTGGCGGTCAGACTTGTCGGCAGTCTCCATAGCAATCTTGAAGCTGAAGCCTGAGCCACCCATGAATATGTCCATGACACCAGTGTCCTTAAGCGATGGGAAGCCTTGCTTCTTGTGGACGTAATAGCTTACGTCCTTCAAATCCATCTGCACGCCAGAGACAGAGACCATGACCTTATTTTTGTTTTTGTTGGTGACGGTTTTACGTCCCCAACGAAAGTAATTGTCACTGCCAAACTCGAATGAGTTTGGTGCAAGGTTATCGCTCTCGATGACCAGATTCTCAACAATCATGTCCACCATGGGATCAGTGTACTCAATTCGTGGAACAGGCACGTAACGCACACTTTCGAAGATCCCAGGGACGATGACATTGCTGAGGTCCTTGAGTAGGTGAGGCTTAAAGGTGGGCTTACCGTTCTGATCATTGCCGAGATCGTTGAACAGCTTTTGCATTGATGCAGCGAAGCGCTTGTTTTGCGCATCCTCATCGAATTGTTGACCAAAGAACTTGAACTCGTCGAGGACACGGTTGGTGTGGTTTCTGTAACGATCCTTGAGTAGAAAGTTACCTTTGTCGGAGAGCTGATTCCATTCCTCAGTGGCAGAATCTTGCATGATAAAGCCCGATTCCTTCAGACATTTGCGAACATAGCGGTCGATAGATTTGAACCAGCCCTTGAGTTCCGGGTCCTTGTCAGCGTCACGGTAGATAGCATTGATCGAATCGATGAGATCGTCGGCAGAGGTCGAGTTGGCAAAACGCTCAAGCAGTGTCTTAATTGAAGTCAGCATTCCGCTGTTTTCAGACATGAAACCTATGACGAACCTTGAGGTCAGTCTCGGCAGAAGTGAGATTGGTGTCGCTGTGTGCACCTTTCACGGTCCCCGCGCCCTGTTGGCTAAGGTTCTTGCCGTGTCCACCATACTCTTCGGCGAGCGAAAGAAGGGTCTCGATAGCTTGTTGGTCTGGAAAATGGTTAAACTTATCATCTTAGAACGACGGTCTCATCGCTTACAGTCAGAGTGGCTCTGGATTTCTACGATCATCTTCTTCAGCCGGAAGATTGTCTGATCGCGACGCTCTTTTGGGATCTTGTTCCTCATATAGTCTTGTGTCCTGTTCTTGGTGTCACGAGCCTGGTCCTTGGTGTCGTCGGGAATGTTCTGGGAAGCGGTTCCACGGAGGTTGCCAAGTGCTTGATTGGCGCCAGCTCGAGGGTCCATTCCTGAATCGGTTCCCTGGTTACGGGAGTCTGCTTCAAGCTGGGCAGCATCTGCTGGATCGCGAGACCCTGATGGATGGGCAGTCTGTGTGGCATCGCCAGCTGCATTTTTCATGTCATTGCGTGACATAGGCTTCTGTTTGTTATACTGATCCCTGGCCTGAGATTTTATATTCGCAGCTGAAAGGTTAGGCACATCGTGCCAGGTGTTGTCGTCCGCTGGCTCGTCGATCTGATTCAAACGATCCTCCGATGGATTTATCTTAGTAGCGGTCTTCTGAGCTGCGTCACCGGCAATGTCGCGAAGGAGAACGCTAGCGTCACTCACTGAAGATGAGTTAGTAGAGCATTCATGAGCCGCGAGAAGACCAACTCACAAAGTTTTCGGAATTGACCGTTAGACAGCACGAGCGTGCCCAATGTTCTCAGACCTTCGAGAGCCTGGTTACCGTGCTGTTGAGCGGTACCCTTGTCTATGGGTGCTCCGGGAAGTTTAGATTGGCCGCCTGAGATCTGGCCGGTCTGGTAAATGAAGTCTTGTAACAGGTTGCCTTCGTTCTTGGTCAGGAGAAGGATCTTTGCTTGTTCGATAACCTCCTTAAGGTCTGTGACGAGATGACGTCCTTCTTCCGACAGTTTGGGTGATGGACTGGATAGGGCTTTAGAAGCGAGGGCGGAGTTCATGGCAACATCGATTTGCTTGTTCTGTAGAGAATGGGTATTAGACTTTGCATATACTTGACTCATGACGAGGCTTCACTTACTGATGGTACTTTGCCATTGGCAAAAGCTTCAAAAGGACAAGGTCAGCCACGCTCTCGGCAAGAGCATTTGCAACCTCGAGCTTTCCAGCGACGATCCAACCTACCTGAATAGATGCCATAAAGCTGGAGTTTCTGGTTGACATCTGCCTCCTTCTGGGCGACATTGGTAGGACGATTCTGTAGAAATGAGTGTGAGATCTTGCGCAGGAGGCCGAGGTATATTGGGAAGGACTTACAACAGACATGACGAAAGACTGGTGTTGTCGTGCGACAACGGGTATCAAGTGTAATTAAGAGGTGTAAGGTAGAAGGTCTACTGGTAGTGTGCTGGTAGGGAGGAATGAAATGCACTTAAGATGGAAGATGGGGGTAGGGGTATCTTGATGGATGATGGAATGTTGGAGATGAGGATGAAGAGACGGTGATGTAGAAAATGTGAGCCAGTGATTTAGTTGGGGCAAAACAAGGAAGGACAGTAGGCCGGGAGAAGGAAGGAGATGCCACCTTTTCCGCTGGCTTCAAGCGGCAGGAGCTCATTCGCGCCAAACGGTGATCTCATTGGCTTCGCACCCAGATACCGCAATTTGCTGGCCCCTTATGCGCGCCGGTTTTACCCCGTTTCAAGCTTTTTCATTTTGGGACCGGCTACCGTTTACGTCACTGAATTAAATTGCTCCCATCGATTACGGTCTAGCCTCGTAGGCGCTGTCTACATGCTATCTTCTCCTAACGAACGCAAATCGCCTATCTGGGTCAACAGTCTGGCCTTCACGGCTTGTGCAGCCAGTGCTGTAAGCCAGGTGATCTAGTAGAGAAGGAAGAGGCCTGGTTGTCAGCGGTGTTCCGCCCGAATCGAGATCACATCCGTCAGTGTGTCGTCATTCTGGCAGGCGGAAAGTATTGGCGTTGCGCTCCACCACGCCAAAAGGTCGACGCGATGCTTGTCTGGGAGCCAGGCAAACAACCCAACGCCACACTGAAAGCCAATAGGGAAGGGGGTTCCTGACTACTTATTGATACCATCTGGTAGTACGAGGCTCAGGAGGTAGTTTTGCGTACTTGCATAGACAACTTGTCCACAGGCACATTGATAAGAGCAACAGCCAAGTCACGTGCAAAGTGCCTTAGCTGGATGGATCCACCTGTCCAGTGGTTTTGCTCAAGTACATAGTAGTACCTTAGCACCCAGCCTAAGGTCTCTGTCATTGTTTAATGTCAGTCTCACGCTTCTTTGCACGACGTTAGCTGTTTCAACCCTGCAACGACCCGGGCCTGTGAGGTTCTGTCCAGCAAGGCTATTGGGCTGCGTGGCCGCACACCTACCGCCACAAGAAAGGAGTAGTCAACAATCTTACTAAGATGTTGGTTCTTATTTGTGTATGAGCGGTCGCAGTCGTAGCTATTGCAGCGAGGAAAGAGTCCTCAAATGCTTCCACCGCGGGCAGAGCTGCTCATGTTCTCATTCCACTCTCAATTCATGAAGGCGGAGCTCATCTGGAGGAGCAGCATCTAACTATCATATGCCGTAGCGGAGTGGATCATTTGTCAGTAAGCTTGAGTCTGGCCCTGGGGCAAACATCTTGATCTTTTGGGCTGTTGCAAGACCAAGCATATTGAAGACTCCGCAGAGATGTGCAGGTTCTTAGTACGGACATGGCCCACACCTTTGGACAAGCCAAGTATTCGCGTGGCCTAATATATCTCAGGTCTACAAAGGCAAAGATCAAATCCTCCTCTCCAAACTGATTTTGGAGCCTCAGCATTCCATTCTCACTCAGTCGTACGACTCTCGACTGCGTCTGGTACGTGCCCTTCCAGTCTTCTCAGTATGACGTCCAACCAACCAAACGTTTCTTCCTCCAGGATCACCGCCGACCCCACAACGGCGATGGCTTCGGTATAGGGTACTACACCCCTCCCTCTCTGGGTCCATCGCCCTGCATCTTCACCTCCACCACCCCAGCCTGGAATTGCATCAATCTCTCTCGTCTCGCCTCCAAAACAACCTCCTCTCTGATATTCGCCCACGTCCGCGCCACAACCGAAGGCACCCTCTCAGACTCCAACTGCCACCCTTTCACTCACGGCAGTCTCATGTTCATGCACAACGGCAACATAGCCTGCTGGCGCCACGTGAAACGATCAGTGGCATTGAGCGTGAGTGAAAAATGGTTCCTGGGGGTGCAAGGAAGCACAGATAGCGAGTGGGCATTCGCTCTCTTCCTGGACTGCTTGGAGAAAGCAGGATACGACTCAGACAACGAGCAATACGCAACAAGCGGATTCGGGCATACAGTGCTTAGAAAAGCAATGCTAGAGACTATCAAGCGTATCAATCAGTTTGTCGATACAGCTCCATCAGAAGAGAGGACGGAAACAAGCGATAAACGGAGTCTTCTTAATTTCGCTGTTGCGGATGGGCATAGTGTGGTGTGCACAAGATACGTCAGCAGCGTTACTGACGAAGCTGCATCTCTCTACTTTTCATCCGGCACGAATTGGAAACAGGAAGGTGGCAAGGGGCAGTACAAGATGGAGCGAAGAGATAAAGGGGCGGATATCGTTCTTGTAGCATCCGAGCCTTTGACATTCGAACGAGGTATGCTCTGATGTCACCCCTCCACGTTCGCCCAATACGTAAACGGCCCTAACGTTGTTGGTGCATAGACAACTGGGTCACAGTTCCCACGAACTCCACTATAACGATCCACAAGCAAACAGTCATGATCCACCCCATCATCGATGAATACTACAACCAGAGCCCTTCCTACTCCAGATCGAACAACTTTGCAGTCAGCAAAGGCCTGGTGAGCCATGCACCTGGGGCTACGCAGAGCTTGATAGCGGGTAATGCAGAGAATAATGAGACTCGCGATGGTGAAGTTGAGGAGGTGTTAAGGGGAAAATTGGAGGAATTTAGGGTGTGACGTTTGGGTGGGCCCATACTCTGAGAGGAAGGCATCTGATACGGATAGTCGAACGGAGAAAGAGAGGTTTCCTAGAGAACGCATGTTGTCAGCAACGTAGAACTAGTGTTAGATACCCATAGGTCAATGGTGATGCAGCTGTTTTGTGTGCCTTTTCACACACTGCAGAGCATGGAATGGTCTCGGATGTAAGGGAACGAATCTATTTATGCGACCAATGATATTTCGTCGATTTTTTTAGATTCCATTGTTTAGGGGTATCATCATGACCTGACCGCCAGCGTCAAAGTCTCTATATGCAATCCACTAGAATCGATCTAAATCAAATTGCACGTTGACCTCCCACCTCTGGCCTCCAGCTCCATATCCGCCTCCTAATCTCCCTCTGACCAGACTGCACACCTTGTCCCTCAGCCTGCCCAGACCCTCCTCAGTCCCTCGGACCCTCAGCGTCAGACAGGCCATACATAGCCCATAATGCACCTGCCAGAATTTGGCTCCTTCGATTGCTGTGACGGAGGGGTCTGATTCGATGTCTCGCATTATGTCATTCACGTGGTTAGTATTGTCG
>JAABUW010008639.1_pt1 | contig 11839 bp, 15 predicted proteins | sample 5560081 | NCBI WGS metagenome assembly JAABUW01 (sample SAMN10711882, study PRJNA513363) | rock metagenome | isolation source: Antarctica rocks | place: Antarctica: Victoria Land, Knobhead sud | reverse complement strand
CCCTCCGTCTACACCTACAACAGTTCTTGTGCCATTGTCTCTTTCCAGCTGTCGCATGACAGCTGAGATTGCTGTTGACTTCAAGCGACCTGCTCTCCAACCCACAAGATGGCAGATCTCTTGTACCTGGATAACACACCCAATACGTGTTATCATGCCAGCTTTGAATCCCAGGCAAGCTTATGCAGAGCCTAGTGCTTGGCCGCATACAACGTGTGTTGCCATGTGCTACCACTGCAGAAGTTCTTTCAACACCATGCGTCATGTTCTTTTAACACCATGCAGCATTCCATTCTTCGATCCTGCCGCGTGCATTGCACAATAACATGCATTTTGGGAAGTCAGAACAGTTCGTGCATGCTTGATGACAGTGTTTGACTACAATAATGAGGAAAGGGCATGTGAATCTCACCACTTGGGTCGACTCTAATGTGATCTGATCTACAGCTAATCCAAAGGCTTCTTGCAAGACGTCTGCAGTGCCAAGCAAGTCTGTGGATGTGTCATGATCTATTTTGCTCATCTGGGGGGTTGTGAGGGACCCCTGTGCTTGCAAGCCAGTAGGGATGCGCCGCCCAAAGAGGCCCCCCTCCTCAGCTAATCTGAGAATGATCCGTCGTGCAATCTCACCCATGTACAGGCCTGCAAGTTGAAAGCAGGCTAAATGAGTGAAACAAACCAATACAAAGACACAAAGTGAAGATCATGGACCCCGAAATAATGTTGACAAGGACTTCGACGTGACTGCGGCTGTGCGGCGTCACAGCGGATCTGTGCATGTGTAGTTTCAAGGGCATGCCAAGATTGTTCGTTCACAAATGGTAGTGGTGCATTATGCAGTTACAACAATAAAGAAGCATTCTCAACCCAGCCTTGGCTAAGCTCTTACCAGCTGTCATTTTCTCAAAATGCTGGTTTTCTGGATTGACAGAGTCAGCGTCTATGCCTTTGTCCTCATCAATCATAGGCAGAGCAGCAGTGGTGAAATTGCCCCACTCGCAATTGATGATCATATTCTTGCCAGGAGGCAGCTTCTTGTTTGCATTATGCACACGCTCTGAGCATTCCACATATGCGCCATTGCTGCCTGTCCCTAATATGACGCCCAGCATCGTATCTTGATCCTGATATCGGCATGCCGCTAGTGTGGCAACTGTATCATTCACCAATGACATCACTCTGGCCTGCATAGCAGCCATGCAAACAATTCAGCATGACAGAGTCTCACACCTGGCTTTAGGTACACTTGCTTCAACATCTACACGCAATCTTAAGATTTGCAACCTTGCCACACTAGCGGCATCAGCCAAAAAGTGATTTGACACGTATCCTAGCCTTGCCTCACTGGGAGATGGCCTGCCAAGCAGCGCCGGCTCCCAGCGAGATGAAGCTAAGATGCATGCCGCAGGTCTAACCACGAGTTGAACCCCTGACCTAAGTCGGGAATGCCATCTGCTGATCATAGCTGCACTTGCCATGCTAAACATCTCAATCTTATACCATATCAATAACAAAACTCTCCTCTGTTTGACCAGACAACTAGCAGTGCTAGTTTACTGGACTGCAGCACCACACTGCAGCACCACACTGCAGCACCACACTGCAGCCTTTTGTGGGTATTGGCGGGAAAACCCATGTGGGCTACCAGCCAGACATGGCAACAGAAAATACACAGCTGGAGAAGCTGCAAACAGCTGGAGGACAGCAGGAGGTGCAGGGAGGCATTACAAGAGCCGATGCCCCCTCACGGGGTAGGCCGTGAGCCTCAGCAGGACCTGTATATCTATGCTGGCAACCACTGGGGTATGTCTTGCACAACAGGCCTGTTAGGACTAAATCAACAACTGCAGGGAGGCATGCATGAGGAAGAAGTGTAGGAGGTGCGGGGAGGCATGCATGAGGAAGAAGTGCAGGAGGTGCGGGGAGGCATGCATGAGGAAGAAGTGCAGGAGGTGCAGGGAGGCATGCATTGCACTGACCTGCATGCCTTGCCGAGCTAGGGCTGCCTCCAGCAGTTGTGTGGGATCCTCACCCACAGCATTTGGGTTGGTGAAGCCCTTGTTCCACTTGATCAAGGTGCCGTGGTTCACACTGATCTGTCGCAGAGGGAAGCTGAAGCAGAAGCCGACGACAGGCATGCTGTCAGGCTTTGGCCTGCATCATTGCACTTTGCTGTTGCAATGAGGGTGCACGCATCTTCCATTCACTGGTTGCTGATGCAGAAATGCCCCAAATTTGAGTTGAACACCAATGCCATGCCACTGGTGGCCTGGCACATATAGTGGCTTAACAAAGGGGTTGAATGGGAGTGTTTGACAGGGATGCAGAAGAATGAATGATGTCTTGATGTGCATAAAGGCCAATGGAAGGGCAAAACATGTAGCAGGTACTGCTTGCAGGTTTTGTTGCGTTCAGCAGCTGCTCTTGAAAGCATAGGCAGTGTGCAGCATGCGCTCAAAGATACAGTAGGAGATACCAGACAGCACAGCATGAAGCTGAGCAAACTCACTTCTTGCCTATCCGGTCAGCAAAAGCTACCAGCTTGCCTGCCATGAAGTCAAATAGCTCATCAGCTGGAACATGGTGCATGCTGTCTTCAATGGGGAACTCATCCATCTTCAGCTCATCCTGAACACATGCCAAACAGCTTTGCAACAATGTCAAAGTCACATGCATTGGCATCAGGCATCAACAGTGGTTGTGGTAAGATTCTGTTGCAGACAATGCACCAAGTGTTGATGACGAACACCCATGTGAAGGCTGCCTGTGTAGTTAAGAGCAGATGAGCCTGATGATACACTTGTGCTTACGGCCTGCACCTGTGTGCCGGACAGGACAGTAATGAGCAGCAGTCAATGACGTTTACAATAGTATGCAGTCGCAGTGGGTACAGTCAGCAGCAGCGTTACCATCTCTCCATGCTTGTCTGATAGCTTCACATACACTGTTCTAAAGTTGGTGCCGCCCATATCCAATGCAAAGAAGTCACCAGACTCAAATCTGCAAGACAGGCCCCCAAGACTTTCACCATGTTAGATGATATATGTGCTATAGCGCACCCAGATATTCTGGATATAGGTTTAGTAAGCATGAGTCATACATAATACACACCCGTTTGGTAGCTCATCTACCATACTTGGGAGCATCAGTAGGGGCGAGTGTTCTGTGCCAGACAGGGTAGCATTCATCTGCAGGAGGCACGGGAACCTTGTAGTAGCATATCTTACAAACAGTGTGGGTGCAGGGACCACTTGAACACAGCAGGTGCCTACCTGCTTCACCATGTCATCTCGAATTGTGCAAAGAAGATCCGCTGGTATGTGCAAAGCTTCTCGATACTGCATTGACAGTGAGCTGTCAGCTGTGCACACACCTCTTGGGCCCGCTGAACTGGCTCAGCAAGCACGTTGGCGTCGAACCCGACGTGTGTTTGAATCGCGTCTGTGACATACATATGCAAACGACTAACATTCAGCACGACAGACGTGACTGTGTATCACCTCTGCAAGCAGCTGCTGCAGTTTTGCAGACTGCTGGTCGTTGTGAGGGCGTTTCGAAAGCCTATACCGATTGTAATACGTAGCAGCCAAGGCAACAGCGGCTGTACCAGCGAGCAAGCATACCACTGCGTTTCCATGACGTTGCAGGAGAATTTTCTCCCCCATCAAGACGTCAAATCAGGTTACACTCACAAAGTGTATGCATGCACGTTGGCTTTGCACAGGCAACGCTCTGCAAAACTTGTAACTTAAGAGCACACTTTCTGCAGCGGCTCGGCAGATCAAGATGGATAAAACGACGCAATCCCGATAGGTCTATTGATCGCCGCTGCTGAGATTCTTAAACGAGTCTTGTGCAGTCAGCATGGCATGCAGGGAACAGAACTGAAACCGCCCTATGAAGCTTACTAATCAGGGGATTTCATAATAGATATGCCTTCCAGTGATCTTCTTCATGAAAGTTTTGCCACGCCAGGCCACGATCACTAGGCGCACACACTGTGCGCGACGAGACGCGAGTTTGTTTACGGACAAACTTGTCTTTGCGTCAGGGAGAGGAATTCCAGGTCTTCTTGAATCAGTTGCGGACGAACCAGCGACGGTCATGTTCGTCAGTGTGTTGTGATCTAGTCAAACACGGCTTGGGTCCGTTAGTGCCAAGGCTGATCGTTTGATTGCTGGGGCTCGTCGGAGTGTTGCTCAAGCCGATGATACATTTACCTTGCAAAGTAATTGGACTATCGACAACTGCTTCCTCAGCGTGAACTGGGGTCGCATGTATCTGTACCGCACAGGCTGAGGGACGCAGCACGTGCTGTCGGACAGCTTTTCGTATGGAGTACTCCGCAACACTATTCAAACGGCTGCAGCAGCCGATAGCAGCAAGATCAAATCGGTCACGGTGCCCAGCTCAGCCTGTTATCGAGCTCAGCTCGCTTCATAACCTCGCCAGCCTGCGAACACCCACTAGCAGATGGTTTCCAGCCCCACATGTCCAGCTGAGAGCACAAGCTGCATCAGCTACTCAAAGTGCTGAATCTCACATAAAAAAGCAACACGGTTCCTCAGCACAGTCTGCCACAAATGGTTTAGCCAATGGGCACACGCAGTCTGAAGGCAACAGATACAGGCAGCATGATACAACTTCTAGTGGTAGTGCTGATGGTGATGAATGCCAATCAGAGTCCTTGAGACTGCTAGAATGGCCAGAAGTCTGTCAACAGGTCAGGCAAGCTGTCAGATTGCTCAGAAACACGTTACTAAGCTGCTGTGGTCAACCTCAACTATCCTGACTGTGCAACGCTGTTCTAAACCTCATGCTGCTGCACACAAAGGCATTTCAACATGCTTGCATTGCTTCCAGCAAAAGCCTTCCTTGCTGCAAACACCACCCTCTACATCTGTTTTAGCTCATTCAACATGCAACTCAAAAATTGTGAGCAGGCCTCTTTGCTCCTTGCTCTTCAACTGCTTGATCAATGCATGCCTGTTGACTCAGGTGGCATCATTCACTTCTACAGCTGTGGCAGCAGAAAGAGCCCTAGGGGCCAAGTTGCCCATTGCATCATCTCAGAAGCAGGCAGAGCAGCTGCTGCAGGAAACAGCAGAAGCTCAGCAGGCCGATCTTACCCTGAAAGGCATCCATGACCTGCGCGGCTTACTGGAAGCTGCCAGCAGAAACCGTGTACTGCACCCTGTCCATTTGGATGGGGTAGCCTCAAGTCTAGAGGCAAGTTGTCTTCAGGCTTTTAGAATGTGCACAACTCTCTCTGTTGCAACTTAGATACACTCATAGTATGCCATTCTTGGGCTTTTCAACATGCCCCTTTCTGATATAATGGTCATGTTGGGCAGCAGCCACCTTGCAGCCTGCACAATCAGCTACAGGCAAGACTACATGACACATCAACATGCTTTGATGCATGGCAGGTTGCAGCAGCGGTGGCAGACAGGCTGGCGGAGAAGGATGAGGAGATAGCCCTGTTCCCTGCCTTGCAAAACCTAGGCCGGGGAATCAAGAGCGCTCTGCCAAACCTGCGCCATAGCATCAGGCATTGCATTGAGGTGAGCATGAAACCTTGCAATGCCAAGAAGGGTCCTCCTGCTGTATCAGTGTCTCTTTTTGCATGCTTGGCATGTATTGTGCATTATTTGAATGTCAAGGAATACATTGCTTGTGTCCTGCATGCTGTCTGCAGACTTTACAAGCCAGCCTTGTTGTGTATACGAGAGGTTCTCTTCCAATACAGGTTCTGAAATGCACTTTTCCCAGAGAAGTATGTGTTAGCATTGCAGGATGGCAGAGTACTGGACAGGGCCAGTGATCAGCTGAGCAAAGTGAGAGGGCAGCGGCGGGACAACATGCAGTCCCTCAGACAAAGCATGAACGAGTGGGCTCGCAAGCTGGCAGCTCAGAACGTCTCTGAAGAGGCTTTGGTGGTGATCAGGCGAGACAGGCTGTGCGTACCAGTGAAGGCTGGCCGCCAGGTAGGCATCAGAAAGAAAAGAAAAGAAAAGAAAAGAAAAGAAAAGAAAAGAAAAGAAAAGAAAAGAAAAGAAAAGAAAAGAAAAGAAAAGAAAAGAAAAGAAAAGAAAAGACTACGCATTTCGGCGGAGAAGCCAAGTATTATACCGGGATGCCCAGGCAGTAGGCACCACAGGCAAGCCTAATGTACCCCACCCTTGGGCTTTTGTTTGACCAATCCTTCAACTAATGCTGGAAGGTGTCATCTTTTTCTCTTTTTCTTTTGCCAGGCAAGCCTGCTGTTGACGCTGTCATTTCTGTGAATGTGGTTTGGCTCATGTGATGCTGAGCCCTAGTGTCAGCTTGCATCCTGAGCTCTGCTGATCATGAGCATGAGCGTCATGAGCTTTCCTGCTCACTGAGCTCAATCGCATCATGTCATGATCACTGGCTGTATAGTGACAGCACTGCAAGCTCAGTTCAGGAGGTTGACCTTGCTTGGACTTGTAACAATGCACTGTTGGCTGTCTGTGTGTACACCAACTGATCAGATTGAGGGGTTTCCATGCATGTGCCAGAAGGGTCCTATTTAGGAAGCTTCTCAGGCTGTATGCACCTGACCCTAGGGGAAGACATGTGCTGCTTAAACAAATAAATGAGCTCATGTGCTTACAAGCCTGTTTAGGCACATGCCAGCTGCCTGCCACAACAGATTTTGGCAAGGATTACCCGTGCATGCAGCTTTGAAAGGCAAGCTCTCCCCTTTAGCTTTGCCATCAGGCAGTGTTTTAGGTCTCTGATGTCTGTCTAAGGTCTATACACATCTCAGGTCTCCACACAAGCCTCTGATGCTACACAACATTACCTTCCCATTCACTAATTGTTTGGCCAAAGACAGGTGCATGCATGCATTGATTGACTGGCTGACTAAAAAGGAATCTGAGCGAGTTGTTGACTCATGGCTGCAGAGTCAGCTGCCCAAGGGCAGCGTCACTTTGGCAGTGAGTGCTTCAGGATCAACGGTGTACATGGAGCCTGAGCCTGTTGTCACTCTCAACAATGCTGAAGCCATGCTCAGAGGCCAGGAGCAAGAAGAGGAGCAGGCCATCCTAGCTGGCCTGTCTCAAATGGTATGGCTTGTCTGAAGCTCACCTTTGTTTGTTGAAAGTGCATCTGCTGGATGCACAGAGCATGGTCATGCATTACTAGTAATGATTCACAGGCTTTCCAGCTAACTTTTCTTGCTAGATATCTACTAGTTGTGCCTAAACCCTAGTCCTGTGAGCCAACATGCACTGATATGCTTGTCATGCATTGGCAGTGCTTGTCTATGAGTGGCATTTGCACACAGGGGGTTTCTGCTGGCATCACAAGGTTGCCATGAATGCACATGTTGCACACACTGCACCCAAATGAACTTTGTGGGAAAAGCCATTGCAGATGCAAGATCGCACCTGCCTGAGCATGCAGATCTGTGGTAAATATTGGCACACAGTACTCCTGGAGCTATGCATGGACTCATGGCATTTGCCCTCCTGCCGATGTCAGCTGCAATTAGGTGCTGTGCCTGACATGTAAGTGCATGCCTGACAGTGTTAAAAGTATGCAATGCGATGCAGTCACACACTGCCACAACATCTGTGCATAAAGTGCAACACCATCTATGTACACACCGTAGCACCATCTTCGTACACTCTATAACATCATCTATATACACACTGCAACACCATCTCTATCATCTATGTACACACTGCAACACCATCTATGCACACACTGATCAGAAGCACTGAGCATGTGGTGTGGTACCCATTCAGGTCAAGGCATCTACGCTGAACTTACAGCGCTTGCTGAAGGCAGTGACTGCGTTAGACATTGCTACAGCTCGTGCCAGGCATGCAGCATGGCTGCAGGCAGTCAAGCCCGTCTTCCTTTCACCTGATGAAGCTGCCCAGGTACACATACATGTAATCGTAACAACAGTAGTGTCACCTCTTGCTAGCTCATGATGAGCTAGGTATGCGCATGGCAAGCCTTGTCTCTACCAATATGTACCCTTCCTGGTATTGCATCCAGCATTTGCGCTCTGGTGGTCAGTCAAAGGCTGTGCATGGTTTGATGATGCTGCAGCAAGTCAGTCGTATACGTGTGCAAACGTGCGCACTGCATCAACAGCAAGCACTGCAGCAAGTCAGCCGTATACATGTGGGAATGTTGACATTGCCTGAACAGCAAGCACTGCTTCTGCACAAGTCCCTTCTTGTGCAAGTCCAGCGTAAAGTCTCTGCAAGCCCTATTTAGGACTCTCACAGAAAGCAGTTCTTGGGACTGCCACTGTTACTTGTTCCAAAGCAACTTCTGATTGAGTTGCTTCACTGTAGACAGGCTGCATCCATGCAAGAGCAGTCTACCATCCCTTGCTTCTGGAGCCATCCTTACCTCCCCTGAAGGACCCCCCAGCAACGGAGGAAGTGAACTATGACGCCAGCTACACTGCCAGCCCCTCTGGCAGCACTGCTGCAGACTCGATGGGCAGAGCCAGTTGGGAGCCGCAGCAGCCTCCAAGGCAGACTTATGGGAGACGTGGCCTGCCGAAAGGCAGAGCCCCCTGCCCTGTGGACCTTCTGGTGCCTGCTGGTGTCAAGGTGGTGGCTGTCACAGGACCCAACACAGGTCCACCCCCCCCCCCCTCAAGCCTTCATGTGGTGCCTTCTACAGTTGTCAATTAGTTGCTCCAGACAAGCTTTCAGTGTGTCTTCTGCACTCATCCTTGTTTGTCTGTTGTTGTGGCGGGCGTTTGCCTGTCTGCACCTTTGCTTGCCTGATGTTTGTCCATGTGTGCAATTGTTCTATGTTGGGTATTGCACATCAGAGCCGCAAACGAAATTGTTGCCTGAGGAAGGCAAGGACCAGCTGCACCAAAAGCAGAGGCTGGGCATAGCCAGAGGGTGAAGTGTAGCAGATACAGGGAGCATATGTCACAACACGCTGTACATGTACTCACAAGTCTAGTGCTATGTTGGTCCATGTGTCACATTGATCTTTGATGCTGCAATTTGTGATGCTCGTCTGCGCTAAACATGTCGGGTCGTTGCCCACTACTGTGACTGTTCACATAGTTTCCTCGTGGAGGAGATTCCCTTGACTGTACGTACATGGTCTTAAGGGAAGGTACACGTTTCATCAGCAGAATGAATGCTCAGTTGGGGACGTTGCTTTGTGTGCAGGCGGCAAGACAGCATCTCTGAAAGCTGTAGGCCTGACAGCCATCATGGCCAAAGCTGGCCTCTTCATCCCCACAGCCCACCAACCCCCTGTAAATGTTCCAAGCTCCATCCATTGCCAGGAACACAGTAATCAGCAACAGCAGGAGCAGGAGGCACAGCATCCTGATCCCCAACAGTCTAACCAGCAGCAGCAACAGGGGTCACAACATGCTGAGGTGCAAATGTCTGACAAGCAGCAGGAGCAGCAGCAGCAGGAGTCACAAAAGCCTGGTGTGCGACTATCTGACAAGCAGCAGCAGCAACAGCAGCAGCCTAGGGTGGTGTTCTTTGACAGGGTTTTGGCTGATGTGGGCGACAGCCAGAACCTGCAGCAGAGCTTGTCCACCTTCAGCGGCCACATCAGGCGCGTGCGCAGCATACTGCAGGAAGCCACTCCACGTTCCCTTGTCCTCCTTGATGAGGTCGGCATGCCTCTTCTTGTCAGCTGTCTGTCTGTCTGTCTGTCTGCTTCTGTGCTTGTGTTGCTTCTCTTTTACGGCTCTGGCTGGTTGATCTCTGCCTCCTGTTCTTGAGGTGCCTCCACTGTCTTCTGCTCTAGATACGGTACATGCAAGCAGCATGTGAGTCAGACAATCTAATTTTGAAGTTGTCATGATGACTCGTCCTGCACGTACCTAGCTCATCATGAGCTGGAAAGCGTTATCGTTATCATCATCATCGTCGTTATTGTTACTGTTATTGTTATTGTTATTGTTATTGTTATTGTTATTGTTATTGTTACTTTTATTGTTATCATTATCATTACTACTATAGTTGTTATTATGGATAGTGTCAATAACAATGTTGTCACTATCATCATTCAACATGACAATAGCCATCGTGCTTTCACGTAGCCATGCTGATGGTGCCAAAGCATCAAGGTCCAACAGCACAGCCTTGACCTGATAGGTTGATCATGACCCTCACCATCACCTATCATCATGCTATCTTGGAAGCACCCCATTTGTGAACCTGACGCTACATGGTGCTGTCAGCCCTTGAGCATCTGCCCTACAACCAATGCCACTGCCCATTCAGGACTTAGGGATCAGAAGCTGCCTTCAAGCAACATCAGTCAGCTTAATCTTAGTCACTCTTTCCCCACTGTCACAGATTCACTTGGGCCCAAAGATTAGAGGCAGATTCAGGTGTTGAGGAGACATAAGTTGAGTCAAGTACTTTGTCTCATGGCAATCAGGGGTGACCTGTCACATGGTGTGTGCAGGTAGGCAGTGGCACGGACCCTGCTGAAGGGGCAGCACTGGCAGGCGTACTCTTGGACAGACTGGCTGACACTGCTTGCCTCACCTATGCCACCACACACCATGCCCAGCTCAAAGACCGTCCTGTAAGTCTTCTCACTGCTTTGTGTCTGGAATTGAGTCTGTTCACTACTTGATGGCACCGGATTTGCATTCAAGCCTTTTTGCAAGAGATTCTCCATGGACGTTCAAGTTTCTGGACAAATTGGTTTTGAACGATCTTTATATCAGGCTAGCCTCACACTGTGTAGCTGATGCTGGCACAGGTGCTAATCATCATGGCTACTATCATTGTCACTGCTATCACTACCATCATCTCTGCTGTTGGGGGTGTTCACATCATTGGTGTTGTCCTTGGTTTGCGCTGATTTTGACAATGCGGGCAGCGCAGACAAGATCGCTGGACAGAACATTCAGGTGAGGCGGCCAGGGGCTTGGCCCCTTAGGGCAGATTTGGTAGACCCCGGGATTGGATTGTTACCACCTCCCTGCTCTTCTGACACACAATGGAACGCGTGAATGCATCCTGGAGTACCCTCAGCAGCAACTGTGTGTGTGTGTATCCAGGCATCAGACCCACGCTTTATCAACGCGAGCGTGGAGTTTGATCTGGCCACACTGAAGCCCACCTACAGGCTCCTGTGGGGTGAGGGGGGCCTCTCCAATGCACTGGCGGTGGCCCAGGGGTTGGGCTTTGATCCCAAGGTGGTGCAAAGGGCTCGTGAGATTGCAGTCAAAGGCCAGGTGAGTCATCCTGTGCTGACATCACACGGGGCGTTTCAGTCTGGTGGCTTTCTTCCCAGGACCAGGTGGTTGTATCACAATGTATCCCCCTACATCAATTTCTGTTCAGCCGTGAACTGCTCCTCTTCTTGATGGTCCTGATTGGGCAGGCTTGTTGCATAGTCTGGTTTGCAGCACATCAACACAGGTTGTTATTGGTGTGCTGACAGCCAAAAGTAGGGACTTCATCAGGAATGCTTCTCAGGACTGTCAGTCAGTCAGTCAGTCAGTCAGTCAGTCAATCAATCAATCAATCAATCAATCAATCAATCCATTAATCAATCAGTCAATCAGTCAATCAATCAATCAATCAATCAATCAATCAATCAATCAATCAATCAATCAATCAATCACAGTGCTTGTCTTTAGGACTCATTAGTTCAGTCAAAAGACAATAACTGGGAAACAATATACACTAAGCACCAAGTGTTCAAGACGTTCGACAATAGAGCACCAAAGAAATTGCTGGTGTGATGCTGTAATGAAGGAGGGCGCTAGTACTGCGACGCCACACGCTCTGCTCTAGTTCAGAAGCCAAGCTAAAAGTGGACTGGCCAAAACAGATTG
>JAABUW010008637.1_pt1 | contig 11840 bp, 13 predicted proteins | sample 5560081 | NCBI WGS metagenome assembly JAABUW01 (sample SAMN10711882, study PRJNA513363) | rock metagenome | isolation source: Antarctica rocks | place: Antarctica: Victoria Land, Knobhead sud | reverse complement strand
GTCGGCCCAATCACAGGTGGCAGCATCTGCAGGGGTGTGGGCTTGGACTGAGGGGGTGGGGAGAAGGGCACTGGGGGTGGAGAGGGTGGACTCTGACAGAGGGATGGGGCGGAAGGGGGGTGAGGACAGCAGGTCCAGGGGTGAGATCTCGAGCTTGAGTTTCTTGGAGGGTGGTTCTAGAATGTCCAGATCCTCCTGCAGCATTGCACCTGGTTGTTGACAAAATCACCTCAAAAGAAGCAAAAAAGTATCATTATTTGCTAGTTTTTCAATTTCAGGACATGAGTTTTATTTGCATGATGCATTGCTGAACCACACAATGCCATGACGAAGACGTCGCAACACCCTATTGGGGTATGCCATGTACTATAGGCCTTTTACGACTAGAACAAATCAAACACGACGCTGCAAGACCTCTGCAGAAGTAAGTAGCTTGACTATCGGACAGACACAATGCCTCCTGCACCTGAAACTGCTATGTGACTGTGTAAAGGACTGTGCTGAAGCCACAGACTGCACCTGAGGACGTGAATGTGAATAGCAGCGCTACATGCCATGTCATGTTGCAGGATAGCTCAGCAACAATCTCATGCAGACAAGCTCTTCAAACATGCCAGATTTGGCAGGATTTTGCTGTTTGACATCAGGTTGTTTTTAAAATCCTGTTGCAACAAGGAACAAAACAGTAAACTGATCTTGGTAATTGAAACAACTCTTCAGCTTCACTGTCATCCTGGAAAGCCCTGCAAACAGTGACTGTTGACAACTTCTACACATTACTCACAGGCGCTGCCATGACAAAGCACTGTGTTGATTTACCTTGAGATCTGGAATGGCTTTCTGGCAGACTTCCTCGTAGGACAGCAAGCTCTGCAGCTCCTCATCAGGCTCTTGGCTGCTTGCTAGATAGCGCGCATCTGCTGTTGCACTGCCTGCACATACACACATACATACATCAATGTGCAGAACCCGCACTCACACACATACACATGCAGACCCCCCACATACACAAGCAGGACCCCTGACAGACCTCCCATAAACACACATGCAGACCTCTCACATACACACATACAGACCTCCCACATACACACATACAGACCTCCCACATAGACATGCAGACCTCCCATGCGGCGTGATGAAGACTGACACCAGCAAGAAGAGAACCTTGCGCACTAGCCACAACAATCACACACAATGCTTGTATGCGCAAGGTAGACATGTTGGCTGCAATACCACCAACTGCGCGTAGGCAAAAACCCAGTCACAATGTTGCAGTCACTATGCCAGTTTCTGGCATGGGCTGAAGCCAGAGTCAGCAGTAATGCAGCAAGCAGGAACCATGAGAACCCACCCAGACATGTATACTGAAATTGTTGCCTCCTGGATAGTGTCTGGTGTGTACTGTCTAATTATGTCTAGTGTGTACTGTCTAATGCTGTCTAGTGTGTACTGTCTAATGCTGCTCAGTGTCTAGTGACAAACAGGGTGTACCTGCTGCAGATGCAACATCTGGGGATGGGCAGAATGCAGAGTCAGCAGGGACTGGGTGCTTAGGCTGGACCCATCCCAGGGACAGCAGGCCATCCCTCAGCACTTCCCCTGTGGCCAGCTCCTCTTTGTCCCCATTCTCATACAGCACACTTACAGTCGTGGAATCAATCTGCAGACGCCACAACATGGGTCAAGGATTGTAGCTTGTGATTTGTGCACAGCATGAGTGTCATGCAACCGGTGTGCAGCTGAGACTGCTGTAACTGTAAGGACTGCAGGTGGAGATGCAATCAGCAGGCGCACCCTTGCTTACCCAAAGCTATGCTTGTTGGCAGCAGCTCATGCACTCCTGACCATGCACGATTAGTCTATGAATCAGACACAAGAAGTTGGTTTGTCCCTTGGGCATCAACATAAGGCAATGCCAAGAAGTACAGGGCCAAGGTTACCCCATGCTATGAGTTTTGTCCATACCTGGTCAAGACAGAAGTCACCTAAATGTTTGAGCAAACATATTGTAACAAAGTTACATAGATTCAGTAAGACTTAGCCTTGGGACATCAGAAACTCGGACTTTTGGCTGCTTAAGAACAAAAGCTGCAATCCCTCCAAGAGAACAGTCCTGACTTTGAATCCCACACGTTACACATAGCTAACTGATGCAATGCTTGCCTGAGTGATGGTTGCTGGCCACCAATTGCCATCGTCCTGCCACAACAGTTCCACCGCCAGCCCCCGCATTGCCTGCCTGTGCCTCAGGTCAGTCTTCTTCATCACTAGGCGCTCCAGACCCTCCTGGGCTGTGGGGACCCCAAACAGGCTGCTGTCTCTGATGACAGGCTGTGTGGCTCTGGTGGCATACGCCTTCTTCTCTGTAGGCAGCTCCTCAGCAAACAGTCTGGTGATCCTTGCTGCTGTTGCAGTTGCCTGTATGCAGGATAGTCAAGCAAGTTGATGCCAAACCACATGCCTGTTATCATGAGCACAAGCGTAACCATAAGCAAACAGATGGGTCAAGATATGCAGCAGAATCACACAATTGCTGCACTGATTCAGCTAATCCTGGACATGATTGCAAGGCTGGACAGGTGCAGTAGGTTGTTTCTTGTTGTCAGCCAAAGCCAGTCCACCAGATGCTGCACAATGGCTCACCCTTGGAGCTGCAGCTCTTGAAGGGGTAAAAGTTTCTGAGGACAAAGTGCCACCAATGGACCTAGTGCTGCGGGCTTCTGTGTCATGGCTTGCACTCCTTTCGCGCGATGCTCTCCTCTCAGCTTGTCTTTCAGCCACAATGGCAGAGGCCTCAGCCTGCAGCAAAACAAGTGCTGTGATCACTTGGTACAAACGCAGCCTGACGCATGCATAAGCTGGGCGAAATTGAAGGGAGGCTAAGCGGCAAGTCAGTCGCAAAAACAGGCCAAACAAGTCTCCCAAAGCGGCAGCCGGGAGACTCCCGTTATGATAACTGAAAAGCGTAAACTTTTCTTTTCTTTCAGGCCAATCAAACACAAGCTGATCATCAGAGCAGTTCGAGGCAGGCTGCAACCTGCTTTGTGAAACTCAAGAGCTGCTGCAGGTATCACATGAGCCTGACGCACCTTACTTACACCTTTCACCCGCCCAGTTGTCCAAATTGCAGCAGAGGCATCTCGAGCACGGATCTGTACTGCACGCCCACGACCTCCCTCGGCGGGCTCTGCGAGCTTGCGGCGCAGCCATGCTCCATTGTTTGAAGCAGTGTGATGACCAAACACTTCCAGAAAAATTGAACGCAAACGCGGAACGCCGAGTGTAGACAACCACCTGCGGCCGTTATGTGTGCTAAGTCCTGTGTGATGCTCAATTGCAGTGAGGATGCCTGGTTCAATTAGATATTTTCATAAGTGCTTAGAACAGTTGATATCCTGTTTGACTTTGTCAGATTACTGGTCCAATGGCAAGACCTTGATCTCAATTGAATGAATGATCCAGCAGAACTTTTTGAGGGGCTGATACGCACAGGAAGTTTGCTCAGTGCAACAGCTGCTGTGGATTACATTGAAACAGACATGTACACATGAGAAGGGCCCTCACTTGATGTCAAGTCCTCCTCCACCAACCCATGTGACAGGTCTGCCATTCTGCTTCCTTTGTTCTTCATCCACAGATGTCCAGCCAGATGCATCACTGCTGCAACTCCTCTGCATCAAATCTATGGTGTCAGAAAATACATCGGTACATGCAGACATTTTTCTTCAAGTGTTGTTGGCACTTTGAAACATGAAACCTACCTGGAAGTTAAGCACTTGAGGGTGAGTACTTAAGGCGGAGACTCACCGTCAATGACTCTGATAACCTGGGAGGTGACCTTTGCCGCCTCTTGCTCCCCGTTACCCTGCGTTATAGTCTCAAACTCAGCGGCAGAGAGGGGTTCAGTGGTGCCAGCAATCATGATCATCTCTGCAATGATTCAGTGCAGATGCAGCTTTGAAAAAAATGTAATTGGCTGCATTAAAGACTGCACCACTGTATTCAACCAAGCAGGCACAAATTGAGTGTGATCGCCAGCCCCACGGCAGAATAAACGCTGATTGCAAGCCTTGTACTCAAACAGGTGCATACATCTGGCTTGAGTAAGACAGCTCATCAGTGCACTTGTGTGTATTTGCTGGAGTACGGACTTGGAAGTCGGCATTGTTGCACACCTGCTGTCCGGGCTGCATCTGTCACTGTTGGTGCACACGTCTTCTGTCTTGGGTATGCTCTGCAAGGGAGCAGCAATACGTTGGTAGCGCTTGAAGAGACAGCAAGACGTGGCCTCCCGTCGCACATCCAGGATCGAGGCTTGTTTCACAGTGCAGAGCATGTGCGCCTAGAGTTCTTGCACAAATGATAGCAGGCTTCAAGCGAGAGAGAACGTTGGGCACTGAAAGTGCTCAACACTAGACTCATCACGACGGGGGGCAGACACTTGCTGGTACCACCGACATAGAGGCCTTTGCAGCTCACCGAGGCTCGTATGGGCTTGGCCTTGCTCTGTCCGCTGGAGGAGTACATCTTGGCCTGAGTTCCAAGCAGCAGCTGTACAAACCTGTTACCGACTAAGTGCTACTGTCGTTTGCGGCACATCGCAGCAGCAGCAGCACGACCGCAGAGTTTCGTAAACGCAGTGGTAGAGATGCAGACGTGCAGCTAACTCAGCACAACAACTCGCGGGAAACTGTTACAAGTTGAGCTGTTTTGGAAGCAAACTGAACAGGAATTTTGCAGATCACTGAATTTGAACGCATTTGTCATATTTATCATCCGTCTCCCTTTCGTTGTTCAAGCTTCTGCATTGGACCTGGTGGCTGGCTTGTGAAAGCCTTGTGAGTTTGTCCTCTCTCTCTCCGTCCTCTTGCAGCATAGCGGCTCGCAAGCTGAGGCACCCAGCTTACTAGCTCATCGCAAGAAACTGCTCAGTTCATAACCCGGCATGTCGAGTTTGCTGTCTTGCCTGCAGGCTGAGCGTTTCTGCTCGGCTTGATTTGCTCCGGGCAGACAAGCCGAAGTGTTGGTCCCTACAGACCCATCAACAGTGGTCGGTAACACACGCGTACTGTCTTTGTGCCGCAGTTCCAGCAAGTCAAGCATGATGCAGTCAGCACTGTTGAAGAAGGTTCTTCAACAATGATGACTGCAGTCGTTAACGGGCTGTAGACATAAATGGATGACTGAACGGGCTTCAGGACTGAGATCGGTATCAAAGCTGGCCTTAATGTTCAACATTTTCCCTCTTCTACATCATACCCCACTGTGCCATAGACACACTCCTGGTATTTCTCAAATAACCGCTTTCGCCACTTGAAAACTGGGTCATTGCTGTCCAGCAGCTTGACACGACTCACTGCTCTTGCCCACTGCAACGAATAGCACAGTTACGCAGGGCAAACTACACAACAGACCATATGCAAAAAAGCTATATAAGCTACATATATGCACATATTGGCAGGCTCAAGCATGCAAGACTCTCATTGAGGGCGCGTCCACACATGAAGTTGTACAGAGCTTGGACAGTATGAGTTCAAGCTGATGCATTCAACAGCATGGCGACTGCCACTGCTTCTAATCTCACTGTAGCATCCGGTGATAGTGATTACACGCCAATTCAAGGTCAAAGGAGCTGTGAGGAAACCTACCGCAAATTCTCCAGCAACAGCAAAGTCGGCATAGCTTGGTTCAAAGCCACCAAAGAAAGGCTGATCTGCCAGCAGCAGGCGCATTGGCTGCAGTGCTTGCTGAAAAGTCTTCAGTTGCTGCTGGCTTGATTTGGCTGCATACTGCAATACATTGCAAGAACACCCTGTCCGACTGTGGGCTAAGGCTACCATCTTTGTGTCCATCAGCATGATGCAACCTTGGCTCTAATGCAGAAAAAGCCTGCTATGCCAATGCAAAGATAAGTTAGGATGCAGGGAGTCTGTTGCACATGTGTACAGGCCTGTACAGCTGTAAGGTTTTAGCTAAGATGCGCTGCATTGCAGCAAATGGAATCTCATGCAATCATGATGATGAACTTGAATCCACATCGTGTGCTGATAAGATGGCAAACCTCAGTAAACTTCATGCTGGTGAGTTTCTCTATCTTGTTACTGAAAAAGTCCTTGTCTTTGTCAGCAGATACATCCAGAGACCCTTGGGCCAGTATCGGCAGCAGTGTTGGGGTTACACTGCTGTCCATCCAATGAACCACAAACTTGATTGCTGCCTTTTCTGCATGAACGTCAAAGGTGATCCATCATTTTTTTGTTTGCAATGGCGATGTTGGCAAGAAGGCCAGGCTTGAGATGGCTGCAATTTACAGGCATAATATGTATGTCATGCCGCTGCAGTGTTGCATCTAAATAGCAAATTTTGCAGCTGAAGCACATGGTGAGTAGATTGACCTAGTGAACGACAGATGCAGAGTCAGCAGAAATTTTGCTGCTTGCCATTGTACACTTTATGCACAATATCATTGTGCAGAGTGTGTGCAGGAACACACAGGAGGGGCAAGACAAGCAATAAGATGAGCATCCTTAAAGTTTACCACCAAGGAACATTGGAGTGTAAACACGTTTTATCTAGAAACATTCCTGTCTTTTTCCTACCTTTGGCTTCTCCAAAGAGGGAGGGTTTGTCACCATAAGTCTTGTCCAGGTACTCAGCTATGCTCCAGGAGTCATGCACCACTGTGTCATCATCAACAAGCACAGGCACCTGGTGTACTGGCAGATGTTTCTTTCAATACACCAAAGCTCTCATCTATATGACCAATGCACCTTTTGGCAAAACGTCACATGACATGGAGTCAGTGCTCAAAGTCAGAGCCTTGTCGTTGTGCAATAGGTGCAATAGGCTTACCAAGTCCTGCCTGGAGAAGGCGATCAGATCCTTCTCGACGCGTCTCCATGGCACGCACTGGTACTCAAGGCCTTTGTGGGCCAGCGCAAATCGAATGCGCCAGCAGTAAGGGCTTGTTCGACGATCATCTTCAGCACCAGCTAGGTCGTACAGTTTTCTGTGAACCCCGTTCGGCATCATGTGCGCATGTGCTTCAGCCTGTGGGGTGTGCGGTACTCACATGGGTAAATGCCGTCGACACTGGTACAGCCAGTCGCCGGACGAAGAATGGCACACCCAGCTTGACGCAAAACTGCGAAAATTGACTCCGAAACCAGCGTTTCCTGTGACAAGGACAGCATGCTGAATCTTCACCGCAGGCTGCGTGAGCTGACACAGCCAAGCGTTTATTTCATGCAGCTGCAGCATATACCATGGCTGCAGCTGCATTGCAACTGACATCCTGTTTGACCTTTAAAGTGCCAAATTTGCCAAAATGCACAGTTTCTGTTTAATGTACACAAATATATTGCTGGCTACTGATCAATATCTCTGATCCAGCATAACATGATCGTTGAACAAGTCGCTATGGCGTACGCATGACCTTTTGACATTTGACAGAGGACGCTAGCAGCAACTGCCGAATTGCAACCTTAGCGCTTGCATGTTTGATCAATCATGATTGGCAAAGTCCCACACTGGAGTAAAGGCTTTTGTTAAACATCAAAGGCCAGTGCATCAATTACCAGTGCATCCACTGCCAAACAGGCCTCAACACATGCAATGGCATAAAAAATATACATCGTTGACAGCGATTCATGGCAACAGGATATAACGTTTGCATGTCTGCTTGGCAAAATGCCACAAATTTTAATACTATTAGGCAAAGCCTCCATGAACAGCGCATCAGGTACCACAGCTGCTGCCGACAACATTCAACGCCCAGCAACACTTGTCCCCTTCGGCCGACCCCCAGCAACATAGCACTGCTTTCAAACAACTGGGATCAAGTCAGGTCTGACACATGTGTCAATGTCCCTCCCCCCCATTCCTCCCTTCCCAGATGCACACAGACAATCAATATGCCTGACCCCTACTCATGAGCTGATCCTGATCAGAGCTGTCTTGGAGCATGCTTATGTTTCATTCCTGATACGTAAACAAGAGTTTCTATGAGAAAGAGATGTTGCTGATCTATGGACAAAATTGTGAGCTGAATAGCTTGGATAATAGGCTACATGTGCGGGCTTGTGACCGCCCCTTCAGCAGCGGTAGGCCTCCAGAGAGCCTCCCACTGCAGCCTCAAGCTCCTGCTGAAGGTATACTGCGAGGCCATCAATGCTGCTATTGCTGAGCTTATGCCCAGGGATGAGAACCAGCTTGCCATGCTTTGCAAGCAGCCTTTGCCTAAACATTGCTCGCCCTGTCAGCCTGCAAAGACAGAGACAACTGCTTCATTGTGGCAAGTTTGTGCTGCTGTGCTGAGTAGCATAACTGTAACAAATTACACATAGCTGTAATCTGCTGAATCTCTGTGATCACAGACATGGAGACAGACACTCATGTGGACCATGCATTGAAAAGCACACTCGATAAACAGTGGACGTGTATAGGCATGACGCAAACATCAAAGGCAGCTGCATCCAGAGATGGAGCACATGAAGAGTGATGCACATTACTGTGTTATTTACCTGCGGTCTTTGTTTCTGAAGCAAGGCGAGGATTTAGAGGCAAGCACAATTGGGTCTGTAACATCATCGCGCGGCTGCAGCACAGCATTTGCCCAGTATCCACTCAAGGGAACTTCAGGTGCAAAGGCCATGCCAAGCTGCCTCAATGCCAAGGCCAGCCGCTTGCTGACAGAAGAGTGAGCATCTTGTTGGCGGTCAGGGAGTGGCCTTTGTCCCAGGCTACTTAGCATGTCTTGCAACTGCTACGCAGCCACCCTTGGTAGCGGTTGCAGTGAGTCCAAAGCCTGATACAACTGTCTAAGGTGCTGTGTAAGTAGGGCATCATTTGCTGGATCAGCGATGGATAGTGGCTGCAACCTTTCAAGCAGTGCATGGAATGTCTCAACTGAAAGCATATCTAAAACGGCCAAGCTCCACGCAGCATTGCCAATTGCCCTGTCTCACCTCGGCAGCCCATCGACCAAGGCAGTGCTGACATGTCCTTTGACCTTCAAACGGAGCACAGCGCAAGCAAGCAAGGTGTTGCCCAGGCTTTGTGCGTTTGGCTCCTGCCCTGGCAGCTCGCAAAGTCTTGTGAACCACTCCAGAATGGCTGATGCAGCACCATCTGGAGGTGCATGGTTCAATAGCCCCAGAGCCCAGAGCAGATTGAGCCCAAGCTTTGCTGATGACCATAAAATGTTGCTGACTGCTTGTGCATCAACATCAGGCAGCATGGGCTCCAGCTGAAGAATGCTGCTGCAGTGAAAGGGCTTCAGCGCAAGGGCAGCCATGTTTGCATGGGCTTGAGAGCTGCTGTGAGCTTGAGCTGACGTCCAGAGCTGTGCTGTGGCTGTGATAATTGCACTGAGACTGAAGTGATTCAGAAGAGGGCGAGCTACAGAGCAGAGGTGCTCCATGGATGCATAAAAGCTCAGCAATGCCTTGTCTGGCTGATGACCCCTGATAACGGCCAATGCCATCCTCTGCTGTTCCTTGACGTAAGCACTGACTTGTGGAGGGTCGCGCGTTTTGCGGACTTTAGAGTCCTGCACCACAAGCGGCTCATCCTTGTCACAATTCGCACAGCAAGCGGCTCATCACTGCTATGTTTGACACTGTCACAGAACCGACATGACGTAAATGTGTCATGCATCTGTGAATTGCGTTTGTACTGGTATGTGTCACTGATCTATAAGTGATCATCGTTTGCAACACTGCTGTGGTTTTGTGAAATTACATGGGCTGCCTTTCATGCGTCTGCAATGCACGGTGCTTCTGCTCAAAGGCAATATTTGTCACAGACAGCGCTTTTCAAGCAACTTTGTGTGTGCTCTTGACATTTGTTCAGAGCTGTGTTGACTGGCTTCTCAGGCTTCAGGAGTGTCTCACCTGTCTAGAGGCCTCCCGCAGACCTTCTTGTGCAGAAGCTGTCTTGCCATTGTGAGTCCGTTTAGGAGCCATGTGGCTGACCTTGCGATCCTTGATGCAGTCTTCAAGTGTGCTGTGGATCCCTGCCTGCTGGGACTGTTTCAGATGGCTTTCGCTGTGACCAAGCTGCATGAACTTTGGGATACTCAATCAGCACTTTTAGCTCCGCGAGCAACACTGCAGGCTGCAGCATTTGTGCAAGACAGTGACACATATAACAACAGCCTAGCCTACCTGCTGACTGCCAGGCCAGTATGGCGTCAAGCTGCCCTGCACATCCTTCACACCTAAATTGGCAGCAGCAGGCTTTCCAGACACCTGCATGATGGCAGTTGCCTTTCAGCCTCAATCATGATTGGTGCTACATTATGCGGCAGATAACCAGTCTCCACCTGTCTTGAAGTCTGCTGGGAAGCCTTTTCAACACCAGGCATGGTGGTCTGTGATTCCACTTTATTTCCTTCTGAAGGCTTTGCTGCCCAAGTGCACAGCTGCTGTAGCCTGCAATCCAGTACAAGCTTCTGGTGGCATGCATAAAAGGCAGCTGCATCCACAGAGTGAACCTAAGAAGGGGAATGCGCAACAATGTCTCACACACACCTGTCATCTTTGTTTCTGAAGCAATGCCCGAACTCGGCGGCCAGCACAATTGGTTCTGTAACACCATTACACGGTTGGAGCACGGCATTTACCCAATACCCACTCAGGAGCACGTCAAGTGCGAATGCCAGGCCAAGCTGTCCCAGCGCCAAGCCTAGCCGCCTGTTGATAGATGAGTCGGCATGTGATTGGGGTCCATGGAGGGGTCTCTGTCCCAAACTGCTCAGCATCTCTTGCAACTGTTGCGCAGCTACGTCAGGTAGAGGTTGCAGTGAGTCTAAAGCCTGATACAACTGACTCAACTCCTGTCTAGGCAAAGCATCATGAGCTGGTTCAGAAACTGGCAGTGACCGTAGCCGCTCAAGAATCAAAGAGAAAATGTCAACAGCAAGGATGCCCAATACAGCCAAGCCCCAAGCAGCATTGCAATATTCTTGTTTGTAGCCACCTGACCTGTCTAACCTCAGCAGCCCACGGACCAAGGCAAGGCTGACATGTCCTTTGACCTTCACATGGAGCACAGCGCAAGCAAATAGGGTGTTGCTCAGGTCTTGTGCGTTTGGCTCCTGCCCAGACAGCTTGCAAAGTCTTGTAAGCCACTCTAGAAAGGCTGATGCAGCACCATCCGGAGGTGCATGGTTCATGTCTCCAAGAGCCCACAATACATTTGACACCCCTTGCGAAGTAGGCCGGTTTCGTGTATCCTGATGCCTGATTAGCCTTGAGAAATGATTGCAGACAGCATCTACCAAGCCCTTGTCTGCAGGCTTATGGCCCAGGGTGGCAAGAGCCCACACAATGTTGGCAGACTGTTGTGCATTAGGCCGCTTGCTTTCTTCAAGATGCTTGATCAGCCTCGCAAAATGGTTGCATACATCATCTATCAAGCCCTTGTCTGCAGGCTCATGGCCCAGGGTGGCAAGAGCCCATACAACATTGGCAGCTTCTTGTGCTTTAGGCCGCTTGCTTTGATCACGATGCTTGATCAGCCTCGCAAAATGGCCGCAGACAGCATCTACCAAGCCCTTGTCTTTAGGGTAATGCCCCAAGGGGGCAAGAGCCCATACGAAGTTGGCACAATTTTGTGCACTTGGTTGGCATCTGGCTTCATCCTTTGTCAGCTGCAGCATTTTGGCTGCCAAGGCATCAGTCATGCCAGGCACAAAGGCATCAGGAGTGAGCCCCAGTTTTGCTGAGACCATAAGCTGTTGCTGGCTTCTCGTGCTCCAACATCAGGCAGCATGGGTTCTAGCTGAAGTAGAATGCTGCAGTGAAAACGCTCCAGCTCAAAGGCAGCAGAATTTGCAC
>JAABUW010008635.1_pt1 | contig 11841 bp, 10 predicted proteins | sample 5560081 | NCBI WGS metagenome assembly JAABUW01 (sample SAMN10711882, study PRJNA513363) | rock metagenome | isolation source: Antarctica rocks | place: Antarctica: Victoria Land, Knobhead sud | reverse complement strand
CCGTATAAATGAAGGATCAAGAATTGCAATCACCTGTTTTTACGAAGAACTTCCCATGCCGGTCGGTGGCATGGTTGTGCCAGAGCGTTTTGCCACCTTACCAGGCTATAGCAACTACGGGATTCATGCAAACCATCGAGTCAGCATTACCTACCCAGCCTTCCCAACGCGTGATGCTAACCTTATGAAGGAGATGACCAAATTCGGATCAAGAGCAGACACTGGCTACATGGACATAGTCGGCGAGATCCAAAGATGGATCAAGGCTGTGCGCTCTGCCAAAGAGACACCGGAACTGACTATAGATCAAGAAGGTTAGTGTGACTTCACCATCTGCCATTTTAAGGAAGACGTTCATTCTCATAATGGCACCAGACTGCTTGAAGAGTCTGCATTTCCCAAGTCTCACCACGCGGCAAGACACCGCTCGTGATGCTTATCCTCGAACGTTCGAATGGGTCTGGTCAGTAGAGGACTCTCCGTTTATGAAGTGGCTCCTTTCAGGTCGTGGAATATTCTGGATATCAGGCAAGCCTGGATCAGGTAAAACGACGATGATGAAGTACATAGTAGCCAACGGACACCTGATCAAAAACTCCAGCTTGTCTCTCGATAGTGGACGAAGTGTCAAACAGGGTGACCAGGAGTCCCAAATTAATCGAGACCTAATACTTGCCGTCCATTTTTTTGATCACGAAGGTGACGACCTAGCAAAATCCGTGGCAGGCCTTTTACGATCATTGCTATTTCAACTGCTTCGAGCAAGGCCACAGCTATTCGACGTCATTTCGTCTCGCCATCTGGAGATGAAGCGTTTTCATGCCGAGCTCTCATGGAGCCGCAAGGATCTTGAAACAGCATTCAAGGCGATACTGCGCCGCCCCGAATGTGGGCCAGTGATATTCTTCATCGACGCTCTCGATGAGGCCTCTGTTGAGGACAATGAGGTCATCGAGCTTGTTAACAATTTCTCCAAGATGGCATCGCCTAGTACCCGATTCTGTGTGTCTAGTCGACCATCAGCCGACATCAATTTTCAATTTGCGGACTCCGAAGCAACAATCCGCATTGATGAACATACATCGCATGACATTCATCAGTTCATTCATACCAGTTTTCATGAGCTTGTATCGCGATCTAATACGGATTACGGAAGCCTTATTGACCAGGTCCTTCTGAAAGCTGACAATGTCTTTTTATGGGTGAGACTGGTCGTCGAAAACCTTCTCCGGGGTGCCAGGCGGAAGGAGACCATAGAAAGGCTGCACCAACGTCTCCTAGGAATGCCAGCACAGTTGGATTCTTTCTACCAGCGCATGCTTGATGAAGCATCCGATTACGATCGGTCCGAGCTTCTCCAGATATTAGGTGTGATCTTGTGCGCTACGGAACCGCTGTCACTGGAGGAGCTCCAAGATGCTTTGGACCACTGTGTCAAACAAGTCGCGACGCACCAAAATCACCCAGAAGCACAACAAAGCTTCCACTGCAAATTGAGCAATATCGACGACTTCGCAGAAACGATTCAATTTATTTGCTCTGGCCTCGTCGACGTGCGTACTACACATCATCGAAAGGGACCTCGAAGAGCAGTTGTGTTTTCGCATCACACCGTCAATGAATTCCTTGAGACCCTCGAGGCTAGAGGTACTACGCGTGGCCAATCCTTAAAAGCACAAGGGAGTATTGACCTTCTCGGAGCATGTGTTGATTGCATGGCGGTCGCTAATATCTCAGGTATGTTCCGGTCAACTAGTTCAGATGAGCAGCTTCGCAGCCGAAGTCTAGCTCCAGAAGATTCCTCTCCATATTCGAAAATCCAATGGCCTGCCATTGAAGGCCAATCTTCCTGGACAGAAGCCGAATTGAACGTCCAAGCGTTTATCATTTGTCCCTTCCTTGGCTATGCCTTCTCTCACTGGGCACAACACGCTAAGAATGTCGAGATCGAAACCAATACATCCTCTCGTCCAATCCTCAACAAGCTCGCTCCTATAAATTTTACGCTTTGGTCTTCGCTTATGCGAGATTCCGATGAAGCTTGGAGTGCTATTGAAGGTAGACGTATTGTCACGCCATCTACATTGCTCGAGCTTGCAATTGTGTTCGGCTTAGCTAGATTCGTGGAGGAAGAAATTCTGTCATATACAACAGATTCACGCGAGACGTCAAAGTCGATGGATCATCTACTCTTGGATCTAAAAATGAAGTCTGGTCACCTTCTGTATGCTGCAGCTACAGGAGGAAATGTCGAGATTGCCGAAATTCTCCTGTTCCATGGAGCAAAGATCGATAATGGGCTGCGCTACGCATCTAGTGCCTTGGCCCGAGCTGTCTATCGGGGCAATTTTAAGGTTGCAAGAGTCTTTTGCGAACACGGAGCGCTTTCAAATGCTCCAGGCTTATATCTGGAAGGTTATCCAACTCAAAGTCAATACAGAAAACCAGACACTCTTCTGATGCGAATCGGAGATCAACCTTTATATCTCGAGGCTACTCCAGCAGAACTTCTGGCGTCTCATGCAAACATGACTGAACCTAATTGGTTCTTCTACAAATGCCCCGATTTCAACAGGACGAAGATTGCCACCTCCGTCGATACCGTGGCTCGAATCGCCGTATGGGGTCCCGAAATCGCCATCGATGACATTGCGGTGGCTTTCGGCAGCTCTTTCAGGTAGCTCCATTCCACCATCGGTCTGCATCTGGACAAAGCTTAAGCTGAGTATAGTGGCCACCGCGAGGTAGCAACATATGTTTTAGACGAAGAAGCATTTGACCTACGTTTTGGTCGCTCGATAATACCCCATGTTATGACTATGAACCTACTGTCCAATCGAGACATCCAGACTCAATTAGGATTGGTGAGGAAGTACAGCGCCGCATACGGTCGCCTACCCAAACTGAACATTACAGCTTTTAATCTCACATCCGCCGTTCCATTGGAATTGACCGAGCAACTCTTGACCTTAGGTTACGTGTACTACGAGCATTCGTCCGGGACGACCTATATCAGTTCGTTTTCAATGACAGATCCCATCCCTACTCTTGGTACGCGCTACTAGTGAATGACATTAGCTCGGACCAATTGCGATGGCTAATGAGCCCCAAATCCAATGTATTCAGATGGAGACACCAAAGCGGTTTCAAGCTGTGTACAACATAAGGAACAACGTTTGACTTATGCAGCGCTATGGTCAGGCGTAGAGAATGCAATTCATCGTGAAGGGTGTTAGGAGGTGTATAGCTGGCAGAAATCCAACACGACGTCAAGCCTCCGCAGGACTCCAGGACTCATGGCTGGTATTCGGAATTTTAATCTATATATGGTCTCAAAGGGACGGAAGATCACAACTCCCGGATATTGCAAAGCGATAACTCCAATGTTAGAAATGAAGATACGTGGCCACTTGCTGAGGACATACCAAGTCAAAATCAAGCCTGTGACAAGCCAATGAACGCATGACTGGCCAGAGTATCTGTTGTGGCGAGTATCAAGGCAGAAAACATTGGAGATAGGCCAATACGGAGTCTGCATGTCGACCAGTCAGCGCATCCATACCGTCGAAAAATCTGCCTGATGCTGACGCAAGTATGATACAACTCCCCTTACGATGACGAGGGCGAACGACTTTCCCTTAAACATCTCCTTCAGGCGAATCTTCTATCCACCATGTTCACCTCATACCCAACCCAGATCATAGCCGTAATCAATCAACCCACATCCCTCACCTATCCCATCAGACCTCCTGCTCAAGCGGCAATGAGAGGTCGTCAGCGCAGAACATCGGTTGGTCTGTATTTCATTTCAGTTCCACTGCTCACCAAACAGACAGTGTCATTATGAGACCTACTATATTGAAGTAGACGAGCCCGCATGTATTCGCAAAAGCTAGCTCACCACACCCAAAATGATCGTTCGCTGGTGTGGTAGGGTTGGAGAAGTGTAGGGAGGAAATTAGGCTTGGGTCGAATAGAGCAACGCTAATCTATATTCGGTCGAAAGTTTTTGGATGAGAATGGTATGCTATGCCATGTCATAAGGAGATATATAGCATCGTTATTATGCTAGTACGCGGGCTTTTGAGAACGATGTGTTGTGTGTAGAATTCATAACACGCTTCCCAAGGCAGTCGATTTGCAAATATGGAGGCCGATCGTGGCGGTCTCGTGATTCCATTTGCTGATTCTGTGGATGTGTAGGTAGTAGGTGCCTGAGTGGGAACTCGCCACTCTCAAGTTTCGGATGCTGACAATAACTCTGACAGTTTCCATAGCATCATCTATAGATTCACCAGACCAATCGATTGGCCGCCATTTTGTCGGATTATGCGATAAATTGGCAATTTGAAGGGTTGATGGACTTGGAGGCGATGGAGTTCATGAAATGTAATATGCCGAGCAAGATCAGAAACAAATTGCACAAGTGTTACAGAGAGAACAACGATCTCCAAGCAATCTCGCACATAAGTTGACGTCTACGCCAGAAGCGATAGCGGATTGTTGTGCCGGATATTGCCATCGATGTCTACATCCGAAGCGATGCAGAAAAGGAGACATTCAGGGGACTAGCAGCAACACAGAAGGAACGAAGTCAAGCATTACGGACTCTGCACAGATGCACGAAGTTCTTGCTTAAGAGTTGAAACGATTCGGCTTGTTACAGTCCTCTGTTCGGCTCCACAATCTCACCTAAAGATCCCTTGTCAGTGCCTTCCCCATACCGCCCCATACTGTGGTATCCTTCGACATATCGTTCCAGCTATACGTTACTGCTCTTACTAGAGGCAAGGAGTTCTCTGCAGAACGATAAGGTCTGAGAAGCAGCCGAAGAGGAACTCAATTGGCCCACGAGGAATGCGAATTTGTGTCTGCGGCGTGACGTTGTATAATCTACAGGCAGCCGTTCTGTCGAGTTTTATTTAGATGAGTCAACACTCGGAGATGGTCCGGATAATGATCCTTATGTTGAACACACGTATTGGCCTAAAGTCATCTAGACCTCAGTCGCGAAGCTCCAGATGATATGTTTCAAGGGTCTCCTCGGACATTCGCCCTGGGGCCTTGACCATCAAGTCCTCACCTTTGCCGCTCTTTGGAAAGGCTATAACATCTCTGAGCGATGTCTTCCTCTGGCTACGACTGCTGTGGATCATAGCCACGAGCCTGTCGAACCCAAGTGCAATTCCAGCATGAGGTGGACAACCTGACTCAAGAGCCCCAAGTAAATGCGAAAATTCAGCGATACGAGCGTCTTCCATTTTGAGAATATCGCGAAAAACGAATTCTTGCATCTTAGCGTGATGGATACGCTGACTGCCTCCGCCAATTTCTTCACCGTTGATGACCAGATCATAGTGGTCACCGATGGCTCTTGTTGGGTCAGTGAGAAGGAGGTCGACGTCAGCAGCGGTTTTTGGGGTGGTAAAGGGGTGGTGTGTTGATGCAAAGCCGGCATTGCCTCCTTGACCGGGCTCTGAGGCCTCGGATGGTGAAAATAATGGAAAGTCGGTGACCCATAATGGCTTGAATTCTGTCCAACTGGGAGGTTCAAGCATTTCCTGGCTGACAGCAGCTTTATGTATTGCCGTCCGCAGATCACCGAGTGTTGTCGATCCACCATTCAAGGGAGCGTCTGGCCGTGCTTGCAACACGATTAATTGGCCGTCTCTGGGGTCTATTTCCTTCTCAATGTGCTCCACGGCCTCGAACCCAAATGCTGACAGGCCCTGGAGGGGTTTGCTTGAGTCGTAGATGAAGATTCCTGGGCCCCCATGTGGGTTGTCGAGGAACTTCTTGCCTTCTACAGAATCCAAAAAGGTTTTAATGAAACTTCGAGCTTCACTGGGCGGATGGTCCAGGGGTACCACCATGACCTCTACGATTGGGTCCTTGAGAGGGGTTATCATGCTGATAAGATCTGCGGGTAGTAGGTAATCAATCCTGGCGAAAGGTGATATTGGGATGCGGAGGTCAGGTTTGTCCGAGCCGTACTTTGCCATGGCTTGTTCATACGTTGAGCGAGGAAAAGGCTTTGGTAAGTCGATGCCTAGCTGACCTTTCCAGGTCTGCCTGACAAGTCGCTCGACAGTCGCGATAACATCCTCTGCATCGGCGAAGGCCAATTCTAAGTCCAGCTAGCACTGTATGTAAGCTCATGATTCCCATATAGCCAAGGGAGAGAACCCAAACCTGGGTGAATTCGGGTTGTCTGTCAGCTCGCAAATCTTCGTCACGAAAACATTTCGCGAATTGATAGTATCTAGGGATTCCGCTTGCCATAAGAATCTGCTTGAACTGTTGCGGGCTTTGAGGTAAGGCATAAGCCAGACCCTTTTTCCTGGAGGGAACGATAAACTCTCTTGCACCTTCAGACGTGGACTTGAAAAGTAGCGGCGTTTCCACTTCGGTAAAACCCATATGGTCGAGCAATTCTACCCACTTGGTCTTAATCCCACTACGCAAGGTAAGCGCGTCGTATATATGCCTCTCTGTGCGTATTTGTAATTGGCGTTGTTCCGGCCCGAATACCGTATCTGGAGTGATTATGAGGTCGCTGGGGAAGTCATTGAGAATATGCACATCATGAAGTACCACTTCAAAATCTTCCACAAATGACGACGGGTTCCGCCGGCTCTTGCTTGTACGATAACTAGTAGATCTTGGTTTTATGAGGCCCTCAAGAGCGACTGGCGTATGTAATTGTATGGACCTCAATTTCTCGTGTGCGGACCGCACCGTTTCATCTGTTTGGAAGCCATCCTCGGCGTTGCCGAGAGACGAGACGATTTGTACTTGTGCAATATACGAAGGGCCAGCGAGAGTCGCGAACACAAGATTTTTTGACAGGTCGCGACGGGATACTAGGTAACCATGCAGAGTCACGTTGTTGCTTTTGGAACCGAGACTGTAAACGTGTGAAATCTTGGATATGTTGTTGGTAGATTTAGGTATGTCAACTATGAGGCCATTAAACCCGCGTTGTCATCGTCCATTCCAGTGATGGCCCGGGTAGAACGTACACGAGCTTCTGTATCGTTCTAAAACCGATTGAGACGACGAACCCTCCACATTGTTCTCCCCCAAGCATCGGGTCCGATGGAAAGACCGGCGCCCTTTGCTCTCGAGACATTGGTGTTGCCGCTCGTAGACATATTGGGGACGGGGAACGCAATCTCCAATGTTCCTCCTTTTGGACGGACGACAGAGCCTCGAAGTCTCAATGTAGCTGGCGCAGAGTCTCTCGCGCAAGAGTAGGGACATAAACCTTCTATCCAATCGTGTCTCTCAGATATCGAAGGATCCCTATGATTTTCAGGTGCCGTTCGTGTGAAGGTTGGCCCAATGTGCTAAGTGTATTGGGCCAAATGTTGCCCGAAGCTAATTCCCTCATTCGGCTAGCGCAGCATGTCGGGGTGCAAAACCTCCGCACAGAACGTCCCCAAACCATTCTTCTTCATCCTTCCAAGTTTTGAACAAGTGAGTCAATGCTCCTGCCTCGTCTTGCTAAAGTGACAGCCCTACTAATTCCTGCACCAGATGATGAAAGCCTAGAGTGTACCATATGAGCCTCCTCCCTGATCCAACGGCGGCTCTCCCTTTACCGGGCTCAAGTGGCTTGCTTGCTGGTGACGAGTGGTAGGATGAGATAGGCGTTCGGCACACACACCTTGTTACCTTAACGGACGTGATGAAGGCATCTCTGATCCTCATGCTTGGAAGGTGTTCTCCGACAGACGATGTCCGGCCATTCTGGGCTACTGCGGAGGATCGGGCTCCAACTCATGCAACACACAAGCCTGTATATAATCGATAAGTCTAGTGACATGGATAACAATACTCCTCGTGACTACTTCGTTTCTTGCTTCAGGATGCATTCGAAGGCCTCTTTTGCCCTCTCATTTTCCAGCCGTTAGCGCGCTTGATGCTCAGCTCAAACCAATATCTGAGGGTCACAATCGCTGAGCGGCAGATTAAGCGGGAGCTGTCAACAGTCCATCATTGCCTGGCTGTTTAGGCCTTTCTCTGGATGAGAGGACGTAACAACAGCGCCAAATTTAATTTGTCACTTGTTGAGCTCGTTCCCATTCCACGGGCCAATATGCCTCATCGATGCTTACCTCACGGTAGAACTATGCTACGTGAAAGTGCATACAGTCTTGCATCAGACACTCGCTCATGATAGCTTAACGTTACAACGACGAGCACCCGTACAGGCAGATATTCTCAGTAGACATTTGAGACATTTGGCGCCAAGCACCGTCAATGTAGGCAAGCTAGATCTAGAATTCAGGCGTCGATCCCGACCCGATTGTACAGCCGCGAACTGTTGTTGCGACCTTCAGGACAGAGACCACAATCATAAGATACCCAGACTTGAGCAAAACAAAGGGGCTACTGTATCTATGATTCGTGCTTGCTTCGAGGACGCTCACTTATCCCGCTCCATCATTGACACCTGCGCCCTTCACGAGCTTTACGAGCTACGCAGCAAATCCTCCGCAGAACATGATGACCTTGAGGTCGGGGCTTTTATGATACCCCAAGCACGGGTGTACCAGTCTCTACCGTCCTTTCAAGCTACGCTTGAGTGCCAAATCGCCCAGCCCGTCCAGCATCAATGTCGCGCCGTTCTCCCGCAATGTCCGGTTCCTTCGAGAAGTCAGTGAAAGGTGGAACTAAGATCAAGGCAAGCTGTCAGCTTCCTAGATTGCACGTTGCATCGCTGACTATCTATGGATAGCTCGCCCCACCTAAATCTAAATATGTCGAGCACATCCTCATTGCGACTCACGCAGGCGAAGCAGGAGTCGCAGAAATCTTCCGAGCGCTGCAGAATCGATTGCGAGATTCAACATGGACAATCGTCTTCAAGGCGCTCATCATAGTGCATCTGATGATAAGAGAAGGAGAACCGAATGTCACCTTGAAATATGTTGCCGACTCGCCCTCGAAGCTTGCAATAAGCAATTTCTCAGATGGTACGTCCAAAGAATACAATATGGCGTCGGCGAGAGGGCCGACTGAGGGTGCGTCTACATGCATGTATGAATATGGCGGCTCTCTGCCTCGCGAAGTCTTCGTTGAGGGGTTGTACTGATCGCACTTGGGAGCACAGTACAGGTCCAAGGGACTAATATTAGGCATTATTACACCTACATGCTGGCTCGAGCGAAGGCATACAAAGATACCAGGATTGACTGGGTCAGAGAAGGTGTTGGGCGCTTAAAGAGACAAACCATTGACAAGGGTTTGCTCAGGGAGACCGAGGCTGTCCAGAGTCAAATTTTTAAGCTGCTGCAGTGTGATGTGAGGGTCCTACGATACTGAACTAGTCAAGCGTGTGCTGTGCTCGCTGACTGTCCGCGCTAGCTTCTGAGTACGGAAGCAGAAAATGAGATCACCGTGTGCGCGTTCCGCCTGCTCACCATGGATCTTCTAGTGTTATATGGTGTCATGAACGAGGGAACCATCAACGTTTTGGGTGAGCTTATTCTCTCCAGGAGGCATATACAGCTTCGCTGATTTGGGCTCCAGAGCACTACTTTGAAATGTCAAGATACGATGCAGAAAGGGCGCTTGGAATCTATAAGACCTTCACCAAGCAAACGAACATGGTTGTTGAGTTCCTGAGCACTGCCAGGCAATACGAGAACGCGACCCGTCTTGAGATCCCAAAGCTCAAACACGCTCCCACCAGCTTGACATCATCGTTGGAAGAATATCTCAACGACCAGGACTTTGAGGTCAACAGGCGGCAATATCTGGCACAACAAGAAGCTAAGAAGAGCGGGAAGAAAACGGGCAACGGAGCCACTACTCTATCGGACAGACCAACAAAAGCACCTATGAACAAAGGAGGATCGAGTAGCAATTTTCCAGAGCCGAAAACTGTTCAAGCAGCACCACCGGAACGGAGGCCTTCAGGTCCTGCTCCAGACCTGATAGATTTCTTCGCGTCTATCGAAACAAATCAGCAGCCGATGGCATCGGCACCGCAGCAGCAGCAGCAAGTGCCCAACTTTGGGGTTGGTCCTCAATACCAGCAACAACAGCAGCTTCAGCAAACTGGAGTCCTCCCCCAGCAGCACAATTATTTGGCGCAGAACGGGCAACAACCGCAATCACAGAATGATGGAGCCTTTGGGAGTGGAAATCCTTTTGCCCCGCACCTAACGCAGCAGCCAGTGCAGCAAGACGTCACTGGGACTAGGTTTGGTGGGTACACCCAGCAGTCATTCGCTCAACCGCAGAGTACTTTCTCCACTATCCCTGAGAATGGGGTTTCTCAATTCCAGCAACAGCAAGACGCTTTCTCCAGTATGCCTCAAAACACTGGCTCTCAATTTCCTCAACCGCAGCAACAGCAAGACGCTTTCTCCAGTATGCCTCAACACACTGGCTCTCAATTCCCCCAACCGCAGCAATCTTTCAACACCGGCCCGCAGCCTTTCAACCCTGGACAGCAGTCCTTTAGCCCTCCACAGCGATCCATGACTACCGGATCCAGTAATCCATTTCGACAGTCCACCATGCCTACGGGAGCTTCAATGCCCTCTTACTCGACCCTACCACCCGTTGCTTCACCAACAAGCCCGCAGTCCACCAATCCTTTCGCTCGAGATATTACTGGTCAATCTTCTACCCTGATACAAATTCCCCCTTTCGCATCGCAAGCCACTGGCGGATCACCCTTTACCTCGCCACCGCCTCAGCAGCAACAGCCGCAAAGCACACCATTCATCTCACCTTCTCCGCAAACACAATTGCCGCAGCAGCAGCCAGCCTCCGCTCCGATGACACCCCACAAAACAGGCACCAACCCTTTCGCCCGCAACAACACCTTACCCCCCAACTCCAACTCCCCTTTCGCTCCAGCTCAACCTCTAACATCAACACCTACCGGTACCAACCCATTCCGACAGAGCGTATTCACCAACCAGCAGACAGGCCAGGGGTGGCAGGCTGGGCAAGGCACGATGGGGGGATTCGAGCAATTGCCTACTATGCCTGTGTTTCCACGGCCAGGACAGCCTCAGCCACAGCAGGGAGCTTGGCCTGGATGATTGCGTTGCTTCGTTTGCTTCCATAATGAGTGCATCAAGCGGGCGTTTTCGTTTGGGTGGCGGAGCATTTGCGATATTTTGAACATAGGCTTTAGAAGGGCCTAAAGCTCGAAGCAGGGCCGACACATAATGAAACTTGCTGTGACATACAGATCGCTCCTCGCTTACCAACTATGCTTCCATATCCGAGAGTTCTTACGTTTACATATGCGCCCACCGCGCTGTAGAAGTCTAAATGTCCCAAATGGTTCATATCTCACCACCCAAACCACCCAGCAACGGTATCAGCAGCCGTCCCATTCCCCTCCTCTCTCCTCTTCTTCCTCCCGGCTTCTACCTCCTTCATCTGCACCGCTATATCACTCGCCGTCCGCGCCTCCATCTGCACGCCCCGCTCCTCGAGTTCGCGCTCGTAGGGCGCCATATCTTTTAACTTGTCGCGTAACTTCTGCTGCGCGGCGGCGTTGAGGAGGGATTGTGTTGTGGGTGAGAGGGTGGGGAGGGTGTCGTTTTCGGGTGCGGTGGTGGTTGCGGGCGCGGTTGGTGTGGGGTCATCGGTAGATGGTGTTGTAGTTTCTGGGGATTGGGGGAGAGGGTGTGGTATAGGTGGGGTTTCGGGACCGAGGATAGGCGCGAAGGTGGGTTCGGGCTCACCGGCGGCTTTGGCGTCTGCGATTGCTTTTTCCTGGGCGAGCATGCGGTGGAAGAGGGTGTCGGCGTGCATTTGGATTTGCTCGTCGATTTCGGGGGGGCGCTCGTAGGTGGAGAGGTAGCC
>JAABUW010008633.1_pt1 | contig 11843 bp, 18 predicted proteins | sample 5560081 | NCBI WGS metagenome assembly JAABUW01 (sample SAMN10711882, study PRJNA513363) | rock metagenome | isolation source: Antarctica rocks | place: Antarctica: Victoria Land, Knobhead sud | reverse complement strand
CCTTTGCCCTGCGATATCTCAATTCCTTTGCCAAAGCCACACCCTTGTCACCCTTTGTCATTCTCAGCATGTCCAAGGAGTTGCCAATTGTGGTGGAGTACAGAATAGCAGACATGGGTCATGTCAAGTTCTACCTAGCACCTAAGATAGAAGATGAGGAAATGGGTGACGAGGCCTGATTGCACACAAACTTGGTATCTCTTTGGTCTGGCACTGCAGTTGTCTTGACTGTCAAATAGTTGAGACAGACTTGGCTCTTTGGCCATGGTATGAATGAATCTGATACTGTTCACATACCACCTTTTGATCAAATGATATGAACTGCTCTGCTGGCAGATTACAAAGTCATTACTGAGCCATGCCACTTTTGAAAAGAACAGCGGATCTGTGTTATGCTCATTGGGAAGTCTGTTCATGTTATAGCAGAGCTGGGCAACAAGTTCAATTGTGATGCTTGCTAGGAACACAGTATTCTGTTGCACAGCTCATTAGCAAGTCGGCCCGTTGGTCTTCACAGGAGTTACTTGAACTTATCATTGCTTCAATAGCAAATGTGTTGTTGCAACATATACATGTGTGTGCTGCGTCTTGCAATATCCTTGTATGTGCCTATGCCAGCACGAACTGCATATGCAACACAGCACTGAGTGCAGTTCATCACAGGTCTATCTTATGGCCATGCATGCTGAATGGTTTCATCACGCAAAGTCGAGAGCATCAAGTCCTGACTGTGTTCAGCAGTGAGTTGAGGCAGCAGCAAAGCACAGACATGTGTATTGAAATGCTCCCAAGAAGCAGTGAACTTGGCAGGCACTTAATAGTTGTTTCATCCTCATGAAGACGGTCTGCTGAAATCAAAACCCTCATGAAGATGGTCTGCTGAAGTCATACCCTGATGAAGATGATTTGCTGAAGTCATATCCTCATGAAGACAGTCTGCTGAAGTCATATCCTCATGAAGACAGTCTGCTGAAGTCATATCCTCATGAAGACAGTCTGCTGAAGTCATATCCTCATGAAGACGGTCTGCAGAAGTCACGCCACTCTGTAAATAGTCTGCTGAAGCCATATCCTCATCAAGTCAGTCTGCTGAAGTCATACTGACGAGCTCTGCAGCACGTCTTGTGTCACTTGTGCAAAGGTGAACCTCTCATCTCCCTTGTCACCAATGCAGTCATAGATAGCATCAGCTTTATGGAAGTCTTCATCCTCTGTATAGCTGCTCTTGGTCACAATGCACCTGATGCAGCAGCAGCAATGTCAAGTGCACTGGATTTGGGTAGAACACTGCAGGAGCCTTCAATGCATGCAAGCTGCAACGCTTGTTCCCATACAACACATTCAATGTGAAGCATGCTGCGCAGGAGCCTTGGGCACTGAACAACAGTTTCTGCTTCAAAGTGCCTCATTTGGCCAAGCATTGTAATACAGAAGTTCAATTTTGAGTGTGCACAGCTTACCTCATGCCAGCAGCCTTGGCTGCTGTCATACCAATATGGCTGTCTTCTATGACCACACACCTGCAGTCATACAATGATTTCAGCGTATGTGTTGACTTGTATTATACATCTGACCACTTGACCTAATGCCCAAATTGTCAGCTGCCTGGCAACAGATGCTGACACACTTGTCAGGCACGTTGTTTGCTAAGCGCCCAATCATGCAGTTCCCCTAAGGCAGTGACCGTTGACAATTTGCATGACAGTCAGGAGCTTACACAGCAGACGAGGCAAGAATGCACACAGCAGGTTCCAGAACAAGGCAAGCTTGTCACCTGCATTGACATGCTGTTGCAAGCACATCGTGTCAGGATGAGAGATTAGCTGTCATTGAGAAACAAATCAAGGCAAAGGGTCATCTGTAAATGACAACCTTGATGGTTCAACACCCAGCTCTTGTGCTGCGAGATAGTAAATGGCAGGGTCTGGCTTCTTGTGAGCAACAATGTCTCCAGCAAAGACCGTGATTTGGGAAGCGACTTTTGGGTCTAGCATGACATCCACAATCTTTTGGACAGCCTTCTCGTTAGATGTACTGCAGACACCAACCTTTGCACCAGCCTCTATGGCTTCATCTGCAGGCACATGAATGCACATCTGCCCGCATAGGTACACTGGTAGAGTTGCAATTGCTGCCATGGTGTAGTCCAAAGTCATCAGCACTTTTGGCATGATGTAGACAAGCTTGCTGCATGCACCCTTCACAACAACTTACATTGCTTAGAATGCATACCTATGATGCGTTGCACTCCAGGTCTCAAAGGGAGTTGACCTTTCTCTATCAGTTTCATAAACAGCTCGGTCTTCAGGAGATGCATGTCTTTTACGTAGGCCTGACGGTCCTCCATGCTCTGCACTGAAAGGGCATGCAGTATCATTCTATGAAGCGTGCAATGATGCATGCATTGGGGTTGCTGTGCCACAGGTATACAGTGAATTGAGGGGCAGCTGGCAGCCACCAGGCAGCATACATATACAACAGTAGACAAGCATTGAGCCAACCTGCATGCTGCTGAACGGCTCTGAATGGCTATGTGCCTGCATGGCGCAAATATTTCGGGATTTTGAGCGGTCTGCTGCGCCTCCGACTTTCACTCCGAATGAGCAAACTTACTGTGAAATAGTGCGACATGCGTTCTTTGCCTCCGCCGATGGCGAGCAGGTTGCCGTAGGCCTCGACGCTCCACTCAAAGTCCAACCCTATGGCCAATGCTTGTGTAAGCGCAGCGACAACATGAGCAGACAGGTACGGGCGCGCGAATAGTGAACTGCCTGACCCTTTTGCTTGAAGGCCTCGTTAAAAGATACTCGGTGGCCTTGCGCTTCGGTGTCAACTAGTACGCCATCGCAATCCAGCAACAACGTGAAAACGTCAGCTTTCCCATTGGCTTTCGCAGAGAAAGCCCGCACAGGTCGTTTGTGCAAGCGTATGCAGTTTTGTTGGACTCTGCGACCAAATGCACACGGGCGGACGCACTGGGTGTGACGTGTTTGCAGGGACATTCCGCCTTGCATCCTGCTTTGGTATATAGAGAAGCCGGTATAGTTGCTGTGAGCTACCGATACAACACCGCGCAACATCTGATCTCGAACAAAATCTGTAACGCATACAGAAGCTGAAGAGGAGCGCACTGTCTAACCCCCAACTCTGAGTGCGTCAGACATTACATTCTTAGTGTTTCCATAGGTGCAACACCATGGGTGTCTTCGACCCCCACTCGTTTTGACACTTCACTCTACAGGTCAACTGGTCATGGTTAGCCCCCATGACCTGAGTGAATGAATGTTATGACTATGGCTCCAATGACTGCAAAATCCCTGGTTGGCAGCGCTAGCATTGATGACGGATATCTGGAATATTCATTGATGCCACCTGGCTGCGACGGTTGAATATGATTGACGTGACATCTTGAAGAGTCCCAACTTTTGAAAGCTGCAGTTTGCTGAAGACCAGCAGCGCGTCGCCTCTATCTTTGACAGGTTGTAGGCCCAAACAGAATCTGAAGCGAAGGCGTTGAGTATCATAAACCCCCTGGTCAGGAAACTCCTGTACATGCCTGCATGGGAGTCTCACTTTTATCTCACCCTGCCCCTGCTGTTTGCGCAACAAGCTGTTTAGAAATCTTCAAACAAACAGAGCTCGTGCACTGGGCATACTGCGTCTTTGCTGTGAAAAAGAGCCCACCTGACAAAGTTGTAACTCGTGCATGGACAGTAGGCAGTAAGCAACAGCAGCTGCTGTGTTCACCCCATCCCCAGGCTGCACTCTTGTTTCATACAGCTCAGATCAAGCAGTCGCAGCAGCAGCAGCAGCAGCAGCAGCAGCAGCAGCAGCAGCAGCAGCAAGCCTTGTCTTAGTGCTGGCGCAGAGACATTCATAGCCTCGTGTTGAAATAGGGTGCAAGCACCCCACTTGCTAGAGCAACTTTGCTGTGCTGCATCATGCGAGACTTTTCTGCCATCCGCAGCAATTGGCGCTTCAAGGCGCTTGGGCAGCTCAGAGCAAAGCAATGTGCTGGAGAAACGCTGAGCTGAGAGTCAAGCATATGCCACCTTTCTGCTTTGTTTGATGTCAGTAGAGATGGCCTTGGTCAGACACAGAGAAGCTCAGCACAGCAGCCTGTGCAATGCAAAGCAGCTAGGCGAGGCAGCATGGCGCAAGCTTGCTCCTTGAGGAGCAACAGTGAGTTTGAATTGAGACAAGTAGGGCTATGCATGCTAGGGCAGAAGTTGTTTGGGGGCAATCATTCTGGAGGACATCCCAATGGGCCCCTGCACCTTAGCAGACATTTACTTTTTCCAAATAACACACATAATCTCACTGTTATTAGCAATACGTTTCAATGTTGTATCCTCACGCAGTAGAGGCTGAGCAAGCAGCTGCACGCTGCTGGGGTGTTGCTTTGACTTGAAGTCTGTCAGCACCAAGATGTGTCTTGCTCTGTCCTCCAGCCAAATCAACAGGCCCTGTTGATTTGGCTGGAGCACGCTGTACATGCTGAAGCAATTCAAGTTGAGCTGGCTTCTGCCTGGACAGGTCAATATCTTCTAATATTGCTTTGTTTGGCCATTGTTGCTGGCTGCAAGGAAATGTTGACCATGAGCAGCTCTTGTACAACTGCAAGTGTGCGCAAAGAGTGTAGTTCTCTCAGTGCTTTGTGTGCTGGCAGCAATCAAATCCAGGCAAACACTGAACTGTGTTCTTTGATTGACACTTTGGGAAAGTTGTTTTAATTCAACATCCCTGATCAACCTGCATTGATTTGAGTATTGTTGGATTGTATCAGTTTCAGAAAAAGCAACTGCAGCGAGGCTCTGGACTGCAAGGTAAAGCCATGCACTCTGGTTCAAGAGGCTATGCCGAAACTGCCGCAACGCATTGCTTCACGTGTATGCCGCTTGCACAATTTTAAGCAACAGTCTATGCGCATACCTGTGTTTTGTGGGGCAACAGTTCTGCGGGTTTACCCCAGAAAGTCAGGGAGGTCAACTGGCATGTGATTGTGAGCTGTTCCTCACAGAGGTTCCCTGTTGTTCCACATGCAGAACAGTTCAATATGTGATTGTAGGCTTGTATGACCAAGGGTTTTTCAGAGACTTCAGCTCGTTGTACACATGGCGTAGACATCAGCAGCAAATTGAAGGCATGTGGTCTTCTGCCAATTGCCCTAGCTGCGGTTCAATGCAGAGGCGCAAAAAGACAAGTGTAGACAGTACTGTCTACATACAACGCTTTGTCACCAACAGGTCACCTATGACAAGTGAGGTAAGTACTGAAAGATGACCTTGAATTACTACTCAGACAGCACAGGATCAGCTCTAGTCTGGTGGCAGAAGTGTGAGAAGCAACTTGCCTGCAGAGGAACTGGCTAGCATCACCTGGCTAGGTGCTGCCTCTTAATCTGAAGGAGGAAGGCGGCACTACAGACTGGTGCTCCTTACACCTCTGATGTTGCTCCTCATGCTGCTGCCTGCTGCTGGTGGTGGTGATGGAGAGATGCACAAGCACAAGTTCATCACAGCAAAGCTTTGAGTCTCCAGCCATGCGGTCCATTGAGTGCACGCCCATGTGCTTCAAAACCACAGCTATCTGGATATTCTTCACATACTGGCAAGTCACCTTCCTCAACCTGCTTGCATTACAAGCAACTGATTGACATCATGCATTTGTTGCTGCAAGGCATGCATGCACACAGACAGACAGCTCTGTGCATCATGCCCACTGCAAAAATATGAATATGGCATGCATCCTGTCACAGGGTACAGCAGTGATGCAAGTACAACTTGCACATGAGTGCATGACAGTGTACTCAATAAGCTGATTTCTAATAAATTTCAGGTCGGTAAGTGTATTAACATTGCAGCAAGTGTGTGCAGATCTGTCTAAAGCTCCTGCAAACAGCGTGATTTGCTCAAGTACTCAGAGTGGCGTACATGGTTTGACTTGTTATTTAAGTGTGACCTTACTTGCTGAAACAGCATTTGAAGGTGCATCTGCCAAGCTGCGCGGCAGGGAGACCCTCACGGTCACATCCCACATGTAACAACATGTTCATGCTTGCATGTGTATCACACTTGTGCTAAATCAGGGATCTGCACAGGATGCCGAACTTGCTAGCACTTCACAGAAATGCTGTTGCAAGGCGCAAGGGTCACAACAGTGCAAGCAGACATCAAAGACCCACCAAGCCTTATTAAGGCCTGTATCAAGATCCCAGTTGCAAGCGAGTTAGGTGTGGTTAAGTAAGGATGCATTAAAGCAAATGTCACATCCAGACCATAGGAAAGCAGCAGATGCAGGAACAAGCTGTGATCATATTTACAAGAGAGCCAATCAGTCACTGCATTGTTTAACAACATTCATTGCATCCAGTTTGGGAGCGCAGCCTATTTGGAAGCTGCAGATGCACCACTGGCTCAGCTTGAGAGGGCACACCGCTTGTCTGCTGGTGCAGCAGTAGCAAGTGCCAAATTGGAGTTGCAAGATACACCATCGGGGAAGAAGCCGCCAGGGGTCGTTGTGGTCACAATGTTCAGGACCTGGTGCAGCACAAACATCATGATCTGCATATTGCTTGACAAAGCACAGTGACAAATACAGATTGAGTTGCAGAAGTTGTCACAGCAGCGTAACCAAGTGAGCCACTGGCCATGTTGTTGGTCAAGATAAAGCAAACACAGGACAGTCAGAGTGCAGCATACTGCCTCAACCAATCCTTACCTCATGGGGCGTTCTGGTAAAGGCCACAGCATTGGAATCTACTGCAAAGAGATCTGGCTGATTAGTAGTGTTGACAGAGCTAGTGTATGATGTTGGTGTGCGAAGCAAGAAGTTTTCCACAGAGCTGGAGGTGGTGCCACCGAGTGTATTGCGCAGATCGGCAATAGCAGTCACAGCAGTGGCATATGTGATGTTGGAACCGTCAGATAGCGTAAGTCCTGTAGGAGTTGAGGCTAACTGCAGGAAGCAAGCCACTTTCACATCAATGAAAGCTGCATGACAGCCGTGTGAGTAAATGGCCAACTCAAAAGTCTTCACAGCAAATGAGTTGACGACGTCAGCATCCTACCTCATACAGTTGGTACCTGACAACAGCAGCATGCATAGCCTCTACTGCACCAATGCCTGACGCTGTGGAAGCTAGTGATGCATCCTGTATGTCAGATAACGCTGTTATGCATGATCATCGTGGCCACACTGCAAAGCTTCCAGCGCTGCATGTTACTGTACTGTGAGAGCGCAAGGTGACTCACCGCCAGAACAGAGACAGCACCCTTGTATGCAGTGACACCAACCTGAAAGCCAGCACATTCAAGAACTTTGTCAATGCAAGAGAGCTGTAGTTGAAAACAACAGTTCAGGACGGTTTACTTACATCTTCAAATATAAAAGCAGCCAGCCAAAAGTGATCCTCGACTGTGTAAGGGTCAAAGGCAGTAGAGCTAGTGCTCGAATTGATGGTTCCACCTGCAGAATTTTTCAGCAATTAGAAAGGTTTCTTTGCCAGCATTGTTGCGACCACTGACGAGCTTACCATAGGCAGACACAGCTGCTTTGGCAGCTACTGTGAACGTTGCTGGGCTCAAGCTGAGACTTGGACATTTCACGGCGAGGCTTCCCAGGGCGGACCGCAGGAAACGCACATGGTTGATTTCATTTTCGGCGACCTCAGTTGCGTAGGCAAGAGTTGCAGCACTGAAGCTTGAAGATCCAGTGGTGCCGCCGGACGATGTTGCGGTAAGATTGGTCCCGTCTGACAGTGTCGAGTCAATGCTAGCGATTCCCTTGCCGTATGCTACCCAACTGTAGAATTCAGCTTCAAGACACTGAGACACAATACACAAGCAACCAGTCGACGCTAGAGACCTGCGATATTTGGTTGAAGTACAAATGATACCTCAAGCAAGCTAAAGACAGGTGCAGCTGTACAACAGGCCCAGAAGCGCGAGCTGCTCAAGCTAGGGGACAAAACTGAGCCTCTGATCACATCACCTCAAGATTCAAGGCGAAGTTCAAGATGTCGGTGTCGTTGTACGTAGCAGCAGCGACGCCTCCAGGTGTGAGGAGCAGGCTAGTTGCGAGGATGGCCGCAGCCAAAGCTGCTATGGAAGCCTGCGAAGGTAATTAGCGAATAGGTCAAGCATAGCATACTCAGGAGCAGCACACAAATCGTAGAATCAAGCTGAGCTGGCAAACAAGCAAGCTCAGGCCTAGCTCACCTTCATGTTCAATTACCAGGCAAAAGCTGTGTCCCTCTTGCAGGCACGATGAGCACTCAGGCAAGCAACTCGGCAAGCAACGCAAAAGCTGACAGTATTCGCAGCATGCCCTTAGAAAATGGCCATATATGTGCTGCTTGATTCGCTGAAACGCCAACGACACGTAAGCAATCTCAACGCCTGCAGCATTTCAAACATTCAAATAGTGCCTTTCTTACAGCATAAAGGAAACTCGCCGGCCTTCTCTCAGCAAGCGCTTCCCCAATCCAGGTGTAGCAGCAGCTGGTGGCGCAGCGCAACAACAAGCTTGACTCGAAGTCTTGGCACAAGCAACTCTGCTAGCTTGCCGGTGTTGTTGAGCAATGAAGGTGAGCATCTCGCTATGCTGACCTGGCTAAGCAAGACTCGCATTTTGCCTGAGCTCGACCTTAATAGGTCAACTTGCGTCACTTAGCTAAGGCTTGTTCTCGGTCGCAAACGTTGCTGTCTGATCGCAGGTCCGCGCAGCAATTCTGGCCCTGACCGCGGCGCTGTGCACGCTGTCATCGCCTACATCGGTCGGAGCAGCTTCAAGTTTTACTGACGTCGATATCCTCAACTTTGCCCTGAATTTGGAGGTGTGTATTGCCTGCAAGAATGTTTTTCTGATGAGTGTTTAATAGCTTGTACTTGCCGGCTTTGCACACAAAACTTATGTGATCTCGCATGCCTCGACCTTCTGACGCTTGTAACCTGTTCGTTCAGTGTCTTGAAGCTGAATTCTACAGTTGGGTAGCATATGGAGAGGGCATCTATACCGTCAACTCAACATTAGTCGGTAGGCTTAAAGCCTTAGAAAGTCAGCTTTGCTTGCCAGTCCATGCCATGCTCAACCAACCTGGCAAGCTTTAGGTCTGTCAAGTGCAACGGATTACTTGAGCATGTCACAGTAGTGTGAGCTCACCTTCCTGTGACAACTTTGCTCAATGTGTACCTGTTACTGCAAGGGACCAAATCAAACCTGACAGCCAGCTCTTCTGGCGGTACGGCCAGGAGCTCATCCACATTCTCTGCCACTGCTGTGGCCATTGCTACTGAGATTGCAGAGAATGAGGTATGCTGTGGCTGGATTTGCTGCTGGCTTTCAAGTGTTTGCATTTACACCTGGGACTGACCTGCAGATTGCACATGTGAGATACCTGAGAACTGCTTTGACAGCCGCTGGAGCTACTCCGGTGGCATGCCCCTCTCTTGCTCTGTCTCCTGCAATTTTCACAGCTGCTGCTACAGGTTGGTACCTGCTGTTGTCGAATGCTTGCAGCAATTGCTACTGTACTTTTCACCTGAGAGTGCCCTGGTTTGCAGCTGCTGTGAGCGCCCTCAATGCCACCATTGCTACCAACACTTCAACGACTGCTTTCAATCCATATTCTAGCGAGGCAGCGTTTTACCTTGGCGCATACATATTTGAAGATGTTGGTGTGAGTGCAGTGACGAGTGTTGCCTCGCACTTTGTAGCTGTTTCCTGAATACATCATGCTGATCTGGATGTAGTCTGCAGGTCACAGCATACAAGGGAGCTGTGAAGGTGCTTCAGGTGAGTTCTGTGGTCAGCATGAGGTTGGTGCACAATTTGTAACATTCATGTGACAGAATGTACTTGTCTCACTTGCAGTCGCAAGTCTATGCCACTGTCGCTGCTGGTATCGAGGCAGTTGAAGCAGGACATGCGGCAATCATCAGATACCAATTGTATCAGGTATGTGCCTATGTGTGCCTCCCCGGTGACGTGTATGAACTCGGCCTTTAGCTAGCTCACCTGACTATGCCTGTTGTATGCAGATTGCATCCAGCGATACAGGATTATATCTCAACACTGGCACTGCTATCACCTTTGAAACAGCAGTCACTGCTATCAATGCGCTGCGTGATGCTCTGGGTGGCACTTCTTCAAGCTCTGTAGAAAGTCCTCTCACCAGAACACCTACAGGTAAAGCTAGATCTCTGCCACTTTGGCAGCTTTACCTGTAACAGTGTTTGGTACCATAGCTACGCATGTCACGTGCCAATTTTGCTGACACTGGTGTTGCCACAGCTGTTAGTGGTGTTACTTCGGCCTCTTCTGGGCCAGACCTGTTTGCTGCCGATGCCAACTCAGTTGCCTACACGAGAATTCCCAAGCAGGTGACCGCTGCAGCACAGACTGATATTGCTGTCAGTAAGGTGTAAAAAACTCAGGCAACTTGTTTGAACATTTTTGCTGTGCAGGTACTGGATATTGTCTATTTTGGAAGCTACGCTACTCCAGGTATGAGCTGACAAAGGTCTTTGAGCAAGGATGTCTTGTTCCCTATGTGCAGCTTCTGAAAAGCTTATGTGCTTCTGTAGGCGGGTTCATGCCTCAAGGGATAACAGGGAACACAGACGTTGACAATATCAATGGGACAGTGACTACAGATTCGTGTGCAAGTTCTGGAGCTCTGAGCGCATCATCACTGTCTGCTTTTGTGCCTTTGCTTGTGGCCAGCATTGCTGTTGTGTGTGGTGTCCTGTATTACTAGTAGCCATGCAAGCTGCCCTCCCATGAAAGGACAAATGGAGATATGGTTTTTTGTAAGAATGTTGTTCTTGAATCATTACGTTATTGGTGTTACACAGTAGCTACAGTAGCTCCACTACCCCAGAACATGAGTCTTGTTCTGTAACATTGTATGACAATTTAGTGGTTGAGCTCCAGTTCAGTGATGTTGGTCGGCTGTGTTGTAAGTGTGATCACAATTTGTGACGTGCCATATGAACTTCACAGTGGGCAACTTGAAGCAGCTGCAGCGTATGCAAGCTTGCTGATGGTTGTGACCGTCAGCCAAGCATATGGCTAGTCTTTACAGGCTTATGAGGCACTTCTATACCTCAGTTGGCCGCTTGCCCATCAGGCATACCTGGGCATAAGGGTCACACTGCAGAATATCTAACGACGTGCAAATCAGCCTATCCGACACACTTTCATGCATGTGCAAATTGTGCTTAATATTAATATATAACATACCTCTCCTGCAGGTATGAGCACTCTGTATACCTGAGCATGAGGGCGTCTCATAATGATGCAAGCGGGCAATGTTTATCACTCGAGAGCTCTGGCTATTCCGCCATGTGAGAGTTGCACTTGTACCACTGCTGCAGATCAAAAAATCCATGAGCTGCAGCATGCATAAAGCAATGAATTGATCGACATATCTCGAGCCTTGTTCCAGCAGGTAACTTATATTGTCTCTATGGGAACTACGCGCTGATCATGTAAGACATGCATTTGCTGATAAAGGGCTTCAAGCTCCTCATGCAGCACTGCAGATGCCTTGTCCCACTTGTACAAGAGTTGAAGCAGCCTCTCCCACAACATATCAAGGTGCTGCTCAAGCCTGACCTTCTGGGAGTCAGAGTCAGCTTTGAGAATGGCCTTCACACATGCATGGTAGCACGTCAGTGTCAAGTCAAGATGAGGCAGTCCCCATCATGCATTGCACGGAGTGACACACACAGCATGTACTTGGGAAATATGTGTACACGCCAAACAAAGTACACAAACACTGCAACATGTCGAGTGAAGCACACTCGTGTAATCACAGATCATGGAAACACCATAAGAAA
>JAABUW010008629.1_pt1 | contig 11846 bp, 5 predicted proteins | sample 5560081 | NCBI WGS metagenome assembly JAABUW01 (sample SAMN10711882, study PRJNA513363) | rock metagenome | isolation source: Antarctica rocks | place: Antarctica: Victoria Land, Knobhead sud | reverse complement strand
AAGAGATTCTCGCTAAATATGCAAGTCTCGTTAGTAACGTTGAACTTATTGAATTATTAGATTTCAATTGAAAGATAAGCTTATTGTAGTTGCTTTTAAAACTTAACTTTCTTAATCAAATTCTTGAACTTATAAATTGCTATGTCTTACGCTTAATGTACATTAATTAGACGTGTCTTGAATGTTGAAATACTTTAATTTTAATAACAACGCAATTAGTTGTTGTCACGAAAGCTCTTGTTATAGTGTAGAAAATGTGAAATATAATAATCTTACGATTATACTTTATTGAAAACTTATCTTATATTTTACAAGCTAAACAGTTACTTGCTGCGATTTACTATTTAGAAAACAATGTAATCTTAGACGTAAATAATTTATAATTACTTTTGTTTAAAAACAATAATCTTAATTCTTTCAATATTGCAAGTGTAACTTACTTTCAACTATTAAGAATATTGAACAATATTACTATGTCAAGACTATTGTTTGTTGATTTATTTAACTTAAACTTATTGAATAAAAATCTTCAAAATATTTCTCTTAAAGTTGTTATAATCGACTTGCAAAATTTTTATAATATTTTAACGTTTGCTATTTGTTTTATTTATACTAATTAAATCTTAACTTACTTGCGATTTTCAATTACGTTTATAGAAACTATAAGTGATATAACGCTCGAAAATTTATTTAATGTTTAAATCTTAACGCAATAAACTAAATTCTTGAACTTTACTTTTAATAGATTCGATACTATTATTTTTAAGTTACTTACTTCGTTGTTAAATAGCAAAAATATTATCTTAGATATTAAAAATAAGTCTAAAGATAATAATTAAAATGTAACAAAAAACAATTTAACGTATATATATAAGATTATTCTCGCAGCTTTTATAATTAATAAACTAGCAAACGTCGATATTTTGAGTACTTTACAAAGTAATCTATCGAATTTTATACTTTGTACTATATTAAATAATAATTTAGCAACTTGTATTGCTTTCAATTTTAATTTCAATTACTTTAAACATTTTGATAATATATTGAAGAACTAAATAATATAAAATATTACGCATTTTGTCTCTTGTTAAGCATACAACAAGAACGAAGTTGTAATTAAGATTATTATCTGCATACTTCTAATTTATACTTTAGTTGCTATAATTTATATATTCTTCGACATTGCAATAAACTACAACTTATTATTATAATAATCTGTTACAAATCTAGTCTAAGTTAATCTAGTCTAAGTTAGTTTAATATAAATTATGTTAGTCTAACATAATTTAGCTATTAATAATATTAGAATCAAATTAATCTTAGCTTTATAAGATTAATCAACGTCTTTAATCAAGTCTTTATTCAAGTCTTTTAATTTTCTTAACACTCTTTCTCTTTATTATGCATCAACATCTTGTTTATTTATATTATTTTCTTCTTATATTATATTACATTTCTTTTAAGTTTAATGCAATCTCTAAATATTATATAAATAGAAGCTTTTGTATAAATCTTCTTCTATATTTTTAATATTTAGTTATAGCTATCTTTAAAGATTAAACACTATTAACTCTAACTTTTCTTAATTGTATATTCTAGACACAATTCTAATATTATATTAAGAATTCGTTAATTACATAATACTAATTCTATACTTATTTAACATACTTATATAAACAAATTGAATTTAAAGAAATTTGTTTATCTAATAATTAACAACTTGAAAAATTAAAACTATATCAAAAGATTAATAAAATTAACAACTAGTAAAAAACTAAATTGTTTGAATTGCTAGTCAACTTATCGCTTATTAAGTACGTATAGTTTAACTCAATTAATAGAATTACAATAAATAAATTTTTATAAATTGCTAAAGAATTAAATCGATTAAAAGAATCTTCAAATTATATTAATAAACAAAAATCTTATTTTCTTTGTTAAAGAAAAACATTATCTTATTTGCTTTTTTATTTATTTTTACTATTAAGCATCGCTCTTCGCTCGATTATTAATCTTATTTTTCTTGATTTATTTATATAATTTTATCTTTTTTGTTGTGTTTAAAAAAACACTTACTATTAAGCGCTTCGAAAACTTTTAAAATCGATATTTTAAAGCTTCTAAAGCTAACTTATTTGTCGTTAATTCGCAACACATTTCTTCAAATACTAAGTTAGAAATCAAGACTATAATTTTTATTATTACTATAAAAGCTTTGCTAACTCGATGTTAAGCACTTAATAAAGAAGCAAAGAATTTAAGAGTTAAATTACAAACTCAAGTTGTTACTTCAATTATCGCTTTATTAATTTTCAATTATTCAAAACATTCTAAATATTAAAAAATATTCAATTCATTTATATTCTTTAATAAAAAGAATTCTACTTGAGAGAACTAATCTAATAGTATACGAAACAAATTAAAAATAAACGTCAAACTCTTTTCAAACAAACAATACAAGCTAAGCTACGTACATTCTAGATTATTTAATAAAGTTGCTAATGTTACTTAGATTAAACATAAATTAAATTGTTTTAATTTCTATCTAACAATTGATAATTTATTGAAGAAGTTAGTTCAATTATTTGATAATTCTAATAAAAAGAATAACTTTCGTAGAGAGTATTTGAATCTAGTTTAGAGATTCAAGAAATTCAACAAATTCTACAATCAATTTCAAAGACTATTTTTATATTTGAACTATTAAAAGAAACAACTAATTGTCGATCTAAAAAATAAGATAAACTTACGTCTATAATATTTTTAAACAACTTAAATAACTTAGCTTATTAATTTGTCAAATATTCAAGTTTATCTAATTTATTTAAATAATAAACAACGAGCTATTCAAAAGATTAAGAAAAAAGTTATTAAACATACTAATAATCTTTCTAAAGTTATCTTTTTTAGAGCAATAATTATTATTCAATCTTTTGCTTCGAAATCAAATTAATTCAAGTTACACGTTGCAGTTTTAATTAACGTCAAAAAAGCAATCATTTTAGTTAAAACATGCTTTATATATTATAAAACAAATTATAACTTTAAAGAGTACTTAAATTATTTTATTAAAATCAATGCAATTAACAATAAGTACAATCGCTTTAATTTCAATTTCGATTCAAATATTAATTCAAAAAACTAATTATTTTTTTAAAAATTACTAAAGTAAAGATTATATCTTTGTATAATCTAAACAAAAATTTATTAAAAGAAAATTATTTTGAAAAGTCGTTTCTAATTGACGCGTATCTTATCTTGCAAAATCAATCTTTTAATCTTTATTCTCTAATAAATAGTAATTTAGTTGTTTATATAATTATATATATAAATCTAGTTAATAAAGTATATAAAGAGCTTGAAATTCAATCTATCTTATTAACAAAAAAGAAGTTAATAAAAGAATATAATAAAAAGATATTTAAGAAGACTATTACTTATAAAATTCTACTTAATCTTATTATTAAAAGTTATAAAAAATTAACTATTTTTATACTAATAGCTGATATTAATTATCACGAAGTTATATTGAATAAATTCTAAATAAATAAAAACAAAATACTATTAAATATGCAAAAAAATATTATTGTTTTTTCGAATCAATTAAATACTTTTGTTTCGATTTTTTCAATTTTACTTAATTCAAAACAATCAAGTTAATTGCAATTATTTTTATTTTCTTCTACTTTTTAAAATAAAGCTTCTAGAATGTTTAAGCAATTTATTTTATTTATTATCTCGAAAGAATTATTCTTAATTCAAAGTATAGATATTGCTTTGTTCAAAACTTTATTAAATTATTCAAAGAAAAATAAGATTAAAGTTTTTGCTTTATTTATAACAAATATTAATAAAGAAATCGCGTACAATACTTAGTGCAATTTGAACGCTTTAAATATCTTTTCTATTAATAAGATAATTTAGAATTTGAAAAACATTAAAGTTAAATTGTTATCGAAATATTACAAGTTTCTAGATATTTTTAATCGAGCACAATCGAATAAACTATCTTTAAATTACTTCTATAATTATAAGATTAAACTAACTAATAATTCAATATCTTTTCGCTATTAAGTATATCAAATATCTTTTGTTAAACTTCTAAAAGTAAAGAAGTATTTAAACAAGAATTTGTCAAAGAAATTTATTATTTCTAATTAGATTCTTTACTCTTTCTTAGTTCTATTTACTTTTAAAGCGAATAAAGATTTTCAATTTTGCGTAAACTATTAAAAGCTAAATATTATTTTTAAAAGAAATAAATATTCGTTACTTTTAATAGATAAGATTATTAATAAAATAGTTAATTGCAAGTATCTAATTAAACTAAATATTATATTAGCGTTTAACAAACTTTAAATGCATCTTAATAACAAGAATTATATTATCTTTATTATTGCTTTAAAAGCATATAAATACAAGATACTACTCTTTAAATTAACTAATAAATTAATCTTTTTTCAATAATATATAAATAATATTTTATAAAACTTTTTAAATAACTTTTGTTAAGTTTATTTAAATAACATTCTTATTTATAGCAAAACAAAAAAGAAATATAGAAATTACGTTAAGCTAGTATTAAAATAACTACGCAAAGCTAAACTACAAATAAATATTTATAAATGCAAATTTAATATAAAAGAAACTATCTTTCTAGAAGTTATTGTATTAGAACTAAATCTTTATATAAACTTTGTTAAAATAAAAGTTATAATTAGTTAAATTACTTCGATCAATCTAAAAGAAATTCAAAGCTTCGTAAGATTTATAAACTTCTATTATTGTTTTATAAAAAACTTCTCGAAGTTAGTCAAATTGTTTACTTAATTAACTAAAAAAAATACGTCTTTTGTTTAAAATAAAGTTTGTGTTTAAGTCTTTAACAATTTAAAAAAACAAGTTAGTTTAACTTTAGTATTTTGTTACTTTAATCTTAAACAATAAACTATTCTAAAAATTAATACTTCAAACTATATAAAAGATAAAATACTATCTTAATATAATAATAAGAATATTCTTTATTCAATTATTTTCTATAGCAAAAGCATAATTTTCGCTAAAATTAACTATTACATCTATAACAAGAAATTGCTAATTATTATTAAATATTTCAAATACTAATAACTTAAGCTAAAATATATTAAACTACTTATTTAGATATTTATTAATTATTAAGTTTTAAAGATCTTTATAAAGAACAAACAACTAAATTAACAACAAGTTAACTATTTAAATATTCTATTAAAATTTAACTTTTAGATTATTTTTAAATTAAATAAAACAAACTTTAAAACAAATATTTTAACTTAAATGTTTCTAGCAAATATTTTTGAATTAGCTAAACAACTTGAAGATTATTTTTAGACTATTCTAATCTTTAATAGAGTTGATCTTCTATCTATTAAATTAGAAGTTAATCTTTATTAACAAATATAATTAATCAATTAAATTAATAAGTTTTGCAACAAATATAAACAAGTTAAAAGCGAAAACAAGCTTAAGTTTTATATTATTCTACTAAAGAATTGTAAAATTATTGACAACATTTTATTTAGAAAAAATCTTTTATAAGTTTTTAAGAATATATATACAAAACTATTACAAGAAATATATAATTAGCTTTTAATCTTTTACTTAGATAATAAATAAACTATTAATCTAGTTTAGCGCTTCTACTATTAATTAGATTATCGAGATACTATTTAACAATATATTCGAAACTATTATGTTTATTAACGAAGCAAAGCTTTTAAAAATGTTATTAATAATTTTTATTATTCTTTATTTATTTTACTAAAACGCTAAAAAGATATTGTTATAAACTTTATTACTAAGCTACTTATATCAAAGAGTTATAACGTTATTTGTACAATTATATGTTATTTTTTCAAAGAACAATACTATGTTTTTTATTATTAAGAAGACGATAACATTTTAGTCGAAGAAATCGCTTGAATTATGCTATAAAATGTCTATTAATTATATAAATTATCTAGTTCTATTGTTTTAAATAAAGACTCTCAATTTATATTTATTATATGAAAGAGTCTTTGCAAGTAATTAAGAATTATAACTAGTTTATTTATTGCTTATTATTCTAAAATTAATAATTAAATAAAATAAGTTAATTAAGATGTAAAATGCGAACTTTGAATCTACTATAATTATATGCAAAACAACTAAGTTAAATAAATACTTATAATAAAATTTAATAACAATTTTAATATTTTCTTTGCTATCTTAATAACTTTATTCTACTTCAATAAGAGTTTTTATTTACAAATAAGTTTTGATTCAAATATAATTGATTACAAAACTATTTATAAACGACTTAAAGCTAAAAAAGCAAATAATATTATTATTTATATAAAAGAGTTACTAAACTTCAATTATCAACAATTAGAAAAGACAAAACTAATTATTAAAGCTTAAATCAATAAATATAAACAAAACGTTATCTATAAAGTAAATAACTAAGTTTAACTATTTTTTAAAAATATTAAGACAACAAGATTATACAAAAATTTAAAAGATAAACAACTAAATCTTTATTAAATTATTGTTAAAGTTGAAGCTTTCTATTATCTTTGTCTATTAATTAGCATAAAGTATCTTTACTCAATATTTAACTCAAAGTTACTAAGATTGTATTTAGAAAACTCTTTATCAAATTAGTATTTAGAATTACTTAGATTAGTTACTATTAAAGATAATAAATACTAAAAGATAAATAACATATTAAACTTTAGATAATATTAAGATCGAGTATAGTACAAAGTCAAATAAAAATATCTAAATAAAGACGATAAATAATACTATGTTAATAAAGAGAAATTCAATAACTTTGAAGAAATATTGAATGAATTTCATGTGCTATACTCAAATAAGTTATAATAGTATCAAAATTATTTAATCAAAAAAGTAAGCAAGCAATTTACATTTATGCAAACATAAATTTTTGAAAAGAGAAGTAATATTACAAATCTAGTCTAAACTAATCTAGTCTAAATTAGTCTAACATAGATTATGTTAATTTAATATAACTCAACTATTAACAATATCAAAATTAAATTAATTTTAGCTCTATAAAATTAATTAACGTCTCTAGTCAAGTTTTTATTTAAGTCTTTTGATTTTCTTAACATTCTTTTTCTTTATTATGCATCAACATTTTATTTATCTACATTATTTTCTTCTTGTGTTACATTACATTTCTTTTAAGTCTAGCGTAGTCTCTAAATATTATATAAATAGAAGCTCTTGTATAAATCTTCTTCTATATTCTTAATATTTAGTTATAGTTATCTTTAAAGATTAAGCACTATTAATTCTAACTTTTCTTGATTGTATATTCTAGACATAATTTTGATACAATCTGTCTTGAAGCTAACGACATTAACTATAAATTTATTTCAAGAGCTTGCGTTGCAGAACATGTATACTAAAATATATAATATTTATGTCTTTAAGAAAAGAATAAAAGTTGTTGCTATAAATAACGAGAAAGAGAAGCAAAGTAAGAAAAACAAGAGCAAAACAATAAAATATCTATAGCTAATCTTTGACAAAGACATTCAAGAAATTTAAAAGCTAACTATCAATATTGAATATAAATATCTTAAACTAAGCTTTATAAGTTAAGAAGCGATAGAAAGATATGCGCAAGTCTTATTATGTTTTTAGCTAATTGTTAATTTTCTACTTATTTATAAGTTTTATAATTATGTTGTTTCTTTACTGTATATATTTTATTCTTCGAACGACTAAGTCTAAAAGTTCAAGTAATTATATTTGAAACTTAATAATTACAAGATTTTTAGATATTTTATATGCTTCTCTTTTGTTTTTCTTTAATACTTTTAACTTTAGAGATTCTGTTCTCTTTTTACAACAATAGTAAAAATTCATAATTCAAAGTTCAAGATTGTTGATATCAATAATAACTTGCTTCAGTATCTCGAACGCATTAAGCGCAGCATAAGTCTCTTTGAATTTATTATTCTTGCGAAGTTTTTTGAAGTTTACGCTCGATTAATTATACAATGTAATAAACAATATATTTAAATATAAATCTTTATTGTTAAATTTAAAAGATACAAACTAGATTAAGCTTAAAATAATTTAGAAGATCTATCGCTACTTGTTATAAATTTACTAATTTTAAACTATATTTAATTCAAATTAAACTACTTGTTTTATATCGAGACATACTTCTTAACAAGTTACTTTAATTTAAGATTATTAACTTAGTTCTAATTTAATATGTAATTGTTAAACAATTTGATTTATCGATAATTAATATTAATAAGTAGAGAAATTTTGTCACATATAATTATAGACATCAGAAAACTATTAGTATTTAAACTGACTTCAAGTCTACGTTATCAACTTGAATTAGTTTGCAGAAGTATAATTGTTTTATTATTCAATTAAATATAATTCAATTTTGATAATTTAAGCATTATTTCGAAGCTCTAGACTAGCACTATAGTTGATTTACTTTATAAGAAACTTTATTAATAATATATTGCAGTTACTTTAATTAAATGTTTGAAAATTCTAATATTTGTAATTTGAAATCTTATCTTTAATCGTGAGTTCTAAATTTTAGTCTTCAACTACTTCAAAATCTTGTAATTTAGCTTTTATATTACAAATATCAAAATTTTCTACTATTCAATTGAAGTAATTGCAATACGTTATCGATAGAATTTCTTACAAAGTAGATCAATTGTAAATCTAGTCAAGTGCTTCAAAATAAAGCTCAAATTATCAAAATTGAATTGCTTCTAACTAATTAATCGAGTAATTTATATAATCTATTAAAAATACTATTATAAATAGATTTGTATATCTTATCTTAATTCGATGCGCAACGCAATTAAGATAATAAAGTAATCTTTTTACAATTTGAATTCTAAAAATCTTCGAACACTAAAAGACAAGAACGATAAGATTGAAACACAACTATTTGAAATTTTAAAACAAATCAAAATTATAGAATAGAGAAAGATAACAAAGAGATTAATTTTCACATTAATCTCTCTCTAGCAAACTACTACGATTACGATCACTTTTAAGAATATAATATTAAGAGACAAATAGAGATGTAGTTTAATGAGGGAAAAAAACTAGCCAAAGACTTTTGCGCAATTGCTGTAGATAGCAACTCTCAAAAAGCATAAATAGCAATATGCAACAAAGACAATTGAAATCAAGCTTAGACAATTTTAGATTTCAAAGTGCTACGCACTTGTATTGCCTCGTAGAAGTTTACAAGCACTACTTAGATACGACTCAAAGTTACTTATTTCGACTTATCTTGAAGCAATTGCTGCTTATCTTCGAGGCTAAAAGTGAAAAGAGCAAAAATGTTTCGTGATTATGTCTATAGAGATAGTGCCTGACATATATTATTATCAATTTGTTAATCTCTTGTGCATTGTTTTAAGAATCGTCAACAAAACTTTATAGTCTTAGATTAACGCAACGATGCTATAAACAAAATTCTCTATATTATTTTTGATGTCGAACTCCCTCTATTCTTGCTCTGCTTCGAATTTTGCCCTTTTGATAAATAGTAGAAGTCTAAGCTTGCATATCTTTAAAAGTTTATCGACAACTCGAGCCAAACACAAGATAGCCAATTCAAAGTCTCGCATCTTAAGTTGTTTGAAACGTAGACAATTTTATCTAGACAGCATACTACGTAACACTCTAGACAGTTATTTCGAAGGTTTTGAATATTACCGTTTAGTATCGTTAGATCGATTTCACATTTTAGACGCTAAGAATAACAAGTGAGACGGCCGCCTAAAACGGCGTCGAGACCATCTCAAATCAGACGCGTTCTCATCTGCACACACAGTGGGCGCGTCTACAGGTGCATGATACTCAGGCCGATTCTCCTGAAGCGCTTACCTTCGCCAGAGGAACGTAAGAATTATCTAGAAATCTGTCAACAACACCGGAGGCACGACATAGGTCAACGTCTACACAATAGCACACCGGCATTCCGAGTAAACACGATCTTTAGGAAAAGCGTCGTTGAGCCTTTTCCACTCGAACCAAGCGTCATTCAATCCCGAGCCTCCTAGTCCCATCAGCAGCAATAATTATTCTAGAGCTTGCGGCAATGGGAGATGTCGGTGATGCACGAGTCCCAGTGTGGCTCGACTGCGACCCAGGTATAACTTGAGGACGGCATGGTAAAAGACGCCAATGCTTCCCCTACGCTTCTGCTGCTCCGCTAACCGTACACAGGGCACGATGTAGGCATTTGGAAAGCTCTCCATTCTTTGCCTGTGCGAATGACTAATATCAAGCTCAGGACTCCTTTGCTATCCTCCTCGCGGCCCATCATCCGTGTCTTAATCTTATGGGTGTGAGCACGGTGCATGGCAATGCTTCATTGGAGTCGACAACAAGAAATACTGGCTCTATTCTCACCGCTATCGGCCGACCCGAGATCCCAGTATACCCTGGTGCTACGAAGCCATTCTGCCGAGAAGCTGTCCATGCGCCCGATATACATGGTAAGTGTGTCATTGATAATAGCCGGTAGTCATCCGAGCTGTGCTCATCATACTTGGCAGGAGCAACTGGCATCGATGGTACAGATCTCCTCCCAAAGCCGTCAAGTCCACCGCTCAGACATACAAATGCTATTCTGGCGATGCGAGCTGGGCTGCTTGCTCAGCAACCAGGAAGACCATGGCTGATAGCTACCGGAGCCCTGACGAACGTAGCATTGCTGTTCGCTACCTTCCCAGACATAGCCGAGCATATCAAGGGATTGAGCATCATGGGTGGTGCGATTGGTGGCGGATTTACCCATGTCTCCACGACGGCCGATGAGAAAGGGGTGGGGAATACCACCTTCTACGCCGAATTCAATATCTATGTACATATTGCAACCCCATCAATTTGTTTGTCGTAAGATGAATTCGACTAATAGAGGTGCAGTGTGACCCCGAAGCCGCTCAGTCTATCTTCTCGAACCCGGTTCTCGCTGCCAAGACGACCCTAGCTCCTCTAGATCTCACCCACCAAGTCATCGCCACGGAGGAAGTCAGGCAACGCATCTTGAACGGACCATCTGATCCTTACAAAGGCTCCGGCCTCACCATCCGTCGAATGTATCACGACCTCCTCATCTTCTATGTTGAAACCTATAGAGAGGTTTTCGGGCTTGATCAAGGCTGCCCCGTACACGACCCAGTCTCCGTCGCCGTTGTCCTCTTCGCTGAAGGCATGAAAGATCTGGCATTTTACGATCGTGGACGCGAGAGATGGGACATCAATGTTATCACCGACGGCGCGCATGAACCGATTGATTACCGCAAGGTCCGAAATGTGGTTCACGCCCAGCTTGGGAGGACTGTTGCGAAAGAAGTGGCAAAGGGCGGAAGAGGTATCCGAATACCGAGAGGCTTGAATGTTGGTCGCTTCTGGGATGTTGTCGACGAATGTATGCAGCGAGCTGAGGAGGCACTACTCGCGCGGCGGTAGCACGGCAGGCGGAGAAGGAACCGACAGCTTCGTATGAACATTTTGTCTGATTCCCCACACGTGCTTCAAGATATCAGATTGTTCTGCAAAAAGAGGTAATCAGCACGGCATGCTCAAGTCCCACTACCATACGTGTCGCAAACCCCCGGGTGCGCACAAACCGTAACGATACCTCCAATCGACCACATTGATATAACCATTGCTACCGCCTGCCCTCAACCATAATAATATGGTATCCATGCCTAGTCTTCATCTCGGTGTACTTCGGATTCCCTGTCGTACTCGGCTCCAGCTCATACGCAGCCTTCTCGAACGCCGTGTCTAACGCGCCT
>JAABUW010008628.1_pt1 | contig 11848 bp, 12 predicted proteins | sample 5560081 | NCBI WGS metagenome assembly JAABUW01 (sample SAMN10711882, study PRJNA513363) | rock metagenome | isolation source: Antarctica rocks | place: Antarctica: Victoria Land, Knobhead sud | reverse complement strand
GATGTCAAAGACGTGGTGGCGGATACCATAGCCGTTGCACTCAATCGCCGAGCCTCGACGCCCCGTGTCTGCGTCGCACAAATGCAGACCAGCAAAGCGACGGCAAAGTATGCCTTCATCATGCCGGTTGTAATCCTCTATGAGTGCTCGAACCTGACCAAGGACTCCCGCAGGTCGCGGAAGACACCGACCAGTCTTACGCGAACCTGCCTGCGATCCACATCTCACTGAGGAACAACAACGTACCCAAGTTCGCAGCAAAACGCAGTTGTAGGCCTACTGCCTTATAGTGCTTCGGCAGCTGTCGCTGAGGTGGTGAATCACCTTTGATGGCGGCCTTGGACTCTTCAGCAACAAATTCTCACTATTGTTGTTCGCTTTTGCTAGATTCCAGTGCAGGTGCAGGTCTCCACGCAGCTGCGGCTGCTTTGCAGTAAATGCCCGATGTCCAGAATCCTTTGTAGACCGCTCTGCATGTCACTTTTGGCGCACAATGACGTACTCCAATGTACACCAGATGCTTTGTGCATGGCACCACCTGACAGAGTTCTTGCTTCTGCTGGCGAGCAGCACCTGGAAGCCTACCGGCAAGTGATGGGTACTGCAGGGCACAACTGGACATGCTGGCTGATGCAGCGACCGTTTACAATCATTTTACATTTCCTATGGCGCAGCAGAGGCCTCTTCTGCAGCCCTGCAACCATCGGAGATGACTGTGTGGACACACATGCAGCTTGGTCTTCTGCATGTCACTTCTAGTGCGCACCGCTGTTTTCCAATGCATACCTGACTGATGCTTTGTGCATGGCACCACCTGACAGACTCTGAGAGTTCTTGCTTCTGCTGGCCATACAGCATGTGGAAGTCTACCGGCAAGTCGGAGGATGAGCTTGAGGCTGATGGGTACTGCAGGGCACGACTGGACATGCTGGCTGATGCCGTGACCGTTTACAATCATTTTACATCTCCCATGGCGCAGCAGAAGCCTCTTCTGCAGCCCTGCAACCATCAGAGGTGACTTTCTGGACACACATGCAGCTTGGTCTTCTGCATGTCACTTCTGATGTCCCGATGTCCAGAATCCCCTTTGTTGACCGAGCGTATAAGCGTGTCACCTCGACTCAGGCCTTTTAAGTAGAGTTGCATGTTGTTCGCTGCTTGACAAGTGCTGCGAGACTGCGGATGCGAGACAGCCGAACACAATGCAGCTAGTGCAGATCACACTATGAGTGCGGGGGGCGCTTTTGGCGGATCTCGGGGCCTCCAGCCTCGGGCACCAGAGAAGGGGGTATTCCGGTTGGACCACTTTGGCGAGTGCAAGCAGGTCTGCTGTCTGGTATTGCTTTGCACGCACGCACTCAGCCTGAAGGGCAGCTCTAGCACATGAACAACTCAGTGTCTGCAGCCATGTAGGTATCACAAGACTATCTAGCTTGCCTAAAAGACAACACTGGAGATGCATCAAAGTGCAGAGACCTCTCTAAACTATACCTGCTGTGTCGCATGGACAGGTATTTCTACGCTACCACTCTTATTGCAATTGCTGTTGTGGACAGTAAATATGGCTCCTAACCTTTGCTCAGCTGCTGTAGTGTGCAGAGTGTAAGACTGTGTCTTGCTACAGGAATCTCATGGCCAAACAAGATCTGAAAGAGCTTGGATTTCGGTCAGAAGACAAGCAGCAGTCTGCTACACAGACTAAAAGTTCTGACAGCAATGCAGACAAGCAAAAGCAGGGGTTTACAGCAGGAATGCGGCGATAACACTTGTTGGCTGGTTCTGCTGAAGCTTTGTGTCAGCATATGCCAGCCATGGCCCTGCTGTCAGGGCCGTACATTCTCATGCATGCTATGACAGCTGGTGCTCAACACACTATGAACACAGTGCATTTAGAATTGACAGAACATGCCCTTGCAGCAACAAATTACAGCTGCTGCTCATGGCCAGAACCATGCTTCTGAAATGGTGAACATGTGTACTCAGGCAGTGCCAATTGTGGGAATTAATGCGCTGCTTGTTGTCAGTAGCCATGTGGCAGCAAGCCATTGTGCCCATTTTGTGTGTGTGCTGCTTCATACATGCCAAGGAACAACACTAGTGCTGAGAACTCATGCTCATGCAGTCTTGTAAGAGATGCCATAAACACTGACACCTGACGTTCAAATCACATGTCCAGATCTATTGCTTTGGTATAATGGACCAGCTTCCTGTTGTGATGAGAAAGGCTTCACGGCATTGCTCACGCAGCTCTTGAGCTTGTGCTGGCTGCACCTGTAACAAAGTCTCAACAAGTGAACTGCAGCTGAAAGTGGACATGTTATGCTGATGATATCTGCCATAAGAGACTAAATATTTGCTGCTGGAACACTCTTGCCAGCTTATCTGTGGCAGCCTGGCAGAAGTCTGCCTGCGATTCGGATTTGCTGACAGCACAATTTATAAATACAATTTCTACCAGCGTCGGCGTCTGAGTCAGCAACATCGCATATAGATATATATTTGTGTGACTGACTACTGACCACATCCAGATTCCTTAGGTTTCCTGTGATTTGTCATGATTTCAAAAGCAAACAGGTAGGGTTAGGTGTGTGTAATGCTTACATAACATGCCCATTAGTCAAGCATGCTTTTAAGGGTTCAGATTTAACCCTATTATCCCAAGCTAATTTGTGCTAATTGCACTGCCCAATTCAACTGTACCACCCTAAGTCACAGTCTAATTCACACTTCTAGTACTTAAGCTGTACCTAATTCAACCGTTCCACTGTACCACCCTTTAGCTAGTGTGTGGGAGAAAAGAGTAAAATCCTGAGATCCTGGAGAGTTTTCAAGGGGGTGGTACGGTTGCTAGCAGGTGAACCCCACCCACACGTGGCAGCCTACCCTGTTTGTCCTTAAATGTGGGGTGACCTAGTGGTACCTCAGAAACCCCTAGAATAACCTACAGAAGATTAGTAAACTCTATCATAATCCAGAGTTTTCCAGAAGCTTCCTGTGCAGCCCTAGAGCCACAGAACTCTGCATCTAGACTTTTCCTCTTCTGAATGCAGATGTCACAGTCATCTAGAGCAGAAGTTACAGTGATCTGGGGCTGATCCATAGATGATATAGGCCTGATCCTATAGAGATCTAGGGCAGATGCTGCAGATACTGGGGCAGAAATTTATCTGTAATTATCTGTATTATCATAGATTTTAGCGATCGTGACATGACCCTGCTTTTTTCTGTACACAGAGTATGTAGCTCTACAGAACCCTGACAGAACACTGTAATCTCTGTAGTTTCATGGCTACGGCGTACGAAAACCTGGTAAAACACCTGAAATTAGTCATTCGCCAACTGCGAGAATTAGTGACAAAGACAGAATCTTCTGTAGACGTGAACCAAATGCATGTGGTGGTTTCCTTAGGGAATGCTTTGCATGTAGGAAGCCAATTGTGACTGTATGAATTCACTGAACTGAATTTTTTGTCTGTTGGGTCCCAGTTGCCCCCCAGGACATTAAATATATTGATTGATTGATTGGTTGATTGCATAGTTCCCTTGATAAAGTCATCACAGCATGTTGAAGATGAACACCATTTTATTTTTGATTGCCCTCTGTACAGTCATATTAGAGCCAGACATGCACGTCTCTTTCAGCAAACTTTTTCTATGACAGACTTTATTGCTAGGTGTGAGCCAAATGCATGTGGTGGTTTCATCAGGACTTGCTGTGCCCACACCGCCATTGCGTGCATTTGTAGAAGGCCTTATGTGTGGTCGCTTAAGAACTACACAAGCTGCCTTTGAAGCTCTGCAAGAACTGTGGCAATTTCGTTACAAAGTGATCTGGACTCGTCTGTTTGAACGACATGCAACAACAAACATAATGGTACTGTTAGGACGTCGATGGACCACCTGGTTCTATACCCGGTGTTGTCGATAGTGTACACGTGATGTTGAGCATAAGCTGTCTAATAAGCATTTTGCCCGTGCATCGCATGCATCAAAATGCATGCTGGGTTGGACTGTTGTACCAAACCGGGTAATGCACCTACCATGGTGATACGTATTATGCTTAGTATCGAGTGGTAAATAGTGCGTACCCACAGTACTTGCTACCATGGTGACTTGCTGGTTGAGTGGTAAAATTTACTAAGAGATGGAATTGATTTCACAGCATTCGCTTCATGTTTTTGGAAATTTCATCCGTTTGTTGACAAATTTAAAACACTGCCTGCTGGAGAACCATCCGGTTGCTTATGATCCCACAACACACAACTAAATAGTTGCAAGCACTAGTACTACAGTCTACTCCTCATGAGGATGTGAACATATTTTGCTTTTGTATTAATACACATATGACAATGGGAAGGACAGACACGTTGCTGCAGTTGGCTATGGAGCCTTCATAGCTAGCATGCACTCTAACGTACACAATTCACCAACTACATGGCTGATTGCTTAACAACAAATGCCCTGACACGCATCTTCTATATGGATATGAGCACAATCTCCAGATGACAAGCTCCATCATTTTTCCACTCAGGTGCAGCGTTGCCTCATGGCCATGACAATACACCAATTTGTCTTGCAAGACAACCAGTGACAACCATGGGTCATGCTGCCCAAGCCTTACAACAATGCACTCAGTTATCCTCATCACCGCACTCCTCCTTGCCTTCATCTGTCTCATGATCGCTTTCATCAGCACCTTTGCTGCCTGCACATATGAATGCATACATAGGGCATGAGGCGATGGACTAAAAACCCCAAGGTGACTTCGAATGACTCGGCACAAGCAATGCTCTTGCTGCTGCAAGCAGCAGCAACAATGCATTGTTGCATCATTAATAATGAGGGGCAATTGCTGCAGTAAGCTTGGGCATGCATTTGCAACAAGCAAAAGTGGCTCAACCATCTTCTTACCTGTTTCAACTACAGCAAGTTCCTTCGTCTTCTTCACAAATGTTTTGCGCTGATTGCGCCAATGCGTAGCCAGAATATTGATTGCCACCAGCCGATCCTCCCTCATATGGAAGTTTGCATACACCTGCTGCCTCGCTTGAACAATGGAGTCCACCTTCTGTAGACAAGTACAACCAAACATCAGTGGCAGGCAAGTTTGATCTGACCAGCTGTAGGTAAGACGTGACAGGAGCTTTGCAAGTATGTACATAACAATCTGAATGTTACCGTGGGGAAATCAGTTTTAAAGTCCTCCCACTTGACCTCGCCAAAGTCAGCTAGCGATGTGAAGCCCATATGCTTTGTACAAGTTATGTCTATCCATCATTAGCAATGCATGTGCTCAAGCTTGGCATGCTTCAAAGAGAGGCAGAGCAGGTAATTAGAGAGACAATGCATGTAATGGTTTGGAAATGCAGCATCTGTACAACAGGTTGCATGAGCCAAGTCTGGGTCCTCAGAATCAGTGTGTGCTAAGCAGTTGCAGAAGAGCTGAGTCTTGGTGCATATGACATGCTATGTACTTCTTGCCAGGCTGGAAGGAAGGTTGCCACAAAATACAACAAGTGACACTACGCGTCATAACAAACTCTCAAGAAGTAGCCGCTGCCACAGTCATGACAGCAGTCTGCGCGCTGAGGCACACCTTAGGCTTCAGAAAGCAATGAGGAGGTCAAGACATGCCTTCTCATGCATGGCAGTGTGCCAAGACGATCTGCTGAGTATGCTTGGACATCCACCTTGCTTCGGTCCCCAGGCACACAGCGTGACCTTACACCGTAAACAAATTTGACAGCATAAGAATGACTCGATGGACAGAACGAGAGTATGAGACGCACAGTTGGCACGCAACATAGGTGACCCCTGAGCACATTCGTGCTGTGTTCGACACGATTCAGCGGCAGCAGAGTGTATGCTGTGAAGCGTAAAGTTGCGCAGCGTCACAAACGGAGGCTAGGGGGTCACTGCCCATGCTTATTGCCTGAGACTGAGACTACTGCTTGAATGTGTCGCAGAATAGTATATTGACATAGTGCCGCTACCTTAATCGTCTGCAAAGCCTGAAGAAGAGGAAGCCTGAAGAAGAGGAAGCAGGTGTTGCCGCAACGGAAGCGGTGTTGTTTCTAGAAACAAAGAAATTCTAGGCAGGCAGAGTTTTGACCTCGATACCCGCGTTGCTTTTCGTGAGGCGACAGCGTAAAGTAGTCACATTCTTGAATCAGACACCGGCAGGGCGTTCGATTTTTGCTTCGTGGACCAGACCATAAACGACAGGGGCCCTACCTAACTGCAAAGTAGATCTACAGAAGTGTGGTGACTTTGTACACGCGTTTCTTGCAAACTATTGAGCCTGAGGCGCATCAGCGAAGTCATCACAATTGCCATGGATCTTGACAGCGAAAGAGAAAGCATATTGGGACAGGAAGCCACTCCTACACAAAAGGCTCACATGTTCATAAACAGAGCGCTTGAGCTTCAGCTAGATCGCACTTAGTGGCAAACACTGGTGTGGACACTGCCAGTCGATATCCTCGACGCTATTGGTCGAATTCGGCAGCAGAAAGGTAGTCCCTCTCTTTGAGGCCAGCTTCTCCCAACAAGCTATTTGCCTACTATGCCTGGCGTTTTCAGTGTCACAGTCTTGTGGCTGCCGCGCTTTCGGCTGTCAGGCTGTGCATATGTGCAGGTCTTTCTTGTTTCAGGGAGAGAGGGAGTGTGTGCCTGTGCATGCTGCGCCTGTTAGATAAACTACACCTGTGTGTTTGCAGGCCGCCTGGCTCAGCCAGATATGGTCCTCAGCTCCAACGATCTGCAGCTTATACAGCAAGCTGTGGCAGACAACCTCTCAGTAAACCCATATTTCCATACACCTTTGCAATAGGCACATCCCAGAAGACACTCCAATGAAGTCTGAGCTGGCTCAGCTTTGCAAGTATGCCAATCAAGGTAGGTGGTGATGTGCATCAGTCATAAATGCCACTGCCTGATGTGACACCAGAATGTGCATCAGACTGGCGTCAGGCAGGCAATGTTCTGGAGTTATGCGATTTTGATTTGCAGGCAACAGGCAAGGGGGAGGAGTTCATGAGCAGTTGCTGCAATGATGGTGTACAGAGCTCAGTTATGCATGCAGTTTCGGGTATGATACATGATATGTGTCAATCAGGTGCAAATGTGGTGGGCAGTGCACTTTGTGGACATGTGTTGTGCATGCACAGAAGCGAAACACCTGTGACCCTTCAGTAGGTAGTTCACAGTTTATCTATGGGTTATGGACATACAAGCGCTGTATGCAACGTACACTGCTCCATGAGCTCTAACAGCCTGTACCTCCAGCACTGTGGCTGAAGTCATCGCTTCAATGCGAAGTCATGCTGTGATTTATCACTTGTAAGATGTTTATCAGCGTTGACTGCTGTTTCGAATCTGCCATGTCCAGTAGATACCTTTATAAATTGCAAGAGTACACTCGTATGCACAGCCCAGAGAAATGCTACCAAAGGTGCTTTCGAACCTGAGTCAAGGTTGCTGCGTAGTCTGCTTTTTGACGACTACATGATCCCTTAGCAATCAGCATGACCTCTACTTTCTTGCACCACTGACACAGCCTAACAGGTTGCTATAGTCAGGAGTATTTACAGGACTGATATGTTGGCTTGATGCTGGAGTGCACCGACCAGAGCTCTTGTGTACACAATATCTGTCTTCGCTCAGGTCAGCCGCTATGCATGTACTCTAGCAGGAAACCCTACTGACCGAATAACCCTAGGTTACTCCGTCATTACACAAGGTTATCACATACCCCGCTACACAGGTCCTGAAACAAAAGGGAGAGAGAAAGAAGAGTGCACAGGCAAACATCAGCAGCATGGCCGTTTTGCTTTGTCGAGAGCATAAAAATGCATTTCAAGGTTGCCAGGGGACCCTGCTGCTGAGTACTCCTCCAGCCTTCTAACGAGTGTTCAGCTGACAGACAAAACAACGTAGACACAGCGTCTGCAACTTTGGGGGTCAATCAAATATGATCTGGGATGCTATGCGCGCCGCCTCCAAAAGGCTCAGTGTACTGCAGAAAAGCAGTATTGCAGGGTTATCTGCCATCTAAATATTGACAGAATGGGGCTGAGCATGCAAGACTTGCTCAGCTGCAAATTAATCTAAGCTATTGTATTCAAGGAGCAGACCTGGGTTCACAACAAACACACTCATGCTTGTGCTACGCTACCAGTGGAAGCATTTGTAAAAACACGCTTTGCACAGTGCAAAAACTTCCTGCGAAAGCTACCTTTTGTGACCACATAAAGCAGCAGCATGACAGATGAGGCAATAAAGCTTGGGGTGTTTACTATGAAGTTAGGCCATGGAAAGCTAGCCTTAGGGTCTGCTTTGCGGTCCCATAAGCAAGGAATAACAACCACACAGCCATGCCAGAACAAAATAGCCAACAATAGAAAGAATGCTTTGACACGAGACGGAGTCCACTGTTGTTGACCTGCCAACAGCTCTTGCATCAGCTTCACATATCATAAACATCAGCAGGTGAATGCACAACAGCGCTGGAAGACACAAAAGAGAATGCGGGGTTAGCATAACATTTTCAAGGAACCAAGTATGCTTGACATCCAATGATCCATACACATCTGCAATGATGTAAAGGAGCAACAGTAAGACATGCTGCATGCAAAGCTTTGGTACTGACCGCAGGATCCTAGACATAGCTTGACTGTTTATCAGGTGTGTAAGGAGGCAGCATTGCAATGCTGGTGACCACCTCAGGTTCGATGTGAAAACCTGCTGGCTATGTACCAGGTGCAGGCATGCATTGCGGACCACTTTACATCAATGCAAGACAGCATAACTGCTGAAGAAAGATCAGCACCTTGCAAATGTTCATGCACCTCTACCACATCTTGGCGAGTAGCAACATTGCTCAGAGGTCCTTCCATAGCTGAAGCCATGGCCCCTCTAAGGGCGTTGGTCCTGCCCAACTCCTCTATCACCGCCTTTGAAAATGCGTTTAAAACTTGGGGCGACATGAACGCCTGAGCATGTTGATCTGCAATCACCATTTTCATGCTTGACTGTGTTCTACATTTATTGCGACACCAAGGAGTGATCATGCAGCATGAAGAATCCTAATACCTTTTTACCTGTTCCCATGTAACAATCTGAGGTCACAAAACAGCTCATGCACCAGCAAGCCATCTCATGGATGGCATACAGCACATGCAGCAGCAAAGGGTCAGCATTCCATCAACAGTGCAATGCAACAATACTGTGTGAAGCTACTTACAATCTGTCTCATTGCAACAGCACTAAATGCAAGTGCACTTTCTCCACAATGCATTGTTTGCACATTGCACAGGTTGCAAAACAGCTATAACACTGAATGCGCAGACCTTAAAAGCTGTGCTTGCACCAGAGCAGTGAAGTGTAGGGAAGTGGTGTGTCTGCACTGTAAACCAATCTGCAGAAAGCGCCATACTGTATTTGGCATACTGCACGGAGGCAAGCATTGCTGAGCTTGCCTAGTGGACGATTCCTCTGAATGTTGGCAACAGCGTCAAGCAGCCCCTGTGGCAGGCCTTCAAGCAAAGCTGACCATTGCTCTTCACTGAGCTGTAAAGCATCTCTCCTGATGAGCAGCGGACTGGCCTGCTCTGCATGTGTCACAGGTCCAGATAAAAGCTCCCCCTTGATTTTTGCATAATTTGCAAGCTGTGTGTTGCTGGACATTTCTGTCTGGAGCTATAAGTACTGAGGCAATGAGGGTATGACTGACAAACAGAAACGACCAGACCACGACCTTTTTTGACACCTTTTCAGCGCGCCGGTCACGAGACTATATGCTTTGTGCCTAGATGAGGCGTTCTCATCAGCCTGTGCTTTGCTGGAGTGAAGCTGCTGCGGACATCCTGAGGATCCTACTTTGCTGATATATGTATGTCCACGACTTCATTCCTCTACATGGGACATAACTGCTTGAGCTTGCAGCCGGCAGCCTTCTATCAAGGCACAGCAGACAGGCCCACAGCATGCAGCTGCAATTTCAGATACGCTCTGTCAGCGATAGCAATTTCACAACGATATCATTGTCTCAACACTTTGGGACTTGTCTCCAATCCCTTACATTCCAAACGGAAATCTGAAAAAGGGGGGCCACACATTGTGTGACTGGACATAGAATCCTTGTTACGCTTCATGTCCCAAGTCAGCAAGACATGCAAATTTGGGGCTCGTTCCTGCTCAGCTCAGCCGCATGCTTGTGCTACAGAATGCTGGATGAGTATGTACATGCAGGGGCTGTACTGTGCTTTGAAGTTCTTACACAGATTGCTGCCCCTCAGAACTCAGCTCAAGGACACACAGGACATGAGTGTGTACAGGCAGTGCCCATGTGTTTTGACTTGCAAGCGGGATCAAAGAGCGCATGTGCACACCTTGAAGCGGGTTCTGTCACTAGCAGAGCCAAAAGAATCAGTTTGCATGCGTGCTTCAAGCTGATCCCACACTGATGGTGGCACAACAGCACTGACTGGTACTGCAGCTGCTGCATCATGGAGGAAGGTGCGCAGATCTTTGTCTTGTAAACAAAACAATTTGCTGCCTATCTCAACAGCCTCCTGCAAAGGCAGACATACTTGCTGCATTGCGCAACCCAGCTTGAGACAGTAGTGATGCAGCTCCAGCAGGGCAGTTTGTTTGATGCATACCAGCTTGTAGCTGCTGACAACCTACTAGAATGCACATGTTACCCACCAGGTAGTGCTGAAGGGGATGACCTGCATCCTCCAAGTGCGATAGCAAGTCTGCATGTTGCTCAGAGTCCAGGCCAGCAACAAGGCTTGTGGGCTGGCTCACAAATTCTTGAGGAGCAAACGGATGTCTTTAGGTTTCACAAGAACCCTGGCTGAAAACAGTGAATCAGTGGTCAGCTCTGCATCGTTTGCCGCAGCCCATGGTATCTGCAGATAAGACTGCAGTGGCAAGGACAACATGGTCAGGTTGATAGTGCAGTACTAGACCAATCTGATGAAACGTTGAACATTCATGGTTCACCTTTTGAGCCTGGCAGCCAAGCATGATTCCATCTGCACCAATCCTGGTTGGAATTCTCTGTTTGCCTTCACATGCACAGCTCAGAGAATCCCTGAAATCAATATTTTGCGATGATATGTAGTCCAGCCATGCTGCCCCAAACCTGCAACATGCACTTGTAATACGCCATGCTGAAGGCATTGAGTCAAGCTTTGAGACACCGGCATTGTCTTTCATGCATACTTGCCACGCTTGTTGGCTAATGTCTGCATTAAGGAGATGTCTGTGTCTGGGAGCGTAGAGTATGTATGAAGCAGGACGTTCCAGGCAGCAGTCCACATTGCTCCAGTGCGGGAGATAGAGAAGCTGTGCCTGCATGATATGTAACACGGTTTCAGCTGCGAATGAGAAAGTGACAGGTCTACAAGCGTATGCTGTGTACTGCCATGCAGCCACCCTGGTCAGATGGTGTGCAACACTTCTCACCCCTTCAGCACCTCGTGTGTAAACATGTCTACGCTGTTGAGATTGAGGACAGCATCTTCAAGACCATCATACTGCAGCACTTGACCACATTGGCATTGCAGCTGCAGCACGTCAACCAGCTGTACACTTGCTGAGTGAAACATGCATGACTGAACACGCTGTCTTATAGCAGAGCACTCTTGAGCTTTAGACCACAACAAACCACAAGCACATGACGCATCTGCAGAGACCAAGGGTCTGCAGACTTTGGGCGGAGCAAGACGGCCTGCAGCTCTGTCAGACATGTAACAGTTTACCGTCACTATTGTCTGACTCATACCGTCACAAAGTCATACAAGTGATTACTCAATATCTTACATAACACAGAATCTTG
>JAABUW010008621.1_pt1 | contig 11855 bp, 8 predicted proteins | sample 5560081 | NCBI WGS metagenome assembly JAABUW01 (sample SAMN10711882, study PRJNA513363) | rock metagenome | isolation source: Antarctica rocks | place: Antarctica: Victoria Land, Knobhead sud | reverse complement strand
CGGACCGGTTGGTACCTCCCCTTCTACGGGGGGGCCCGACGCTGACGATGCTCTCCCTATTTAGCTTGCTTGCTTTTGCCTCTTGAGGAAGCCGACATACTTGTGCCCTGGCCACTGAGTGCCCGGCGTGGGGTGCTGCCCCCGATCACGGCTGCGGCTTTGCTAGCAACCGGATTGGTGCCAGTTCTGCATCGGCATGGTTTGGTGATGTCCGAGCTGGTCATTGCGCTTGCCACTTTCGCTGGCGCCGCTTGGCTCGCTCATCGCGGTGCGCGATCGTATGGACGCGGGGTGAGCGTAGGCGGCAAGCTCCGCCCCATCTTGGAGATGGTGCTGCATCTGTCGCCGGTGGCCTTGTTGACGTTCGTCTTTCCGATCGCAAGCCATCGCATCGCGGAGGTTCAAGTAGGCGGGGCGCATCTGACGGCGTTGCTGCTGGCTTCCTCGCTGACCGTGCCTTGGCTAAGCCAGGCGGTGTGTCTTCCGCTCTACCGGGCGATGGGTCCACTGATTGCCAACGGCGACATGGACCGCGTGGCAGGCCGTTTCTGCCAGGTATGGCCCATCACGCTGGTTCAGGTCGCCCCTGTGATTTTGCTGTTCGCGGTGCCGGTTGAACTGGCCATGCGCTGGTCGCCCGCTGCGCTGGGGACATACCTGGCGCTGTGCTTGCTGCACATGGTGTTCGCGCAGTCATTGGTGCCAGGCATCATCGGCCGCCGGCGGGTGGTTTGGGCGGCAGCGTGGGCCGGCTACGCCGCCGCGCTCTTCATCGTTCCTGCTGCGTGGTATCTCCCCCCTCTGGTGGGTCTGGTCACACAGTTGGTTCCGTTGCGTTCCCACTTAGCGCGGATGGAGCGGCCGGTCGCGCTTGACCGTGTCGACGTGACCGTGGACGTGGTCCGAGGTGTGTTACTAGGTGCGGTGTTGTGGTCAGACAAGTTCTTTTTCTTTTTGCGCGCCGGTACTCACTTCGACGTAACGGCGATTTTCATCGCCTTGCTGCCGGCCGTCCTGGCGTACAACTACTACTTCGTTCGGCTCGCCCCCAAGTTCGATCGTTCGGTGGAGGCGCTGCGCGTGGCAATGGAGAAAGAGCCCTACAGCGTTCTCGCGGCCCGCTCCGTGAGTTTGAGCCACGGTGTGGAGGCCTCCATCAGCCGAACGGCGTTCATCGGGGCTTCGCTGGCCTTGGCGATCACCTACGTTGTCGCTGAGTACACGACGTACTCGTCTGTGCTGGTCGCGTCGGTGGCCGTCGCCTCGTGGCTGTTCATGATGACCACGGTGCTTTGCTACAAGCTGGACTATGCCGGGAAGACGACCCTGGCGCAGGCGTACAGCGCTGCGCACTTGGTGGTGTCCGCTGGTGCGTTCCTGCTGCTGCCGGCCGGCGCACTGCTCTATGCGTGGCTCATCGGATTCGAGCTGCTGTTGTTCGCGGCGGCACTGCGGAGTTGTCTGAGTCACTGGCGGGCGGCCGAGTACACCTTGTTCTGGCGACACGCCACGGCTTGGTGACTGCCACCTACGTGCCACACCCAGCTGGTCCCGCCACCACCGTCTAGCACCCCGATGTTCTCCGCGGGTCACCCGGAAGAACCTGTTGTGAAGGGAAAGTTGCGTGCTCGCACTGCCAGCAGCAGTACCGACCGCTCACTGCTGCGAACGGCCCCGCCGGTGGTTCTCGCGTGGGCGTTCTCGCGGACTGCTGTCCCTGATGGCCCTGGCGATGCCAGCCCTGCTCCCGACAGGCCTTGACGCGACGGTGCTTTCCACACCGGCAGCCGCGGCGGAGACTGTCGGCGGCTGCGATTCGCTGTCCGTGCTGACGACCGCCGTGGCCGGCGCGGCCACCAGCGCGGTGGTGGCGGTACCGGCGGTGCTGTCCCGGACCGCGCTGCCCGCGGCGGCGTTCCACGCCGAGCAGGCGGGCAACCCGGTGGCCGTGTCGGCTCGCCGGCTGACCGGCCGCGACCTAGCGGTTACGGTAGTGCTTTCCTCCTCGGCCCAAACGTCAGATGCCAGCTTCGAAGTGGCACGCGATGCTGCATTCGAGCTTCTCTTGGGTCTGCCCGATGGGGCTAGAACGTCGACTGTGTCGGTCGGCCAGCAGGGGCTTGCGGGACCGCTGTCGCCGGTCCGCGCACGGTCTACGCAGGCGCTGCGACTTCTCCGACCGGGAGGCGGCAGCGGAAGTGCCGCGGCCGTCCAGCGTGCTGCCCGCGGGCTCCCCCCGGGCGGCCATGTGGTGCTGATCTCAGACGGAACGTCGGACGGCCCGGCCTCGGCCCAACAGGCCGCTGTCGGTGAGCTCTCAGACCGCCGCCTGGTACTGGACCGCATCGGCTACGGCGGTGCCCAGACGCGCCCGGCGGGATTGCTGGCCGGGCACGGCTGCCCATCGAAGAGCGGTGGGCTGCTGAGGCAGGTCGACCAGGTCGTAGCTGAGGTCCAGGGCCAGTACCAGGTGCGGCTAGCGACGAGGCGGTCGGACGCGGCGCTCTTGTCGGTGCGGTTTGCCGGTACGACGGCGAACACCGTCCTACCTGCTTCCTCGGCCAACCCGACACTGGCCGCGCCGACGCCGAATGCACACGCGGCGGAGGCGGCGCAGCCGTCGACCTCCGGATACCGCCTTCTACTGCTGCTCGCCGGTGTGCTCAACCTGATGGTGCTGATCGCGCTGGTCAGGGTGTTCGTGCGTCAACGGTGGAGGAGGGGTGTGCCCGCGGGTTATTCCTCGAAGCGACCAGCGGAGTTGTCCTCGGTCCCGGACCCGGGCGTTGATCTGCCGACCGCGCTGGCAGGCCAGCCGGACGGTCGGACAGATGCCCGGGTCGGTCGCCCCGCTTTGCCAGCCGCCGCCTACGTCGAGGTCGACGTTGCGATCGTCATGGAGTCCACCTATCCCTACCTCAAAGGGGGGGTGTCGGCTGTGGTTCACGACATCGTCATGGGTAACCAGGATCTCACCTTTGGGATCATCCACATCACTTGGGACTCGAAGGCTGCACAGAAGGATCTGTATGGCATGCCGGCGAACGTCAAGTGGGTCAGGCCGGTGTATCTGAGCATGGCTGAGCATCGCGAGGGGTTCGTGCGGCTGCGCCCGAAGATGCTTCGGATGCGCAGTTCGGAGCGGCTGGCGCTGTCGCACCGACTGTTCGATGCCCTTGCTTCGGTCCTGGTCGGTGACATGGACCCCATGTGGGCGCTGTACGACGATGGCATGAACCCACGCACCCGGACCTTCGCGCTGTGGGCGCTGCTGGGCAGCAAGGAGTTCATGGCTGCGGCTCGCGATCGGCTGCCGAATCTGGGGCTGCCGCTGGCCGACATGTTCTGGCTCCTTCGCGAGTTCTTTTCCCTCGCATGTGCGGTGCTGGGCGGCGACATGCCGAAGGCGCGCGTTTACCACGCCCACACCACCGGCTACGCCTCACTGCTCGGCGCGTCGGCCGCCCGGCAGAACGGCACGAAGTTCCTGCTCACCGAGCACAACCTCTACGTCCGCGACACGGTCAACATGCTGCTGCAGCGCAGCATGGCGCTCCCGGTAACCGCGCGGGATTGGCGGGAGTTCGAGGTGACCCCGCTGGAACGGGCGTGGATGGCCTGGTGGATCGAGATGGGCCAGGCGTGCTACCCCAGCGCCGAGGTCATCACTTACCTCTACCCCACGGCAATCACGGAGGCCGTCGACCTGGGAGCTCCAGTAGAGAAGAGCGTGGTTATCCCCAACGGGATGATCGTGCGTGACTTCGAAGGGGTGTACCAGCAGCGGCTCCGCGGTCGAGAGCAGATTCAGACCGGAACCGCCCGCACGTGGCGCCTTGTCTACATTGCCCGCGTCGTGCCTATCAAGGGGCTGGCGGACCTGATCACGACGATCGCGCTGCTAGTCGAACGCGGCATCACCAATTTTCACCTGGACATCCTCGGTCCGACCGATCACCATCCGGACTACTACCGCATGTGCCGGGAGAAAGCTCAGATGCTGAATGTGGAGGAGTACTTGACCTTCCGCGGCACGGTGGCGGTACGCGACCTGCTCGGCGAATTCGACCTCCTCGTGCTACCCAGCTACAACGAAGGCCAGCCGATCGTGGTGCTTGAGGCGATGACGGCGGGGATCCCGATCGTCGGGACCAACGTAGGGGGAATGGCTCAGCTGATCAGCGACCCGCTCACCACACCAGGCGGGCGGACGTGGGAGGCGTGTGGCCTTCTAATCAACCCGGACTATGCCATCGGCATGGCCGATGGGCTGCAGACGATGATGCGCGACAGCGCAATGTATGAGGAGTTCGCTGGGAACGCCCGCGGCCGGGTCGCTAACTTCTTTCAGCTCGAGGACGCTATGGGCGCGTACAACCGTCTCTACCGGGAGCTCGGCGGCCTGCCGATCGAGGAAGTGGACGACTCCCAGGACCCTGCTCGGACCCCGTGGAAGCCCGGCGGGACGCCTGTCGCCTCACCTCGTACCGAAATTGATCTCACCGCCCGCGTGCCTGCACAGAACTCACCCGAAAAGGGTAAACCGGGCAGGGCACAATGACGATGGCTGGACAAGGACGGCAGCACCGTAGCTTTGCCCTCATGTTATTCGGCTGCCAGGCCACTCAGCCGGCCGGAGCGACGTGGGCTGATCGACGCGCACCGACTATCGAAATGCTTTGCTGCAAATTGTTCCACCCTCTAGCAGCGTCCCACGTGCCAGTATTAGCCAACTGGATGTTGTACGCGGGCCGACCGGAAAGCGTGACGGAAGGGTCGGGCAGGACCAGAAATAGGGCGTAGCTGCCAGGTGTCGCCGGTGCGGGCACCTGCAGCGGCCACGTCGTGGTGGCCCCTGGCTGCAGGGCGCGCAGGTCAACCGGCAGCGCATAACGATAGGTCTTGGTTGCTCCGCGCATCACCAGTTGCACCGGACGGTCGCGGAACGGCGCAGCAAAGCCGTCGTTGGTCAGGCCGAGCCGGACGGTCAGGACATCTCCCACTCGGCCATTGGCCGGGAGACTGCCGGAGATGAGACGCAGCCGGTAACCCAGGCGCTGCCCGGCCTCGGCGCGACCTGAAACGCCCCAGGAGTTCAGCACGTCCGGGTGGTAGTCGGCGTTGAGGAACGACCAGTGGTACGTGGCCAGTTCGGTGCGCGCGGACGGCCACTCGGAGCGTGGGGCATTGACGGCGCAAGATTCCCCTCCTAACGGCACGGTCAGCGTTTGGTTGGCCAGCCACTGCCGGTCGGCGGGGGTGGCGAACGTGCCGTAGTCGTCGGTGCCGCCCAGAAAACAGTCGTCGTGAATCCCGACGCGGGCGGACTGCGGGTCGGTGCCGGCGACCAGCCGTTGCTTGATGGCGGGGTAGCGGACCTGAATTACGATACTGGTTTTCGTGCTGTTCAGGAGCGTGTTTAGTACGCTGCCCCGCGCTGCCCAGTCACCGTCGGTCAGGTTCCAGGGCTGGGCCGGGTTGCTGGCGAAGTTGTCGGTGTAGTACCACTCACCCCACTCGCCGATGAAGCCAGCCTGCAGCACCGAGATAACCCCTGCCGAGGCGTTTAACACCGGTGCCAGCTGGCGGATGTGCTTCACCACCCGAGCAGCTGGCGCGTCCGCCGAGGAGTTGTCGGAGTAGGCGAAGCGGACAATCAGCTTTATACCGGCTGCCCGGGCCGCGGCTAGGTCGGCTGCTACCAGTTGGAGGTAGCCGCTGTCGATGCTGTCCTGACCGACGAACTTTTCCAGGTAGAAGATGCGGTACACCAGCGTCACGTTCTGCTGCTCCCGCCAGCCGGTGAGCTGGGCAATGTCCAACGGTGTGTACCCAGACCCGTCGGGGCGGTAGTGAGTCTCGGTGTAGTGAAAGAAGCCACGGTCGGGATTGGCTAGGGCGGCCGAGGAAGTCTCATAGCTGTGCCAGGTTGGGGAGCGGACGGCCGCATCGCCGGGAGTCGTCTCCGTCGCGAGCGCGCCAATCAGGGTCAGACCGAAGGCGATCGTGAGCAACCGAGAAGTTTTCACACTTAGGAGTCGGCGCCGGGGGGCCGCGTCTGTAGCCCCGATCGGGGGAACCGGTAGCGCTTGGTGAAACGCACCGCCCTTTGCCCGGAGTGCAGCAGATCGGAGCTGGGCGGTATCGTGGGTGCGTATGTCCGCTCACCATGGTGCCTGGGTCCGCTATGGGGACCCACTCAACGACGAGCAGATCGACTTCGCGATCGAGCACTACCGGGTCGCAATCCTGCAGCCGTGGGAGACCGACGCGCTCACACGACTGAAGGCAGCCCGGCCGGACATGGTCGTGCTGGCCTACAAGTGCCTGTCGTCGACCCGCAGCTACGAAGCGGGACCCATCTACACCTCAGGGGTTAGCTTCGAGGAGGCCGAAGAGGCCGGTGAGGAGTGGTTCGCGCACCGGGCAAGCGGAGACCGAATCCAGTGGGACTCCTACCCGGGACACTGGCAGATGACGGTTTGGGACGCGGAGTATCAAGAGCGATGGTGTGACAACGTCGCCGATGAGCTCGGGGACACGCCCTGGGATGGCGTCATGGCCGACAACGACGTCTACGACGACTACTACGGGCTTCAGCCTCCGATCGAGGGAGGCCGGAGCATCGCCGATTTACGCAGCGCACTTGACGATTTCGTCCCGTTAGTCGGGGCCCGGCTCAACGGCATGGATAAGATTCTGGTTCCCAACATTGCCGAATCGCGCCGCGACCCGGGACGTTGGGCGCGCCACGCTGCCTACGGCGGTGGCTTCGAAGAGGTCTGGCTCGCCTACGGGCCCGAGGACTACCTCGACCCACTAGCCGCCCAGGCGCAGTTCGACGAGGTGGCTGGACCCGGACTGAGCATCATGCGCATTGCCTCCGACGGCACCGACCAGCACCGCAACTTCGCTTACGGCCTGGCAGCTTTTTGGATCTACGGTGGTGGTCCCCGCGGCGCCTTCACCGCAACCTCCCACGACGGTTACTCGGCCACGCCGTTCATCCCGCAGCTGGATTGGGATCTGGGTGAGCCGTTGGACGAGGTGCACGAGCGCGGGCATGGCCGCTCTCGGACATTCAGCAACGGGTGGGCGGCCGTCAACCTCAACTCCGCGCGACGACGAAAGATCACCTTTGCCGTGCCGGGCGAGTTGTGGGACGTCGATGGCCACGCGGCGCCGCAGCGGGTCACCCTTGCTCCGCATGAAGGTGTGTTATACGTCCGAAAGCCAGTTTGATAAGCCCCGGACAGATCTGTCCCGGCGTCGACCCGGCTCCCCCGCATCCTCACCCAGCCGTGCCCGGTGCTATTCAACTAGCCGGTCGTGAAGTCCATGAACCGGGAGTAGTGGCCCTGAAAAGCGACGGTGACGTTGTTGGTCGGGCCGTTGCGGTGTTTCGCCACGATCAGGTCGACCACCGGGACACGTTCCGGCGAGGATCCTCCTCCCGGACGCCAGGTCGCCCTGGCCAACCCGCAGGTGTCAGGTCCGGCTTTCGGCGTGCTTGGCGCCGTCAGCAGCTACCCAGGGCCCAGCCACGGGATGAGTAGCACGGTGGTCACCAAGCCGTGTGTCAGGTCCACTTTGTGCCGCGCATCGGGACCTCCTCGGTGTGTCGGGCGGCAGGGCGGCCGCGGTCGGTGGGGACTGTGTCTGTCAGGTCCACTTCGTGCCGCGCATCGGGACCTCCTCGGTGTGTCGGGCCGCAGGGCGGCCGCGGTCGGTGGGGACTGTGTCTGTCAGGTCCACTTTGTGCCGCGCATCGGGACCTCCTCGGTGTGTCGGGCTGCAGGGCGGGCTCCCTATTAGGACGCGCGGACCCCCTGATTGTCACAATGCTGCTACCTTCAGTGCCCGTGTGGGCACGAATCGTGAGGAGCAGGGTGGCGGGCAGTGGGGGAGCGCGTCGTTCGGACGGCTCAGGTTGGCCTGTGTGGCAGCTGCCAGCGGGTGTCCGTAGTTATGTGATCGTGCTGCCACTGCTCTCCGTAGCCGTAGCGGTATGGCTGGTCAGGGGAACCGCATCCGACGGGCGGGCGATGGCTGTGGGCTGCCTGTTGCTGGCGTGCGGCGGGGCGTCGGTGGAGGCGACTCGGCGCCTGGGCGAGCCGGCCGGCACCGTGGCCAAGGATCTGCTGTCCGCCTGGTGGCTGCCGATGGCGGTGCTGTTGCCGCCGGTGTACGTGCTGTTCGCTCCGTGGCCGCTGATGGCGCTGACACAATGGCGAGTTCGGGCCGCCGCGCTGCACCGCAGGGTGTTCTCCGCGGCCGTGATCGGTCTGTCCTACGCCGCCGCGTCCGTTGTATTCCACACTTTGTTACCGGGTCCGGTCGGGCTGCCGCTCGGCCCGAAGCGGCTGGCCTGGGTCGCCGCGGTGGCAGCGGCAGGCTTGGCTGCGGCAGCGCTGAACTCGCTGCTGGTCGCGGTCGCGGTCAAGGCGGTGGACCCGCAGACCTCTTGGCGGGCGTTGCTGTGGGACGCCGAAGACCTGCGACTGGACGCTCTGGAGGTGTGCGCCGGTGTGATCGTCGCGGTGATGGTCGGCATCGGCGCCGTTCTGGTCGCGGTGACTCTGCCACCTGTTCTGCTATTGCAGCGCGGCCTGCTGCACGCTCAGTTGCGCGCCGCCGCCCGGCACGACCCCAAGACAGGTCTGCTAAACGCGGTCACCTGGGAGCGCGAGGCTGCAAGCACACTGCAGGCGCTGCGCCGCGACCGCCAGCCCGTCGCGGTGCTGCTGATCGACATTGACCACTTCAAGGACGTCAACGACACGCACGGTCATCTCGTTGGCGACCAGGTGCTGCGCGCTGTCGCAGACACCCTGAGCAGCGGGATGCGTGACCAAGACCTGCTCGGACGCTTCGGAGGCGAGGAGTTCGTCGCGCTGCTGGTCGCCGCCGACGGCACCGAGGCCGACCTAATCGCCGAACGACTGCGACAGCAGGTCGCTGAGCTGAGCGTGCCGACCGCCGTCGGGCTCGTCGTCACCGTGACCGTGTCGATCGGGGTCGCGGCCGTCGACCGGTCCCGCTCGCTGGCCGTTGCCGACCTGCTGGTAGCAGCAGACGTGTGTATGTACCGGGCAAAAGCGGCGGGGCGCAACCAGGTCGTGACCGGGTAGTAGCAGGCCGCCCTTCACGGCCCGGGCCAAGTTGTTGTCTACGGGCACGTCGCGTGAGATCCGTCGGTGGTGCCGGTGAAGAACTGCTCAAGTGCCGGGGCGTAGCTGGTAGACGCGGAGCGTCCGGTGAGGCGGACCCATTCGAGGCGAGGGTGTCGGCGAACCGGGTCGCGAACGTCAGCGCCGAGGACGACGTCGCGCTGCACGGGCCACCCCCAAACGGCCGCTACCCCCCGCTGCAAACCCTGCCACACAACAAGCTCGGGTGACGCCGTTGCATGAGCAGAAGACGCTCGTGAGCGACCACCAATCCAAGAGCGACCCAGCCCGCAGCATCTGCGCCCCGAGCAGGCGCAGATCACCAACGACGCTCACCTCGGTCTCGCACGCCCACCAGTTGCACCGGCAGGAACTTCGTACAACCGTCCGGTAGCCGATCCTTCCCCATACGGTGAGTCCGGCGAGGAGTGCGACCGCCCAGCCGCCGTCCGGTCCTACCGCTGCGCTCGGTAGCCGAGTAGCGAACGGTTGCGCGCAGACTGATCGAGAGTGGAGTGTGTCCGTGCAGGAGCCCAAGGGCGCGCGGAGCGTCGGCCCGCCGGCGGTGGCCGCCCAGAGAGGCAGTGTCGATGTCCAGCGCGCAGTTGTACGACATTATCGGAGCCACCTACACCGTCACCCGGCGCACCGAGCCGCGTATCGCTGCGCAGATATGGGCCGCGCTCGGTGATGCCCGGACCGTGCTGAACGTGGGGGCGGGCACAGGGTCCTACGAGCCTTTCGACCGGTACGTCCTCGCAGTCGAGCCGTCGGTGCTCATGCGTGGACAGCGCCCCCCGGACGCGGCGCCGTGCCTTGCTGGATCCGCCGAAAACCTGCCGTTCGACGACCAGTCCTTCGACGCCGCGATGGCGGTCTGCACCCTCCACCACTGGCAGGACCCGATCGCCGGCCTGCGCGAGATGCGGCGCGTGGCCCGCCGCGTGGTGGTGTTCCTGTTCGACACGAGTGACCCGAGCCTGTTCTGGCTGAACCGTGACTACCTGCCCGAGTTCGCCGCGCTCAGAGCCGTCAGGGTCCTGGCATCGGTGAGTGACCTGGCCGGTGTGATCGGGGCCCGGCTGGATTCGGTGCCCATCCCTTGGGACTGCGCCGACGGCCTCTACGAGGCCTACTGGCGCCGGCCCGAGGCGTACCTGGACGAGCACGTCCGGCGCGGTGTGTCGGTCTGGGACGGCTTGGGGCCAGACGTCGAGCAGCGGGCGGTGCGCAGCCTCCGTGGTGACCTCGCCTCCGGCCGGTGGGCCGAACGGAACCACGAGATCCTCGACCTCGACGCCGCGGAGCTCGGGGCTCGCCTGCTCATTGCCTGACGCCACCGCCACCGCCAGCGCTGCACCCCCTTGGCGGTCGCGACGACGAGCTCGAGGCGGCGTGCCGGTCATCGATCCTTCCGCGGCACTGCGGCGAGACGTCGCGGCAGGTCAAAGGACGCTTCGACGCTGACGCCTACAGTGCCCTGGGTCCTTCGGCTTCCGGGGACAACATGCACGCTCAGGAGCTGTCTGTCTTGACAACCTCCTCGGCGCGGTACGACCTTCCAAGCCATGAGCTCAGCTCTGGAACTGCGTCTCCGCTTCCCCGTCGATGATCAAGCGCTGTCGGACTTGCAGTCCCGCGCGTTCGGCCGGCCTAGCGGCGCTGCGCAGCCGTGGCAGGACAGGCTGCAGCACCACAGCCTCACCTGGGTGGGCGCCTTCAACGGCGCGACCCTGGTTGGGTTCGCGCACGCCTGCTGGGACGGCCGGTCCCACGCCTTCGTACTGGACACAGCCGTCGACCCGAGCTATCAGCGGCAAGGCGTCGGCCGCGCACTGGTTCAGGCGCTTATCCAACAAGCGGGGGCTGCCGGCTGCGAGTGGCTGCACGTGGATTACGAACCACCCCTGGCGGCCTTCTACAAAGACGCCTGCGGCTTTCGCGCGACGGATGCCGGGCTGCTCCACTTGCCCCAGTAGGTAATCGGCAGCCGGGGAGCGCCAGTCGTCGTTGGAGTGCACGTCTGACAGCGGTTGCACCCGTCCCAGGCGCTTGACTTTACTGGGCCGCTCAGTCGTGGGTGATCGGCGATCGGCGCCGCTGAGGGTGGTTCGATTGGGGCCGTGGCGGTGGTGTCGGCGAGGTCGGCGGTGGCGGTGCTGCTGGTCGATCGCGACGGGCGTGTGTTGTTGCAGCTTCGCGATGAGCACGCCCCGGTGGGTCCGGGGCGGTGGTCGGGGGTGCGGTTGAGCCCGGCGAGCGGCCGGCCGACGCAGCAGAGCGGGAACTCGCCGAAGAGACATCGCTGGTCGCTGGTTCGCTCGAACTGTGGTTCGCCGGGACCCTTCCGGCCAACGCCGGCCCGGGAACGACGGCGTGGCACGTCTATGCCGCAGCCAGTTCGGCGACCGACGCCGACGTCGTCGTCGGCGAGGGTGCCGACATCAGGTTCGTCTCGCCTGCGCTCGTCGCTGGGCTCGACCTGCTGCCGGCCTCACGCTTCCTGGTGACGCAATTCCTCGAGTCGTCGACCTATGTCCGACTTAAGCGGCGTTAGTTACTTCGACCTGAAAAAGTCGAAGCAGCTTCCTTTGTAGCGCAGGGGTTTTGCTCGGCGCGGCAGCGTCGTTGCGGGTGTGAATGACGAGATCATGGGCGTTGTCGCAGGTTGGGCGAGCCCTGGAG
>JAABUW010008615.1_pt1 | contig 11860 bp, 12 predicted proteins | sample 5560081 | NCBI WGS metagenome assembly JAABUW01 (sample SAMN10711882, study PRJNA513363) | rock metagenome | isolation source: Antarctica rocks | place: Antarctica: Victoria Land, Knobhead sud | reverse complement strand
CACCTCCATGATGCCTCAGCACTGTGGCTGGCATCATGCGCTGATGATGTGTGTGCTGATGCAGGGCAAGCCGTGGTCTCGGGAGGGGGGTCTTTCCTGCCTTTCTTCATGGCGGCTGTACCCACTCAGGACAACCCATCACCCAAGTGGGCTCTTGTCTTCATCAATCTTCTGGTTCTGTGGAACAGCATCTGCTTCTGCTTGGTGAGTTTCTTCTGCTTCCAGCGATGGCCACCTGCTCATGTGGATGTTTGTGCGTCTGCCCTTTGCTTACTCGCTTGCCTGCCTGGCTGATGCGGTAATGATCTGGTGCGCCACTTGGGTTGGTCAATTGACATTCAGCAGGCAGACAGTCTGTCCAGTCACTCAGCTTGTCTGTCTGTCTCCATGCCAGTCTGTGTGAGTCAGTTTTGTGCGCTGCAGTTGTACATTGCTCCTGTCACTGAACATTTTGAGACAAAGTATATGAATGACAACTCTGGCATCTGGGCAGTCAAGAACTGGCTGATCAGAACAGTGATCAGATGCGCATACATCTTCTTTGCGGCCCTGATCGCGGCCATGTTCCCATACTTTGGAGACATCCTTGGTGAGCCTCTGACTATGCAAGCTGACCAGACAATTTGGCATCTCAATTACACAAGCTGCTGTGGCTAGAAGCACAAGCAGAAGCTGCTGTTCATCCTTGACGACCGTTGCTTGTGTCATTGTTGCTGCCTCGTTTCGTGCTGTATCAGCTGTTCGTGCCTGTATCTGTCTGTACTTTTAGTTTACCACATTTTCACCATCTGCAATGCTCAGCCTGCTTGCTGTGCAAGCCAGGCATCATTCCTTCAGGCTGACGTGCATCTGCTGCCCATGCAAAAGCCATAATCTGCAATCATGATGACCAGATTCATGACTCATCTCAAGGTGCTCCGTCAGCACTTCTCAGCTAGCTTCTCACATGTGTCATACTTCTGCAGCTCTGGTGGGAGCACTAGGCATCACCCCGCTCGACTTCCTACTGCCCCTGGCAATGTACATCTTCCTGCGCAAGCCAGTGTTGTGGAAAAAGATCCTGGCTTGGATTCTGCTCATCTTCTATGTCATCGTCATGATTTTGGGCGCTGTTGCTGCCATTCGTGGAATTGTACTGGACGCAAGTAAGCACTGCTGCCAAAGCTGCTGCAGCTGCTGCTGCTGCACGATCACCGCTGGCTTATGTCATGTCATAAGCACGGCTTGCATGATGTCATAAGCACATTGCAAAAGATGCGTGCACTATTTGCTCTATCCAGCTGCTGTCATGAGTTTTAGTTGCAGTTGCGACATGCCAGCATATGTCATCAGTCAATCTACATGTTCTGTCTTTGGGACTCAGCAGGGCAACCAACAGACAATGATTTAGTCCACCCATGTGCATACCATGTGCTTCTGCTCAACTGACAAATGACTAAACTGGCTGTGCCTGCCATCCACGGCATATTGCGCCCTTTGTTGTTGCACAAGGTAGCTCTACACTCTTTCGCTGTGCTGAATGTATGCATCTGCTGCTGCCTTTTGTTGCCAGTATGCTCTGCATGGTGCTCGTATAACTGCAAATTATATTGAGCAATGAAGAGAATGTAGCAAATGCTGTTGAGCAATGATTGTACAATGAAGAGGAACCTGTAAGGCAGACCTGTCCTTGCCTGCTGCTGCAGGTCACTACTCTGTTTTCCCCAATCTTGCCCCTTAGGACACTGGACTTGGACGGCATCAGAGCTAGTTGACATGCCATACCAGGTTGAGCATATACAGCTGGGACATGCAAAGCCACAGCAACCCAGCCTTGTCAGCTGACAGGCAGTTGCAAGGCAACTCACAAAGGAAGGCAACTAGAGGAACATGTATATTGTAGAAACAAATGGCTGAGGGCAAGTGTACCAACTTCATCTTGGATGCTATGGCTATCCAATAGACCTGTACCTGCTGTGCATCTATGGTCCAGCAAGCCAGGTGCCATCCAAGTGTAGGTGCTCAAGATCTTTGTCTGATCACTAGGGCTTAGGGTCCAGTATGTATGTACAGTGTCACTGTTCTCAGTAGATAGCACAGTCAGGTGCATCGCCCTTCTGCTTACATTCTGTTTGTCTTGCATTGCTACATGTACTGTCAGGCAGGCTGTTAGACAGGCAACATGCAGTAAGGTGAGTAGTTCCCAAGTTTCAGGTACCATGTTATTCTGCATTGTGTGCAGAGTAACATGCTGTCAGGCCAGCAGAGTTGTGTCTCGCTGTATGAGCTGCTAGCAGTGCTCTCTTGAACGCTCTGATTTCAGCAGAAGATGTATCTCTGACCAACTTCTGCAGCAAGTTTACTGGACAGGGCATCATTGTAGTTAGCCCGTGTTCTAATTATTAGTAATGTTATGATTGTAGTGTGGACACTCTGCATATGTGAAGTGTCTATACAGGGCACTGATCTGTCATGTACATCCTGTCACATCTGCATCCTTGTGTGATATACACTTGTCATATTGGCATGGGTATTGTCTGGTGCCCAGGCTGTTTTTTGAGCGCATGGTTAGCTAGATCATATACTAGAACATTTGTCAGTGCACCAGCAGCTGCCGCTGCTGCAGCAATGCGAGGACCATCGCCCCCAGCGTGCATTCTGTAAACAATCTGCTTCCATCAGTGTGGCTACCTAGTGACACATCGAATTCCTTAAACTTGCAGCGTGTCCACAAGATATGCTGCTAAATGCGGACCAGCTGGCGATGGCAGAAAGGTCAACGACTTGTCAACTTGCAGCATGCCTTGCTTCAGGCTCTCATTGTGATGTCAATCTGCCACTGACCATCAAAGTCTGGATTTTCAATCACACCACAACTAGTTTCAATGATGTTGCATTACGTGATTGTCAAAACTGTCGTATTAGTAGGCCTTATAGGGATGCACAAAACAGGCTGCTCTGGAGAGACAAGACTTGTCCTGCACGTACCTAGCTCATCATGAGCTGGAAAGCGTTTTAATTATTATTATTATTATTAATAATTACCACAACTATGTTTACCAGCCTTGATTACATATGCACCGACCATATACACATGCAATGGCACATCACAGAGACGCTGTCAACAGATAATGAACTACATTGGCAGGCAAACATCAATCTTGACTTGAATATCATGGCATGACACCCTTATAGCTTTACAGCACTTGTGCCATGATTCAGAGTTGCAGCAACAGATACGTATACAAAGGGATGTTCAAAACGGTGTGTGGCAATCAGTCTCAAGGTATACAAATGTACACAATGTGTACGTATCTACAAAATGCACAGCACCTGTGCGTCAGCTAATCATCACATTGCATGCAAAGCAGCTGAATTTGAGCGTGGGTACTCTATTAGTAGACACAACCTTGCATTCTCAACAAATGGTGAACTACCTAGCAGTACCTGCTTGCCTGTCATTGAGGTCAAAACTTGCAGCCTGCTTGCCTGTCGTCAAAGTGTCAACAGGCTGCTTGCCTACCATAAAGTCAGTGGTCCGTGCAGCACATTTTGGGTTGGTCAGACATTCTGGTCCATTAGACAAAAGCTTGACACAGCAAGAAGCTTTTGTCTCCAACTTTTGCCTAGAAGGCCTCGGTGTGCTGTCAGTCAGGAGGGCAGAACACTTTGCTGTGATGCAGCTAGCAGTAGAGTTCATGCGTTCACAACCTTCACACCCATGCTTTTGCATGTGCCTGCCACTGATCGACAGATTGCATCTATGGACATGTCAGGCACGTCCTGCTGTTTCTGTTGAGCAATGTCAAAGATATTTTTGACAGAGATCTCTGCTGCAACCGCATGGCCTGGACGTTGGCTGCCACTTTTGATATTAGCTGCCTGCTTGATGAAATATGTGACTGGCGGCGTTTTCATCACCTGCATTCAGCAAGAAATTAACGTGTGAGGAACAACTTACACTCAACGGTAGATTGCCAGGATAGACTCTCACAAGGTGGTCGTGCATGCATTATGCAGTGGCCCTCAGAACGCGGTGGAACATAAAGCTGTTTATTGATACATTGCAAATGTAGATGGTTGAGTATGTCATGCCGTCGTTACCATGTGTTGCAGGCAATCACTGGGCAACCTTGCAATGACTAGATGCAGAGTCTGTAATAGAGACTGTGCTGGGAGTGTTGCTTACATATGTGAAGGTCTTATCGCTGTAGGCTGTTATGACTACTGGGACGGGGATCTCAGGCTGCACAACAAAGAAGTCTCGGCACACATGCATGATACAGAGTATTTGCTTGCCTCAAAGCATAGGCGGCAGGGCTGAACACCTATGCCAAGGGTCACCTAAATCCATATGACGACTATACCTTTTTGTCCGCAGTCTTTGCGTTGAAGTCTTTGCAAAAGGACATGATGTTGAGTCCAGCCTGACCAAGGGCAGGCCCAACAGGTGGTGCTGGCTTTGCCTGACCAGCATTGATCACCAGCTTGATGGTAGCAGTGACAGCCTTAGCCTTGCTGGCCATGCGATGACGGCTTGAGTCAACTGATGGTGCCTAAGCGAGTAATTTGTGTCCCTAGCGGCAAGCCTTGGCAACCTTAGCTTTCAGCTGCGCGATGCGAGTTTGTACAAGAAGGCTGATCAGCCACGGGTTGAGTCGGAGCTTTGTTGAGTAGCCGCAACAGTGTGAGTCAACCGAGAGGGTCGACGGTGGCGTAAACGAGCAGATCGGTGATCCGGTCAAACGCAGCACTTCAGGAGTACTTGTGTATGCCTTCCAGTACGTGCTCAATCACGCTGATTGATGAGTCGCTCCTGTTTCGCGTCCGCTCAGTGTGTTTGTGCCAACAGCGAGGTCAAAATATGCCCGTTACAGGTACGGCGGCTAGTTTCGGTACCGTATGCATGTCATGGACCAAATGCGGCCAGAACTGCAGCCCTCTGACACTTTGGCTGCCTCGATCGGACGGCGAACACCTATCTCTTGCTGTGTCGAGGGACGAAAGGCCGCTGCGTTTCACGGAGTCAGTGTGGGCTTGCACAGGGTGCTTTCAACCCAAATTCGCGATCTTGACACGGCATATGCATGTGTCGGAATCGATTTCTGAGACACTGCGTTGTTTAACAGCAGCTGAGGGAAAATTGACTTTTGACACTGCTGTGGCCGACAGAGTCGCTCAGGATGGCAAATCGCAGACAGGGTACACGGCTTTTCAACTCGATATACCAAGCAGTCAAAGCACAGCTCGCGGCCGACGGCAGCAGCGTGTCATCAGGAGCTGTATCACATCTCGCGCCGTTGTACAGTGACCTGGTTCAGCCTCAGCAGCTGACGTCTCTGAGACACTTCAGCAGCACAAGCTTAGCTTTCTCGTCGACCACCACTGGCTCAGCAGAGGTGAAACTTCTCTCCCTTGCTGTCCCGGTGACAATGCACGGCCTCTGCTGGGTGCCACTCTGACATGCAGTGTCGCTTGCAGGGTTTGGCTGTAAGTGTAGTAAAAGCTAAAAGCAGAGCGCCTCGCAAGAGTAGAGCCAGGGCTAACCAGGTGTTGTCACCAAGAAATGTTATCATACCTTGTCACCACAGCCACCTACAACGCAGGCTCCATAGTTCATATTGTACACCAATTGCATTGACATGCTTTGGGCAGATAGCTGACATATCACACCTCAAGAGCATCACTGATACACTGCTACACTGTGATATGACAATCTGGCTATTGTCATAGGCTGCCCAAGTCAAACTTCTGTGTCACTTGTGCAGGGCAAATCAGCCAAAGACAACAAGCCAGTAGATGCCAATCCTGATCCAGACGCTGCTGCAAAAGCTGCAGCCAAACCTGCTGCAAAGTCCAAAGCCAAATCCAAGTCTGCTGCAAAGTCAGAGTCTAAGCCCACCGCAAAGCCTAGTGATAAGCCTGCTGCTAAGCGCAATGCCAAGCTACATGAAAAAGGTGCCGTCAAGAAGCGCTCAGCATCTCCTCGCAAGACCAAGGCAGTGGATGCAATTGCAGCAACCTCTAGCAGCACCTCAGAGTCAGCGGACAAAGCAGAATCCAGCGTTGTTGGTACAAAAGCTTCAGCATCTGGCATCCCTTCCTCCTCACCTTCACAGCATGGTCTCACAGAGCTACCTCAGCAATTGCATGATCAACTCGATTGGGACGCATTTACAGTATCAGCATCATCAGCATCAGGATCAGATGCTTTGAACAGTGCCGCCAGTGTTGACTCACCCTCTACAGATTCATTGAAAACTGCGGTTGACGTTGACTCACCCTCTACAGATGCAGCCTTTGGTGATGTGCCTGGCACACGCAAGGAGCAAAGATCAAAGAGAGACGCAGTTGTTTCACGTAGAGCCAACAAGCAGCAAAATGTCGCGGCTCAGCCTAGTATAAGCCTGCCTTCCTATCATGAGCTGAAGGCCAAGTCGCCGGAGCAGCGGCTGCCCTTGACTGCAGAAGGCATCAAAGCAATTAAAAGGCACATTGATGCCTTTCGGGGCAGCGCACATGTGCAGGATCAGTCCTTGGCGTTGTATGTGAACTCTAAGGTGAGATGAGCACAAGCTGAGCAAAGTTTCTCATGGCTGTTTTGCAGTGATAAGCTGTCTGTAGACGCTGCACAAACTGTCGAAGCGCTGTAGGCTTAGTGTCTCGTTTGCATTCTGGTGCATGACATGAAACCAATATGCAGGATACAGCAAGCTGACACACATCAATGCTGTCTCGTTTCAAAGGTGGAGCAGCTGGGCAGGCTTGACTTTATGTCATGTGCATTACTTTGCTCTGATGGACTGTGCCTCACATGTATCCTGTTCACTGCAGCTGTTCTACAGAGCCACCTATGACCTGGAAGCCTTCATCTACAAGGCAGTCACCCAAGATATGGTGGACACATTGGTGGCCAATGAACCAGGACCTGCCACTGAGGATGCCATGTTTGCTCTCTTTGCTGGGTATGTGGTGCACAACCACAGCGCTGAGCTGCAGTCTTACAGGTGAGTCATAAGAACAAACAGCTGTTGTCTGTGACCTGAAACATCAGGGTGGGGACATACCGCCTAGCCATGCAAGTTTGCGATCATTCAAAGATCGCTGGCAACCCTGTTGATTTGAGTTATGTCTAGATTTGTTGTCGCTGTGATGCATGCATGCATGCATGCATTTCTATGCTCTCTGCATGTGTGAATGAGCAGGCAGGACTTAACTTCAAATGCAGGTCACAAAAGTCGATGACCACATACAGCGGCTTCCATAGATTGCACACTGCTTCTGAGTGCACCTCAGCACAGACTGCAGGCATCATCAAACTATGCACATGCTCAAATGATTCACTTTGGCTGGTGGACTATGCTACATAACAAATGTGATTGCACACAGGACTCGGGTGCAGACGGTGGACATGAGGCAGTCGCACCTGTGGTACCCGGTGGCTAGGGCCTTGCAGCGCAAAATCATCTACCATGCAGGTCCCACCAACAGCGGCAAGACCTATCAAGCCCTCAAGGTAGACTGCTGCTGCTGCTGCTGTTGTTGGTGTTGCTCCTACTGTGTTAATGAGTAATATCCAAGATTTGGCTGAGCTCAGTGTGTCTGGCCTGATGAGATTCTTACGCCATGTAGGTGCATATGCATGTGCACACCATGCTTGGTGTGATGGGCATGCAGAAAACTAATGCACATTTGTCTTCAGAACACAACCGCAGATAGTTGACCTGCATTTTGCAGGGCATCAAACTCTTTGCTCTACAGCAGCACCTATGGTCCTGCGGTACTGTGAACATGGCTTTCAACGCTGCTTTGTTATTGAAGATGGAAGGCATGGAGATGCGTTTATATACACATATGCATTATAACATGTGTAACGAGCAGAAGTGTACTAAGAAGTGTATGCAGAAGCATAATCAGTACACAAGGCTTAGATGCATGCACATTGCAGGCAATGAAGGAGGCTGAGACGGGCATATACTGTGGTCCCTTGCGTTTGTTGGCCATGGAGGTGTTTGATTCTGTCAATCAGGAGGTATGTCATCCACACACTGCTTTACAGCTGTAGTACCCTCTGCACCCAAGCCGTTTGCAATGGTAAATGTGACCTTGGCCTGAAGCCATGTGTGGCTTGCATGACTGTACACCGGGCAGCAGTCAGAAGGCAGTCTAATGTGTACAGAGGGCTGGGCATGCCCACTCAGCCTTACTGAATGGCAGACTTGCTAGAGTGACAGAATCTTGTATAGATTGGCAGCCCCTGTTGCCCATCAAGGGCTATCATGAACAAGCTCGACATTGCCTTTCCATATGATTTGTTGCATGTGTGAGGACAATTGAGACAACAGCTGTGCTCTCAACCTATGAACATGTCTTCCCCTGCTTGCAGTCATCAGCTTATTGCTCCTGTGCTTTTGGTTGTGGTGCAAAGTAGCTGTCCTCTTGAGCATCAATGCTGGTTCCAGTCTTGCACGTATGGCGGTCTTTAGGAAACCTTGTTTGCTCAAGAGTAGTTGCATTATTGATTGCTTTTTGCTGCAATGCAGGGCATTCACTGCAATCTGCACACCGGTCAGGAGCGCCAAGTGCTGGCAGGGGCAAAGCATGTGTCATGCACCATAGAGATGATCAATACTGCAAAGCAGTGGGACTGTGCAGTCATTGATGAGATACAGGTGAGGCAGCTCGCTTTTGTTTTGAGTACTCATGGTATACACATGTTGCAGATAAAGCACCATGGCGCTGTCTGTGCCTTTGTTGTGATCATCATGGTAGGTGTCTGTTCAACATGCTGCTTGTGCTGTGCCAGTAGTCCATCATGGGTGCAGCAACAGAAGTGCTCTTTTTGTGCAGATGATTGGCGATGATCAGAGGGGCTGGGCCTGGACCAGAGCTTTGCAAGGGCTGCCGGCAAATGAAATCCACCTCTGTGGTGACGCTTCCGCCTTGCCGCTGGTCAAGCAAATGTGCGAGGATATGGGCGAGCCGCTGTCGGTCATGAACTACAACCGATTTACTGATCTGGAGATTCAGCCTGGCGCTTTGCCGCGCGACTATACAAGCGTCGAACCTGGAGACTGCATAGTGGCTTTCTCGCGGCGAGACATCTTCGACATCAAGACAGACATCGAGCGGCGGACAAATCACAAATGCTGTGTGATCTATGGTGCTCTGCCTCCTGAAATGCGGAGGCATCAGGCAGCCTTGTTCAATGAACCTAACAATGGTTTCGACATCCTTGTCGCTTCGGATGCTGTTGGAATGGGCCTGAACCTGAATATCAGAAGGGTGATTTTCCACAAAGTCCAGAAGTTTGAGGGCTACAACACCATACCTGTCTCCACTTCCCAGATCAAGCAGATAGCTGGTAAGCCACTGTCATCAGATTGCCCTGCAAGTCAAACACTGGTGCCACTGTGCTGTAAATCATGCTGCTTTAACGACATGAAATTGCTCACAGTTGAAAATCTGCAAGTGATTTGGTTGCTAAGCCGACTGTACAGCGACTTCAGCTACTGCATGACCAGATGTGCACCAGCATTTAAAGACACTTTTCAACTGCTTGCATGAAAGTGCTTCTCAATCCCCAAAACCTTTATTTTGATTTGGCAATGTCATTCATACATTGGAAACCCAAACTCAGGAACGCCTGGGGACAGTAAATACGCGTTTCTACATTGTGGAGACGATTTAAGTTTTCTCATATTTGTAGGCCGGGCTGGCAGACGGAGCAGCATCTATCCCAAAGGGTTTGTTGGAACCAGGGCCTCAGCAGATTTGCCAACAGTCACCAGCGCTTTGAACATGCCTTTGAACATGCTCAGCACCCCTGCTGCTGGCCTCTTTCCAGAGTTCCAACATTTGGAGCTGCTAGCTGGTCAGGTATGCCTCAGGAGGCCTGGCCAATGACCCCTTCTGCTTTCTTGTTTCTCTTCCGGCCTTCTTCTTCCAACCAGTGATGCATGCTTCCTTGCAGACCCTACACCCCTACAGACTCAGAACATTTTGTTGGTTCACACATCAGTAACACGTGTGCCCCAATGCTAATGCTATAGTACACTGACATTTACTGTGCAAACAAGGGAAAGTGCTTGAGCCCAGTTGTGAATTGGGCTCTCAGTTGAAGTGCCAATGTGATGTTTGACGCAGCATGGCAGCCTGAAACGTTCATGTGTTTGCTGCTTGCTGGACAGCTTAGGAGTTGCTCAACACCCAATGTAGATGCTGCTGTGAATAGCGGAAAGTGGTGCACAGAAGGTGACATCTGCTCACACCAAGCAGTGCTGCAAGTCTGTCACTCAACCTCAATGCACAATCACACTGCGCCGTTCAGTTTCTGAAGAATGATGATGTGGGTTCATGCTGCTGCTTTGCTCAGCTCATTCCCCTGAGCATTTCTTCTTCTTCTTCTTCTCCCATCTTCTTCTTCTCCCTTTTTCTTTTTCTCCCATCTTCTTCTTCTTCCTCACTGTTTCTCCTGACTGAATGCCTTCTGACGGACTGACGGGATGGCGTTGTCTGCTTGTAGGTGCCGGATGACAAGTTTGCAGATTTGCTGCGCCGATTCAGCAATGAGGCCAAGCTGGAGGGGACCTTCTTCTTCTGCCGCCAGGATGGCGTCATGCAGATTGCCAAACTGCTGGAGAATGTGGATAACCTCAGTCTGGAAGACAGGTAACCATGTTTAGTCATTCAGTCGTGCGATATGCGTCTTGCCCTGGGGTTATACACCTGCAGTCTGGAAGACAGGTGACCATGTTTAGTTCATTCAGTCATGACATATGTGTCTTGCCCTGGGGTCAGACAGGTCCCACAGATTAGGTGATTGCGTCTAGAGGCTGGATGCTGCATGTGCAGTGTGTTCAGGAGGAAAATTCTCTCATGCCCACCTGTCATCAGAGCTGAAGCATTGACAAAGCTGTGACAACATGAAGCACGCATTGCATGCAGTCTTCTGTCTGACAACATGAAGCACGCATTGCATGCAGTCTTCTGTCTGACAACATGAAGTCCTTCATACCACATACTTGCCTGTCTGGCATTTGGCATGCTCATGATGCTGAAATATTATTATTATGTAGTATTGTTATTGTTGTTGTTACTATTAAGCCAGCATTGTCTTATGCATCAATGCAATAATTGGATACTGCATGCATGCGTCAATATGGTAAGCTCACATGTTCAGCAAGGCAATGCCCTTCTTGCATCACCTGACCCCCTTTGTGTGCCATGCTGAGTGCAATTGATGTAAATGCACTGGTATGAGCTATGACTACTATCACGCTTACTGTTGTCACTCTGTTTTTAGGATTGGTCTGATTACCTTGAACAAGCAGGACAAGGGTGATTTTACGGAAATGTTGCACTATTATTACTATTGTTTTTACTTTCATTTTCAGTAGCTTTATTTTGCTTGATGCAGGTTTGACTTCTGCATGGCACCAGCGAATATCAGGGACTCACGCATGGCAGCCGCTCTTCTTCACTTCGCTGCCAGATATTCCAATGGCATGCCAGCGACCCTGGACATTGCCTTGCCTGATCAGGTGCCAGCCACAGCAGAGGAACTAAGACACATAGAGGCTACACATCAGGTATGTCAGCGCAGGCTACAATGCTCAGTGAAGTATTGCTGGCTTCAGAAACATGGAGTACATTGCGTGACAATCAGATACTCTATGCATCTAGGCAATGCTGGAATGCTGTTCACACTGTTGTCTGCAACGCTGACACAAGAAGCACACAATCTGCCTCTGTGACACCATCGTCATTTGTTTTGGCTGCTCAGCTTTGTGACTGTGACAAGTTCGTCAAGATCCCAAATCACTGGCTGATGTCCCTGAGCTCTTTCAATCCCAAAGCAGTTATTTTAGTTCAGAAGCGT
>JAABUW010008614.1_pt1 | contig 11860 bp, 7 predicted proteins | sample 5560081 | NCBI WGS metagenome assembly JAABUW01 (sample SAMN10711882, study PRJNA513363) | rock metagenome | isolation source: Antarctica rocks | place: Antarctica: Victoria Land, Knobhead sud | reverse complement strand
CTAATAAAAATAAAAATAAAAAAATATATTAAAATAATATATTTATTATCTAAAATATATATTTTAAGTATCTTTACAAATTACTTGTATTATATATTTATTATCTTTATTAAATTAGTAATTATTATTTATTTATTATATTTGCTAATTAATAAAAATAGAAATAAGAAAATAAATTAAAACAATATATCTATTATCTAAATTATATATTTTTTCTCTTTTATTCTTAAGTGTTTTTACAAACTATTTATATTATTTATCTATTTATTAACAAAGATAAAGATAAAGAAAATATATTAAAATAATATATTTGTTATCTAAAATATATATCTTTTCTCTTTTATTCTCTATCGACAAATCGGAATAACTCTTCCTGGAAGCTCTTAGCAATTAGAGATTTTCGAAATTGTTGTGCGCATATTTCGACTCTCAAATCCTATTAACAAGATACAATTGACTCGGGATTGCTCGTAGTTAATCAAAAAATTTGAAAGATAGTAAAGAGTTCTTCGAATATTACTTGTGTTGTCAAGATTTACGAGCGCAATCTATAGACACAATTTATAGATACAATTTACAATTATTATGCGTATACAATTACGCAATAAAGACGTTTACGTTAATATATAATTTTCGCGTAGAAATCTTACAAATTGTTCGATTCTGCTATACAAATTACTATAATATAAACAAGTAACAAGTAAAGACGTAATCGAAGTACTGCGAAAGTTTGTGCGTATCTCGAACATTAATAATTAAACTTTTTGTTAAACTTTATTTAACTTTCTAAATACAAGCTTTCGAAGATTCTCCGAACTAGTCTTGGAAGTATCTCGGATTATCTAAACTAGATCTGCAGTTTGAACTTAATAGATTATCTTGTTACGAGTCTACGCACAGTATATAGTATCGGGAACGGATAACTATATATACTCTTACAGCTCTGCGAGAGAGCACTAGAAGCACTGCTCTTTTTGCTTTTCGAGAGAGCAACAGAAACATAGAAACTTGCTCTTTTTGCTCTGCAAGAGAGCAAAAAGAGCAAAAAGAATTTTATTCAGTATATAGATTCTCGAACACAACTCTTTTATAGATTGTGTTTAACTCAAAATAAGTTTTTACTTATTGTTATTGCTACATTTAGCTGCAACTCTTGTTATCAAGTAATTGTTTGTATTATCTGAAGATATCTACAGATCTTTTCAAAAGTATCAATCTATTCTGATATCTCTAAGATCTTTTAGAAAGTAGCAGCGTAACATTTTGAACACTCTAAGAATATCTGTATCAGATTAACGCGTTTCTATTCCGAGCACTAGTTTATCAGTATTACGCCAACTATCGGTTATAAGAGACAACAAGATCAGAATCAATAAATTCGATATCTACTATAAAGATTGTATCGGTCTGAAAAACTAATTTATACAGATAGATATCTATTTTATTTTCTATTCTGTTTTAGCGAATCAGAAGACAATTTTTGTATCAATATTTCTCAGAGAAAAAGTTCAGTATTAACTTAAATCAAACTTACAAAAGTATCTAGAGAACTATAACAAAAATCTCTATACAATATTTACAAACTTCGACAACTTCAAAAGAGAGCTTCGAAGAATCTTTGAAATATTTAACAAGAAACAAATTGCGAAAAGAGTAATTCAGTATCTAATTTAACAAATTTCTGCAGCAGACTACGTTGCTAGATTCCAGAAGTATATTAATCTAATCGAGTAAAACAATGTCGCACTTATAACAATATTTCGACAAGATCTCAAGAACAATCTAAAAGACAAAATTATATATAACAGAAAACATATTAGCGATATATTCGATCTTATCGAAGTAGCTATCAATCTCGACAACAAACTGTATAAAAAAGCTATAAAAAAAAGATACAATCAATTCCGAGAAAGAGCAGAAATCTTCTTTAAATCAGCAATCGAATATCAGCAGAGAGAATTTTGTTCTAATTAGAAATACAGTAATTTCGATTATTGTAAATCTGCATCTATAAAACTGGATTTTACTCAGCAATATAAAGAGAAAAACTCTAGAGAAAAGCAAGATAACAAATTCCAGAAAATATGCTATTTATATAGCAAATCGGGCCACTTCGCAAGAGATTGCCGATTACAGAACTTGATAGACTGCCGGCAGATCAATACTATATTAAGAGAGATATTCGATAGTCAGAACAATATCAGAAAGCAAACCGATACAGAAACAGATATCTCCGAGACTGAATCGGACAACAACTATTATTTGATAGAGAATTCAGATCAGTTACAGAAAGTTCTAGATAAAATATTATCAGACAAGATATCTGTATCTACGCAGAAAGTCAATCAAATACTCAATAAGACTATAAGAGCGAAACAAATATTATACTCTTATTCAGTAACAGACTCAGACAACAAGTACAACTGAAAAAACTTTTACAAATATCTAGACAATATTACAGATTATTTTGATATTTTAGCTAGTTTATCAAGAGACAGAGAGATTAATCAAACCGTAAATAAATGCAAGAAAGCGCTAGAAAGCGACGCTACTATAAAAAGAGATATTTCCGATAAAATCGAACAACAACTAAGCAGTATAAGTCTATCCCGAGAGAAGATAGAGAAAGCAAAGAAATATACAATACTCAGTTAAACAGAATACTATAACAACTTATACTGAATTTATCTAGAAGACAAAAAAGAAGTCAACTGATTTTTTAGAAAATTAAAATTATTAATTCAGTACAGAAAGAAAGCTCAGCGCAAGCAGATGCTCGAAGCAGAAGTCGCAGCACAAAAACAGAGAAAAGTTCAAATTTCTTGATAAAAAATATATCAGAGAAATGCAATATGTTAGTTTAACAGCAGCAACTAAACTTAACAGTATATACACAATATTTTACCATATTAGTTAAGATCAATAGCTGTCGACTTACCGCAATAGTCGATTCTGATACAACAGATAATTTTATGGTCAGAACTCTTGTTAAGAGAGAAGAATACTCTACTTAAAAGAAATCTGACGTATACAATCTAATAGTTGTAGATAGAAATCTATTACCCAACAGAAATAGAAAAGTAGATAAAGAAACAAAATTACTATCGATAGCTATTCAGCAACATTACAAGAAACTAATCTTTAATATAGTAAAAATAGTTACTTACAATATTGTTCTAGAAATATCTTGATTAAAGCAGCACAATTCAGAAGTCGACTGAAATACACAAGTATTCAGATTTGCGCAATATAATTATATAATTTATATTCAATCTATGTATCGACAGCGTTCGATAGTAGATAAGAGATTGAATCGAAAATCGATTGCAAATAGTAAACTTGCATTTTTGCAAAAAAACAATCTAACAGAGTTCGACTCGACAGATACTGGCAGAAATCAGTCGAATTACAAAGTTAGAATAAATAAAGAAAATTACAAATTTTCTGAAAGTCTTGAACTATCTGATACAGCAAAAGAATTGCTAAAACACGTATTACAAATATACAACAGTTGGAAGTATCTGTTTTAAGAAAAGAAAACGACAGAGACTCTTTCTAAATATTAATTGTAAAATTACGAAATCAGACTTGAATCAGACAAGCAGTCTATATTTAAATCTATATATATTCTATCCGAGAAGAAACTCGAAGTACTTCGCGGATATCTGACAGAAAATAAAAAAAAAAAATTTATTAGAAAATCTCAATTACAGACAGAATATCCGATTCTCTTTGTATCAAAGAAGAATAAAACTCTTTGTCTATATATCGATTACCGAAAACTAAATAATATTACAATCAAGAATCGATATTTACTATTTAATATTAGCGAGCTTCAGAATCGACTATCCGAAGCAAAATATTTTATCAAACTGAACTTACAAGAAATGTATAATCAGATTAGAATAAAGACAGAGAAAGAGTAAAAGACAGCTTTCTGCACACAATATAGATTATACAAATACACAATAATACTATTCGGGCTCACGAACGCTCCGGCAACGTATCAGAAAATAATCAATAATATACTACAACAATATCTGGATCGATTTGTTATAACATACTTGAACAATATTATAATTTATTTAAAAATCTTGAAAAAACATATTAGTTATGTCTTCAAAGTATTGGAATATCTGAATATAAGAAACTTATATTTTAAGCCAGAAAAATACGAATTTCACCGAGAGAAAATTGATTTTCTTGAATTTGTTGTTGAACAACACGAAATATATATAGATTTCGAGAAACTACAAACAGTTAGAAAATAAAAATTACCAACAAATGTAAAAAAAGTACAATTTTTTCTGGATTTTATAAACTACAACAAGAAGTTTATTAAAAACTATTCAGCAAACACAATATTACTGACAAATCTTACAAAGAAGAATACGCTATAGATATAAAAATCCGCAGAAAAGAAATTATTTCAGAATCTTAAGCTAGAATATTTGAAAAAATCAGTATTAAAGATATACAATCCGCAATTATTAAGCAGAATTGAAACCGACATATCAGATCTAGCTATCGGTGCATACTTCAGTCAGAAATATAAAAATATATAATATTCAATAATATATTTCTCGAGAAAACTCTTGTCAGCCGAACAGAACTATAATATCTACAATAAAAAACTACTTGCTATAGTAGTCTTCTTGAAGTTATAGAGAGTATATACAGAGAAATTATCAGAACTTACAATTTTTACAGATTATAAGAATTTTGTGCACTTTACTACTACTAAGCAGCTAAACAGAAGACAAGTACAATAATCAGAAAGACTAGAACAGTACAAGTTCAGAATACAGTATATTTTAGACAAAAATAACAGCAGAGCAGATATACTCAGCAGAAGAAGTAATTATATAAAAATAAAGAAATTGTTCAACTATAGTATACTCAAAATCAACAAGAACAGATTACTATCAACAAACAAGTACAAACTGAATACTATACTACAGATACTTCGAGATAATACAGAAGAGTTTTCGATAGAGAAAGAAAAACTTTAGATATCTATCGACAAAATTGACAAATATATAAAAGAGTATTATAACGGATTACTGCAAGAGCACTCGGAAATAACAAAAATTCTTCAGCTTTTATATCAGTATTGTCAGTTTTTACAGATAAGACAAGCTGTCGAGATATATATTAAACAATATCTTAGCTGTCAGCAGAACAAACATAATACGCACGCGAGCTATAACAAAATTTAATATCAGAAACTATCTGAATCGCCATAGAATAAAGTTACGATAGATTTTATTATCAAGTTGTCGAAGTCGACAAATTCAGCAACTGAAGACAGATATAATTCGATACTGATAATAGTTGATAAACTTATCAAGTACTTATATATTATCGCATGCAAGAAAAAGTTTACCGCAGAACAACTGAAATACATTATATTGAATCGACTTATACAGTATTACAGTATATTCAAGAGACTAATCAGTAACAGAGACAAGCTCTTTATATCTAACTATTAAAAGACACTTCTTTCAATATTAGATACAAGATTTCGAATATCTACTGTCTATTATTCGGTAACAAATAGTCAGACAGAAAGAACAAATCAGAGTTTTAAACAGTATCTGAAATACTATATTAACAATATTTACAGCAATTGAATATCACTTCTATCTATAGTACAACTGATATTTAATACAAAGATTTCGGATATTACTAAGATAACTCTATTCTTTGTCAACTATAACAAGAAATTAAATTTTTTCGAGAAAAAGTGTACGCATCTGTCTGCGCAGTCAGCTATTGAAAGAATAGCAATACTAAAAAAAATATACAACAATATTTCAGAAATGCAAAAAAGATCGGCCAGATATCAAAACAAAAAACAAAAAACAGCATTTTAACTAAAAAAGAGAGATAAAGTATATCTTTTTACAAAAAATCTCAGAACAAGAAAGTCAAGCAAAAAATTAAATTATATCAAAGTCGGACCGTTTCTTGTCAAGAAAACTAAGAAATCAGTCAACTACAAGCTCGATTTATTCAAGAACGTCAGAGTATTTCCAGTATTTTATATATTATTGTTGGAATCAGCAGATCCAACTACGTTTTTACAGAATATCTTTTATTTCTATTAACAGAAGAAAGAACAGTTTAAAATCGAAAAAATTCTACAACAAAAGAGTCAGAAATATCTTGTCAAGTAAAAAAAATATTCTATCTCTGAAAACACTTGAAAATCTATTGAGAATTTAAAGTACTGCCAATATTGTTTGCAGCAGTTCTGTCAAAAGAAATCAGAGAAATAAACAATTATTCTTTTATAATATTGAGAAAGACGATCTGTTCCGAAGCTATATCGATCAGAGAATTCAGAAAAGAAAAATCGATAAAAAAGCTTGATAGAGTTATTTTCTTCAGATTTTTTAGCTTGCTATCTATTATTGTTTGTTGTTTCTCTTTCAGATAATCGAGTTGACAAAATAGTTGTTGCTGCTTTGCATTTGTTTTACAAAACTTTTCTTTTAGTTTTCGATACTGTTTCTCAAGACAGCGCTATCGGGCAATATTCAGAAACGCCAGATCGCATAGATAGTTACCGCGAAGATATTTTATATATTTATCGGAACTCTCTGCAACACGGCATTGCTTGCTCAAGCAAATATATTGATAACAGAAATATATTGCAATACAAAAGATATCAAGTTCTGCAACTTGGATAAAACAATATTGATAGAAAGAAACTTTGAATTTGACACAAGATATGTTGAAGTTTGCTTTCGGAACAAAAGTCTAAAGAGAGAGAGATAGTGTTACAAGCCTACGCACAGTATATAGTACCGGAAACGAATAGCTATATATGCTCTTACAGCTCTGCGAGAGAGCACTAGAAGCACTGCTCTTTTTGCTCTTCGAGAGAGCAACAGAAGTATAGAAACTTGCTCTTTTTGCTCTGCGAGAGAGCAAAAAGAGCAAGAAGAATTTTATTCAGTATATAGATTCTCGAACACAACTCTTTTATAGATTGTGTTCAACTCAAGATAAGTTTTTACTTATTGTTATCGCTACATCTAGCTGCAACTCTTGTTATCAAGTAATTGCTTGCATTGTCTGAAGACGCCTACAGATCTCTCCAAAAGTACCAATCTATCCTGATATCTCTAAGATCTCTTAGGAAGTAGCAGCGTAATATATCTTTCCGATTTGTCAATATCGATTATCTATATAATATAAATTATATATATTCTATAGTCTATATCTAAAGTAGACTAGCGCAATAATTTTAGCTTAGATTAAACTAATAATTCTTCTAGTTTTTATAATTATTACTTAATTCTAAACAATCTTTATTATAATTATACAATTAGATAAATTAGATTAAATTAGTTTGTTTACTAGATCTAGTCTAGATTTAGATTAACTTAATCTAGATTAAGTTAGATCTTAACAAACTAGACTAGATCTAATCTAGTCTGCAACTAGTTCTATTAATACTAGCGTGTATCTGATCGCGCACATATTTATTGCGCGTTTCTCTCTGTATTTACTTCTTATGCTTTTAGTATTAGTTAATACATATCTCTATAATTCGCTCTATGCAGGCCCCTAACAATCTCGACATGTCGGCTGCAGCGACAATCTACATTACACTGAGCGCCTCCTCGCCCACCATCCGTCTGTCTGGCTCCGACGAAGACGACCCATTCTACCTTATCACCACCGCCACCATCAAATCCAGCACCAATCCTTCCTCCCCAATCACCTTACACACCGGCCGTTATCCCGTCGCCGTCACCGCTCTCGCCACCCATGCCCCTTGGGAACGCGCACGCGTGCCATTGGAGGCATCGCCGGCTTTGAGGGGGCATACTATTAAAGCTCTCTCCCTTGAGCAGACGAGCGGCAGTAAGGCAGGGAAGAAAGTGGACTGGGACTATTTTCGGACGCAGGCGATCCCGCCGCCCAATCTAGGGGAGGATGAAACGTTTACGTGGGCGACTGTGCCGGTGGAGGGGGACCTGAGCGTGCGGCATTTCTTGCCCCGGGAGAAGCTGAGGGGGTGTGGAGTGTGCGTGGGAGAGGTTTACACCACGGCGTTGGATTCGCAGGTGTCAAGTGCGTGCTCGGTAGGTCTTTCACTCTCTTTTTCCCATCTACCCCCTCAAAGGATCACTTCCTCCATCAATAGCCTGATTCACATGTACGATCGGGCTGATCGATGGATGGATGGTTAGTTATGGTGGACATGGGGCGACCTGGACACAGATTTGAAAGGTAAGAAATTCGGGTATGAAGGGCGGAAAGACGGACGTGGGGGCATTGTCAGGGAGGGCGATGAGTGGGCGGTCAGTAAGTCGGAACGAGATGGACCGAAGCTGAGGCTTGAGCATAGCGATGAGATGGTGCAAATTCGAGTCGTCTAGTTGCGCTGTAATTGGGGGATAAAATGAGTGTGTAAGTTTGTATGATACCCTGAGTGCAATAAAGGAAACCTACAGCTACGCCACTCTGCGCCTTTGGCCTCATTGGCTTCAGAGATGGATTTGCAACCGAACGGGACAGAAAGAAAACAACAAAAAAGCGGGATTGTTAAACACGACCTTACACGACCTTGACCTACTGCCAATTCATGCTTCCAGCACCGAACAGCCAATATAAATCAAATGCAGCAATGACAAAACACATCTTGATCTCCTCCAGCAAAACTTAGGCTCCTGTCGTCATTCTTCGAACATGTCATATTTCCTCCGTTGCGGGATCAAAAACGACTCCCTTATTTTGGCGGCGTCCATTCAGGTGGATCTTCCGGATCCTCGCTTTCGTCATCAGGTCCAACGCCCGTATGCGGCGCTATATATGGCACATCACAAAACTTCATAAAAAAGGCCTCTGTGCCGCCACAAAGTACAAATCAGCATATCCACCCATTCAAAATGTATCATACTTATTGGGTTGACCACAGCTCAAGCCCAGAAGGACGAGAATAGGACTCACCAGTCCCGCACCCGGCAAAACTCTCGGCATTACGACTGGGTGTCACCCGTTGGTCCACATTGTCCTTGGTGTCGGTGCGGTCGGGGTTATTAACGAAGAGGAGCTGAAGCTGGCGCGCTTGCCAGGAGACATCGGTGCCGGGGTTGTCCACGCTTGGATCTTTGGCGTCGAGATTGATATAGACGAAGGTGCCGTGGCCGCCGACGCTGAAGATGAAATTGGTCAGAGATGCTGATGGCCTAGGCACTTGTTTTTCTCTCGGGTCGAGTCTCACGGAAACTTACTTGTCTGGATCGTTTTCTAGTAACGCGCCGACCTTGTCCAAGTGAGTGACCTCATGAAGTAGAGTGTGTCCTTTGCAGTTAGATTAGTCGCTGGGAGCCGTAGTCCATGGTAGGAGGAGAGATTTCTCACCTGGAGTGACAAATTCACGATAGCTGTTCGTTATAGCGTCGCTATGGTAGCGTCTCTCTTGGGTGGCGTATTGAGCGGAGATGAAGAATAGCGATGGGAATGGAAGGTTGGTATGAGCAGAAAAAAGCAGCGAAGACTTAACCTTGGTGGGGCTGCTGGGCATCTCTGCATACACATTGCATATGAGTGCATGAAGCATTCCGCTAAAGCGGGTTATATCTTCTTCTCTCTTCGTCAAGTCTCTTTCCATTGGGGACGATCGCGAAAAATCACCCGAAAGAAATTGAACTGCGAAGAAGGCCACAGTCTTTTAAACGAAACTACCCACGGGCGCAGGAACAGAGTCTATCCCACAACCTATCAATGACCCTAACAGCTTTACTGACGGTATGTGAGAATTGTGAGATCAGACTTTCCGGAAACAATTATTACAAGCCACCAAGCTTCCTGATCCATATCGCATAGCCTATCCGCAAGATCACCGCCAATTCTGGAAAAAAAAAAGGGCATGGAGTGGTATCGGGACTACGGGCATCAGCTCCTCCTTACCTACACCACCAGGCAATCCGACGATTGCCAGGGACGAGAAATGATGACCGGCATCGCTGACTGAGCGCGGTACGGCAACGATCGAGAGCAATACTGAGACCCGCGGGGTTGCTGGGACTTGCGTAAACTTGGACAATCCTGGCTGGCTGAAGCTGGGACCAAGAGGTCCGCCGGTTACAAAGCGTTGATGGACCTATCTATTAGGCGAGACGATCAAGCCGTTGATTGTATTTCGCAACAACTTGTCTTTCTTCTTTCACCCAAAGCGAGCAGCTGATCCGGCAATGCTGGGTGTAGGGTACATTGTTTCGCCACTGATCGCACATTCTTAGTCTGGATCTCGTAGCACAGGCGTCGACGGATGGAATGGGGAACCCCTTGAAGAACGAAAAAGTAGGGGGAGCCGTTCTGTTTCGTGATTCGGCGACTCTCTAGCTCTTCTTAATTCTATCTATTGCCATCATTCTGGATTTAAGACCTATATGGCGCTTTCGATACGGTGTCGGACGGACTATCTGGTTATGGGATAAAAACCACTCGGAGGGATCGGGAAGACATAAAGAGATCGGCTTATGCTCGGAACACCTCTTTATCAAATTTGGCCAGCAGCCGGTCTAAAACAACGGAGCCAAGTTGAGTGTCTCAATGTAGCTGTACCGCGAGTTTCGAATTGTTACATTGGGATTTGGAAAATGTTAGACGAGACCACACCAATCAAGCAATGATATCATCATTGCTTAAATCACCCCGGGGAAGCGCACGAAGGTGGTTGGATGTTTTCTTGGAGGGGACATTTACACCCTCTCTCTACTTGACCACACTTGCCATAAAGCCGGCGACATCAACTTACTTGACGTTCCGAAAGTGAAATCTTCGCTTTCGGGTTTCAAGCTCAAGGCCTTTCGAGAAGGATCTTGCCATTGGCAGGACTAGAGCTGGCATCTGAGGCTGGCATTCGAAAGAGTCAAGAACTTCGAGAGTGAATCTACACATTTCTATACATATGTGCGATAGTGTGATAGATACGGAATCTTCTAGTGGAGTGGTTAACATGGCAGGAAAGCTCGCTTGGTTTTGAATTGCTCTGAAGACAAAGGCATACGAGAGTAGTCTGCTTCGGCTTATCAAAGGAAGGTTCGTAAAGCAAAAAAAATACTATAACCCCCATAAGTGTGAAGTGCGTGCTGGCTATTACGTTCTCACATCCTTCGAGCAATAGATCTGCATTGAATTCATGCCCGTGCTAGTTGTTGCCTTTCCACGGTCAACCGGTCAGTGATGGTTTTGGGGTCTTGGCTGGCATCAATATGCGCTGAGAAATTAGATAGATCAAAAGACCCCAGCCTAATACTTGATCTACCTACAGTCCCCAATCTTCTTTAGAAGTCCCACTGCTTCAACCACAGCTCCATCCACTCAGGTTTCACAGCCTCCAGTCTCGCAAGCTCCTCGCTTTGACCAACCGTCATCTTCGTCTCAAAGACCGGGTTCGCCCTCCCAGGATCGCTCATAAGGTCTTCATAAAAGTCTAGCAACCTTATGGCAGGGTTGATGTTGATGTCCTCGATGCAAGCGGCGCTTTGGCTGAGGGCATCCAGCCATTCGTGGAGTGAGACCGTCCCTAGCGGAGCGTGGGAAAAGTGGGTCTTGATTGCCGGTAAGAGGGTTGACCATGTTGTGTGATGTGGATTTACTGCGTGGTAGACCATTGCCGACGTAGTCTTCCGGCTTGAACGCTGGGCCGAATTATCTGTGGCGCTTGACGAGAAGCCGTTAACATGTGGACTCGCTGTTTGGGAATCATGTTTGTTGACTGCGTCGTGATCTTCATTATGCGAGAAGATTTTGCTGGAAGTAGACACATGATCGGAGACGGCAGAACTAGGCTTTTCGAGCAGCTCCACAAGTACTCGACTCAAGAAGTCGACAG
>JAABUW010008613.1_pt1 | contig 11862 bp, 14 predicted proteins | sample 5560081 | NCBI WGS metagenome assembly JAABUW01 (sample SAMN10711882, study PRJNA513363) | rock metagenome | isolation source: Antarctica rocks | place: Antarctica: Victoria Land, Knobhead sud | reverse complement strand
GGCGGGTTAGGTGGCAACAAGCGTTCTCTGCCAAATTCAGCAATTGGTTCTTCAAAGCGACAAAACATGAGCATTTTCCCTCCACATGGTATGTCAAAAACAATATTGTTTTCATGCATACTTGATCTTTGCTGCACTTGCCATGTGGCATTTGCTCATTGTCTGAAGGTGAATGCATGGATCTCCTGTTGAGCGATGTAACCTGCATTATTATACATTCCAATGGTGCTCCACTGGCGTACTATGTTGACTCTACATATGAACAATTGGTGCTCTCTTCTGTGCTTTTAGGCTTCCCAGGTGGTGCTTTTGCACCAGACCTTGTCAACCAGACCCAGCACCTGTTTGCTTCTCATCAAGGAGACTCATTGCGAGAGCTTGCAAGCGTGGCTGTTGACCACCCCATGACCAGTGAAGGTCTTGTTGATGCATCAGCAGGTGACCTGTCCTTAAGGCTGCCTAGCACAAGTTGCTTGTGCATCAAGTCTGCATCTGAAAGGCACCCACCATAGGACCATATGTCTTCACTGCACACGTGTCAGTTCACACGTTGCTGACACAGCGCATGTTGCTCATCTTGCAGCGTACTGTCTGTATCCTATGGAAATTCTGTGAGTGTCAGGACAAAGTTGATTGTTTCATGCACAGGGCATGACTCAACGCAGGTGTGACAAACACATGCTGCTATGTGGTGAGGCAGTTGAAGCCTGATCTGTCCTGCTCAGCGCTTGTTGCGTCATCATTATATACTGCAGACAGGGCAAGTTTTGGGGTTCATAATCAGCAAGCAAACACAGCGAATACAAAAGAGCTAGTGCACAGCTTACAAGTAGTAGACAAGGAGTTGACATCAACTTTTTGTGCGTCATGCAGGGGGTTACATGGACTTGATGACTGCTGAGCAAGCTGGTCACTTCCTGCAGTCCCAAGCCAACCACCAGTCCAGCAGTCTAGCCAATGGAGACATGCCTCATGGCCAGCATGCTCAAGCCACGCACAATGGCCATCAAGTGGCGGCTGGCCTGGCTCAGGTGACTGCCTATCAGAGCGTCCCTGCATTTATCCTGTGCCTGCAGTCTTGTTTGTGCTGTAGCGTTACGATTGTTCTGTGTGAGCAGTGCAGCAATGCGCGTTGTACAGCAAGCAGCCTTTCACCATGTCAGCAAGAAGCAAGCGTTTCAGGCACATACCCTAACTGCCCTGTCAGAGTCATTGACAGTCACAGTCATTGACAGTCACAGTCACAGCATGTACATTGTGGACGGCTTTGCTGTTGTGTATCATAGGACAGTACAAAGAGCAGAGCTGGCACAGCACAATACCTCTGACACCCGACTCAGACATTTTCAGGTAGGCTCACAAGCTGTCACAGTAGAGACTATCCCAGATCCTATTCTGTCAGCTTGTGAGCTTACATGGCAATCTCAGACTCCAGTGTAAGCGGTGTTGTTTTGTGCCAGCTCTGCTGTAGTGAGGCACTCAGGGCTGACTCACAGATAAATCCTTGCTGTAGGACTGCTGATTTAGAAACACTGTTTTCCTGAATGCAGGGCCCTGGCCCGCAACCCCTGGAGCATCACCCCAGCCAACACCATCACCAGTCCCATGAACCTGGGGGGTCAGCCCGCCACAGCCCCCATGGCCAAATGCAGCATGGCCAGAAGATTGTCACCCTCAATGTGGGCGGCCGCCGCTTTGTCACCACTGCTGCCACCCTTTCGTCTGTTGAGGGGTCCTTTCTGTGGAAGCTGGTAACGGCGCAACAGCAGTCTGCTGCAGCCCCTAGAGCCTCCCTGTCGGGGGAGTTCTTCATAGACAGGAATGGCAAGGTATGGCACGCATGAAGTCTGTTCTTGCTGTTGGAGTTGAGGGAAACCCCGGGTTTAGGGTTATCTTATGGGCTGATCAACCCTGTTGTCCCTTGGCAATGTGAACAACTGCCTGTCAGAAAGATCTGTGTGTTTGCTTACATGTATGCCCTGCATTGGTGGAAAGACTGCTGCATTGTTTTGAGCAAGGCTCACGAGCACAAGATATTGCTTTGAGCCAGGCTCATGCAAGACATTCGTCCACTTCTTGTTGTTACGCAAATGTATACAGCTTGCATGTGTATCATTCAGCTGTCTCCCAAATGCCAGCACCAGGCATTGGCCAGGAACAGCAGATCCTGAGAACTGCTCCTCTCCAGTCTGTTGCCGCAATCAAGACTTGGAGCAATGCATGCTCCAGTGTCATCCTGGGCCCATAGTTGTGCTTCAAAGCCAGTCAGCATCTGTATCACTTACGCCGTGTGTGCTGCAGTTATTTGAGTACATCTTGGAGTACCTGCGCACTGTGCGATTTGGGGAGCCGGACCACAGCCTAGCGCTACCTGCTGATCAAACAGAGCTTGCCCAGATTGTGCGAGAGGTGAGCAAGCACCTGACCTCACTGTCCCGGCAGCCACAATATAGACCATCTTTGCTTGTCTCTGCAGCTTACTTTGGGCGGTCCTGTGTGTGCTGTGCATGTATGTGCAGCAATTTCCACATGCTGCTGTTGGCTCCACCTCAGTGCATGTGATAGCTGCTCAAGCACTGCAGCTCTGTGTGTCCCAGTGCAGGACAAAATTTTTTCTGAAGCATCTCCACAATGTAGAAACTCGTTATTACTGTTCCCAGACCTTCTTGAGTTTAGATTATCAATGTAGGGATGACATTTCTGAAACAAAGTATATGTTTTGGGATTGAAAAGAGCCCATTGTCAGGTGTGCAGTTGTGAGCATCGCTTGTGGTGCAGGCAACTGAAATAAACTGATATAAATTAATAAACTAAATAGTAATAGTAACTTAGTTAATATTCAAAAAAACTCATCTGCAGGCTGAGTTCTTTGGGCTTCCTGGACTGGCAGACAAGGCGTCAGCCGGCGTGGATGCTGACACTGCACGCATCCAAGGAGAAGCTGCCGGCCCTAGTCATGCCAGCCCAGCAACTAACATCCAGTTTGACAGCGTGTACCTAGAGACCGGCTTCCATCCTGTCAAGAGCGAATTTGATGTGCTGCAGGAGCAGCAGACAGCAACAATGGAGGTGGGGATCTGTCAGTGCATGATTGATCCCCACCATGTTGTCTTGCGTCCAATTGAGCTCAAATTTGCAGATCCCGCGGAGATCACGTTCTCCCCCCCCCTTCGTCATGTTGGGCGCATGGCAAACCTCAACCTTGTATGACTTGATAAGATGTGCTCAGTGTGCTTTGAGCTTGTCGTTACCGAGACGTTAATGCATTTGATCTGCCATGGTTTTAGTTGAAAGTTGGCTGTCTGCAGGAGTTGAGTCGACAGATCCAGTTGAGGCAAGCAAATGGCTACACTGTAGCCAAGTACAGCAGCGGAGTTGCGCATGATGCATCAGACATGCATGTGCCACTTGCAAACCTCCACTTTCTGGTGTTGCTACAGAAATCAAGCCGATAGCTTGCAACATCTTACATTGTCCCGTTTTGACCTCTTGAGATTGATCTGGCTGGTCTGGGCATAGTAACAGGTTTCGTTGTCTTATGTATGAGGACGTGCAGCTTCACAGTCAAGAGTGTCTGATCATGTTGAGGCCTGATTGCCATTGAGCCTTTTGCTAGAAGTATTTACAGACAGGACAAATGCTGGTGTTGAATGTACTTTTACTGCTTTGGCAAAGGCAAGCTCCCATATCCCATAGTGATTGTGTGTTACCTAGATGCCATACGTGTTTCCCAATTGCTTTTTGCGTTTGTCCCCAGCATGTGCACTGGATTTTCATCGATTGGTTCTCTGTTTACCACTTGTTGCTAGCTGTAAATGTATGGTTTGAATCTCAGGTTTGATACTGCAACGCATTCATAGGTAGCTTTTGAGGGTATGGGCGTGACCAATTCATGTTGTATATGCAAAAGTAAGGAGAACTGTGCTCAAGAACTTGCTGACTAGCACTGTTTGCAAGCAGGCCGAACGCTGAGCACCCAACTCACTGTACCTAATCACACATCAGTGAGGCTCCTGACTGCCAAAAGCCTGCATAGTGATACACTACATTGATGCAACCTGCTCAGATCACCCCAGCTGAAGCTGCTGAATAACATTTGCCGACCTTGCTACTGATGCACTGAGAACATCTGGCGGTAGATTGCTGCTATGGTCGGACAGGACAGTCTTGCAGGGTGGATGCTCCATAGGCTGCCTAGCATGAACCTGCTGCAAGGTACTCATTGATGCCAGGTCCTTGTCTGTTGCATTTTTGTCCACCTCCTGTGTGTTGTCCACTGAAGTGACATCCACATCACTATGGTGCGCCTCTCCAGATGGCTTGGACTCAGGCTGATCAGCAGCATCTTGATAGGCTTGTTGGCCAAGATATGCATGCTGCTGAGGTGACCTAGGTTCTGCAGAGACCGTTGCTTCGTCGTGAGCTTCATCTTCAGCTCCATCTTCGTCACTGAAGTAGTCATCATCTGATGATGATGGGGGGAGGTCCATGTTTGACATGTAGTCTTTGCCTGCCACAAACAAGTCAAGCATTTCAGCAGGTGCCCGCACAGGTAAGGTTCTGTGATGCTCTTTACTCTTGAGACACCAGTATGCCTCTGCAGACAGGAGCTGCTGCTGAAATGGGCCGTCAGTCAAATACATGCAGGATGATCTCTCAGTCAGCAGAAGAAACTGACTCACCGTCAGGGACCTTAGCAGGGATGTTGGTCAGCTGATCAAGGTACTCAGTCTGGACCTGAATGACCTCAGCGCTGGTTGGACATGCCGCATACCTGTCCAATAGCTCCTCATTGGTTGACAGAAAGCTGTGGCCCCTGTCATAAGCATCAGTGATGTTATATGCAGCAGGCTTTGAGCTGAGGCAGCAAGCCGTTGCATATCTGTGACTAAATGCATACAAGTGGTACCATTTGAATCTGGACAGCACACTGATGGCCGCGTCTGGCCAGCCGCAGATGAAGAGCGCAGCAGCGAATGCCTCAGCGCAAGACAACTTGCAGGGTTTGCCTGTAAAATGAGCAAGAAATCTTGGTGACCCATTCCTCTCACAAGGCTGCCTGTTGTCAAGGAAAGGCACTAGCAGCAGGGCAATTCAGAGCTGTAAATGGGAGTCAAAGTAGGCAGGTAATACTCGAGCGCATGCTGAGCACCTGCTCAATAGCTAATCAAACAAGATTCACCATAGTTGACAGGATTCGCAGCTACCAGCCAGGGCAGTAGCCTTGGTGCAGCTCCACGTATCCGTCCTGTCATGCACAGACTATGTCAGTCTCCCTACAGAGGGCGTCTGCCTTAGTGAAGCCACGGGCAAAGGCAACCTTCAGGTAGCGTACCAAACGGGACCTCGTCAAGCTTGTTCCAGGAGCAATCGACGACAGCTAGCCCCTTGACACCTATAAGCTCTTTGTCCTCGTTGGACACACAGCACTTGCCGTTCGGGCTGAGTATGACTCCAGGAAAAGGAATGCCCAGCCGTAGCTCCGAAACAACTTGCTGCCTGACTAGCTTAGTTCCCGTGCACCGTTTCTTGTCACACTGGCCAAGGTCCCACATTGCCAGACGAAAGGGAATTGACTTTTGCACATCAGAAGTCTCGCTGCCCTCTGGGCTGACCGAGCTTCTGGTGTAGTTGCCTCCAGCCCAAGCTTCCCGGAGGTTGCTTCTCCCACAATCAGCTGCATCATCCCGATCTTTACCGTGTTTCACTGGTTTGCCACCTTTGCCTTTTGGTCGAGGCATGGTTGCAGTCGCAAAGTGCGAAAGCCCTGTGCACAGATCACGCTTGAGCCTGCTGCGCCCTCTGCCAAGTGATGAGTCACGAGGCCGATGAGTCATGCAGCTGCGGATCAAGCTGACATTCCTCTTCAGCAATTTCTGTGGCCAGGCATGCAATCGCATCAATAAACTGAGGCACCTGAAGTAATTGAAAATTGCGCCTTGCTTGTACCACAGCATCAAGGGCGACCGGAAGCCTGATTTTGAAAAGGGTTTTGTATAGCACCAAATTCTACTATGTCGATGTTGCAATCACGCCCTACCTTGACAGCTTCAAACGCCCAGCAGGTGAGAGCATTGTGTGACCCCGCACATGGCAGTTGACTCGGGGGCTGACAGTCTGTTGGTCTGCTATATGTCAAGCACATATGATACGTCAAACGGAGGCATCCGTTAAAGTAAATTTCCATGCCCATACTGCAGTTGAAGTCTGCTGCATTCAAGCAGCAACTTCCCCGAGCAGTGAGAAGTTGCCCACAAGTTGCACGATGCCAAGCGGCGCCAGTAGGTGAGAGGAGCGAGTCGTATTCGGCTTGTCCAGCTTATGTCAGTCTGCTAGGTGTACTGGCATGTGTGCAGAAATGCAAAGCTGTGCTGCAGAGTCACAGCAGGTGTCGCGCCGACAGGTCGTGCAACTTTGCTCAATAGCTGGGGCTTTTGCAATCTTGCCACAGTCAGCTGTGGCTGCTGCAAAGGGTACGTCACCCCAGCTATCTTATGGTTGCATCAGTCCTCTATCAGCTGACAGCAAACTTTCTGCAGGACCTCCTGGATTCAATGCTGCAAAGGATACACAAGATAGCTACCAGTTTGTATACCCGTTCGGATGGCAAGAAGTATCAGTGGATGGCACTGATGTAGTCTATAAGGACATCATAGAGCCACTTGAAAGCGCTAGTGTGACAATTTCCAAGACTGATAAGGCCAGCATAACAGATTTTGGCAACCCATTGGAGGTTAGCAATAGCGACCTGCATCATTATCACCGCCTCACAATCTGCATCCTAGCGTCCTGTGAAAGGTGCTTGTCCAGCATGCATGCACTCATTCCACCGTTCATTCCATTTCAAAGCTTTGCTGGTCATGCTACTGAGATGCACATATCATTACCACAGCTGACAGATCACATGTCATGCACTCAGGTGGCACAGCAGCTAACAAATGAAGTACTCACTCCCAGGAGTCAGCAAGCCAAGGTACTTGGCGTAAACAAGGTGAGGGGCTTTTGCTTGCATTAGCATGCAATGCAGTCAGCTATCTTTCTGTGTCCCTGTAAAGCTAACCCAACGTTGGCATGTGTGCAGCGTGAGATAGATGGCCGGACATACTATGAGTTTGAGTTTGCAACCAAAGCCAACACATACATCAGGCACGCCCTAGCGGTTGTGACTGTAGGAAATGGTAAGCTACTGTTACTGCCAGAGACAGCACATTATGCTTGTTGACCAAGATTGTTGACCAACCTAAGTCGGATTGCGGAATAACAGCTGGCTGACCTGAATGCTGCAGGCAAGTTTTACACCCTGACAACTGGCTCAAATGAGAACAGATGGTCTAAGATGAAGGAGCGATTAGTGGAAGTTGTGAAGTCGTTTCAAGTGTCAGAGCGCTTCACAGGCTAAGTGTCAATGGCTGCAAGCCACCATGGGCAGCAGTTACTCCGACATGCTGTGTGACATTCTTCACCCACAATTTTGGCAACTCATGTAGAGTGTCAGCAGACACATACGACAGTGCGCCAGTCAAAGACAGATTGCAACTGACATGTTGACCTAGTGCTAATGTCACGCCAATCCAGTGATCATTGCTCAAATATCAGCTGCAGGCTCAGTACTTGACACGAATCTGAGCTCAACACATTGCTGCTAACATCAGCTAATTACTACTGAAGAAATCTGCACATTGACATTTCTGAGCGAACCCTTGAGATACACCAGAACTGGCTGACATGACATGCCCCTGCACTCAACTGAGCTGTCCATCTATGCGGTTGAGATTTGTGTCTGTACTCAGTGCTGCCTGACAGCGCACTTGCAACGCGCAACTACGTGAACACGACATGCACAGAGTGTCACAGTCGCTTCATATTCAAGGCCTCTGGGTGGTAAAACGTCATCTCATCCCAAACTGCTGCACGTACTCCAGCCTCATTCAGCTTGTCCTCTTCCACATCATACACAAACGCTCCTGCAACCAGAAAGCATGCTTTGTCACATGCTAGCTGAATACTCAGGCAAGCTACATCCTCAGCGAGATGTGGGCTACTGGGAGATGTTGGAATTTGTCAAAGAGCGCTCACATGTGCAAGCGCACAATGGTGGACACATGCACAGCTTGCAACGTGCACTGTACATATCAGATGCTGTCACGCCATGCTTTCCATCTGCGCACTGTAGCATCATGCCAGGTGAAACCAGCCAGAGCTTGCTGCTTGTTGGCAGACTTGCAAGTCATGCTCACTTGGGGCGGAGGGCTCAGAGGCAGGGTCATGAAGCTGGGCTAGGTAGGGGTGCTGTAGGGCCTCCTCCACTGTGATGCGCTTGCGAGGGTCGAACTGCAGCATGCGCTCCATGAGGTCTATGGACTTTGGGCTGGCATCTGGGTACATGTTCCGGAAGTTCACCCTCTGCACAGGCGCAACACGTGAGGCGAGCCATTGCATCTTTTTGTTCGGTGATATCACAGAGCAGTCAGTGACTGTTGCATCAATGTCAACAGGGCAGTTGTGACAACATTGCCCTGTCATCGGGGCTAGCACAGAGGTGGTGATTGTTTGTCTGTGCAGGTCAATGATGCAGCCAGCATGTAATCAGCTGTAACAACAGGCCGGTATATCCTGCACGACGGTCTTGCATTTGTCTGGAACCTGATGACCAATGCACATCAGAGACTGCAGATGCAAGGAGGATCAGCAAAAATCCAGCCCCGTTGCAACCATAGTCTGTAACACATCACAGGCAATATGCTATGCAAGCAATACGCACGAGGAATGCTTTTGTGGGGTACAGAGTGCATGGAGCGTTTTGACAACGAGAGTTTGTTGACAAACCTGAGCCTTAGGAAGCGCCTTGATGTACTGCTGGGCCTTCTGACTGTTGATGAAGGACAGGTCAGTGTCAGAGGGGGAGCCCAGGGTCTTGATGATCAGCTTGAGCTGATCAATGTAGTCCTTGCCCGGGAACAGTGGCTTTCTCTGCAGCAGCTCTGCCAGGATGCAACCCACAGACCTGCCAAGGGCAACACTCATGCTTACCTGTCATCGCTCTCATTCATTCCTTCATTCATTCATTCATTCATTCATTCATGCACTCATTCATTCATCCATCCATCCATCCATCATGTATTTTCCCATACAGGTGCCTGCAGTCTAGAAAAGATGAGGTCCTTTTGATGCCTAGCATCAGATGTCATACAGTCATCGTGTGTGTTGAATGAACAGATTTTGGATGAATATCATGCTTATGATGTGGCAAGGGCTGATGGCTTAAAGCACATCTCACTGTCTGCTGTATCTCCAAACAAGCTGCTGAAGCATTGGTTGTGACGCATGCCATTGATGTGACTCTGAGCAAATCACTTAACACGCTTGAGTTTGCTGCTACCCAAACATATGACATATTGATTGCATGTCAGCTGCAAGTGGTGCAGGCACGCCAATGAGAACTGAGTGCTGCATCAGTCACATGCAAGACAGCAGCAGCTCTCACCAGATGTCAATGGCAGCTGTATAGTGCTCACAGGACAGCAGCAGCTCAGGAGCTCGGTACCATCTTGTTACCACATACTCTGTCATGAAGTTACGCTCTGAACTGCAGCAACGACACAAAAGGCGACAGTGCATCAAACCTCCTGCGCAGGATGTAACAACACACAGCAAAGAGGCAAAGTGGCTGAAGCAACCCTGAGCATAGGTTACTGAGTCAAGTTGCAAAGGGAAATTGTGCAAGAATGGTGAGGATTGAGCATGCGCATGGCATAGCTGACCTTGTTCTGGCCAAGCCAAAGTCACAGATCTTGAGATCACATGATGCATTTAGGAGCAGGTTACTCGGCTTCAGATCTCTATGGAGAACGTTAGCAGTGTGGATGAACTTGAGCCCTCTCAGAATCTGCAGCATGAATGCAAGTTGTGTTTGGCTAACATGACACAGTTAAGGCTGCAATGCATGCATGGCTGGATGCGCACCTGGTACACAAAGTATTGATAGTGATCGTCTGACAGAGGCTGAGAAGACCTGATAATCTGATGCAGGTCTGTGTCCATCAGCTCATTCACCAGATAGACATCATTGAACTTGTCCTTGTTGGTTGGCTGCATGATGTCCATAATGGCAATGATATTTTCCTGACGCAGGTGCCTGAGCAGCTTGATCTCTCGAAGCGTGCGCTTAGCATCTGTCAGGTTTTCGAAGGCATTGGTTATCTTCTTGATAGCCACTTTCTCGCCTGTGGCTGTGTTTTTGGCTGAGCATACAACACCGTAAGCCCCTTTGCCTATTGCCTTAATCGGCTGATACACCTCGTCGATTTCGAACAGTGTATGCCAAAGCATCCAGCACTGCTTGCCAGGGACATTACACTCTTTCCTGACGGGGACATTGCTAACTTCAGACTTTGCAGCCGGCTGCGGCTGTTGCATTACTTTCTACGGCAGTAGGTTGCAACCTTCACATCTGCGGTATCGAAAACCGAGGACACCCTAAGCTTGAGGTAAGGTTCAAACACCGCTTAGACGATGATTCAATATCGGAAACTGGTGTTTTGCACGATACCCTGAGCATCGATTACCAGATTCCGGTCATGAAAAAAGGAAGTGGAACATCGCCCGTTGCTTGCGATCCGTGGTGCACACTTTCGGAGGAGTTCGAACAAGAATCAAAATGTATAATCCCGATTCGGGACTGCTTGCCTTTATTTGACATATGGGGACAGCCTGGTGTCCCGAAGTCAGTAGTCCATATTAGTAACACGCCATGCTAAGCTCGACACCTTTGACAGCAGTGCAGGAAGCGCTGGTGCTTGGTGCACACAACCTTGTGTGGGAGGACAACAGTTTGCTGAAATCAACATTAATTGGAAACGTTGTGCTGCTCGGCGATACCAACAGTCGTCTCGATATTGTCCCGCTTGCTTGAACGGTCGATGAAGGATCTGCAGTGAGCCGTGTTATCGCTGACCTCGTTCTGGCTGAAAACCCATGATGGGTTCCTCAGGACAGAACAGCAGCATGGTGTGCCCACAGCCTACTTCATCGTTCCCCGAGGTTGCAACTGCGACTTGGACTCGGTTAAGGCCTGTTGCGATGACCGTCCAACATGACCTTGAAAGCTTGTGTGGTCCTGTACTGGCACATCTGCAGCCACACATGAACAGAGCGACTGCGTGGACAGATGCACAGCTCGAAAGTCTGCAGCCTTGGCAGATAGCTTTGCTAGCCATTGGTGGTACCTGGGTTGTCCTGAAGGTACTCAGGTGGCTCTCGGATCAGGTGGCAGACGTCCGGGACGTAGGTGAGACCCTCTTTTGCTGCTTCAATACTGCAATGACTGCCCAGCTGTGTTTCAGCACTGGTTTATGCTACGGAGTGTGCATCGCAATATTGTAGGCTTGGCATACGTGTAGATGCAGAGACATACATGTGCTCATTGCCTGCAGGGGTGGTCCAGACATCACTGAATGTCTTGAAGTCCTTACCAATCCTGAGTGGCATTGTGCGACGAGAGGTCGACAAAGTGCTGGTACGCTGCCAAGGAGCCTCAAGCCCTTCTGCCTATGTACTGCACTGCCTGTGTCATGACTGGATCAAGCGAGCCTGCTTGGCCTCATCCATTAGTGTTGTCCCAACATCTCTGGCCTGCTCAGACGTTCTTTTTATCTGTTTGTACTGAAAAATACATAGGAGAAGGCCTGACTCAGTACCAGCCACTGCAGACCATGAAAGCCTGTTCAAGCACACTGGGAAATGTGATGTTGTTGCCATGGATGACCAATGCATTTGAACAGCAGCTATCAAATTGTGCTGTCAACATCATGTGCGCAAGCCCGTAACATCACGTGTGCAAGCTCGCAACACCAGTGCTGTGTG
>JAABUW010008611.1_pt1 | contig 11866 bp, 12 predicted proteins | sample 5560081 | NCBI WGS metagenome assembly JAABUW01 (sample SAMN10711882, study PRJNA513363) | rock metagenome | isolation source: Antarctica rocks | place: Antarctica: Victoria Land, Knobhead sud | reverse complement strand
CTATACCCGCCAAGGTTAGTTCAGGCCCGGCCTATCCTTTCCGAATCCGTGGGAAGCGGGCAGTCGGTGAAGGCCTCGTCTGAAGATTGGTGACATTATGCTCTCTGGCATCGTAACATACAGCTCACTCGTCCTCGCTTGATGTAGGTTGCTACCTCTTCACCATAACCAACAGGATAGCATTGACGCCCTGGGCTTGCCGGTACGGAACTGAAGCTGTACTTTCCACGGACACAGAGCCATCGCTCTCGAGACGCTTGACTTCGGCCTCGTAGCCGTCAGTTGTCCAGACCGACTCTTTCACTGTCGCTACAATGACACCACCGCTGGCAGTAACCCGAACGCACTCTCGCAGAGCTGGGACCGGTCCAACGTGGCCTCCGGTGAGCGTACCCACACAGACCACCGCTCCGTATACACCATCGTCCATTGCAAGCGGTGTGGAGAGGTCCGCAGTGTGTAGATTCCTGTACACCTCTTTCTTTGCAGCGAGCGCGAGCATGCGCGTTGAGATGTCCGCCCCATCAATGACTGCATCTGCTCCGAGCGCCTCTTTCAATGCCACACCTGATAGACCAGTGCCACATCCCGCATCAAGGACCAGCAGTCCGCTCTGTGGATTGTGTCTGGCAACGGCTTTTGCTGCTTCTTGAGGTCCAACGTAGCCGTGGCTGGCATCGGTGAGATCCCGATCGTAGGTGCTGGCCCACTCGTCGTACAAATCTCGACACCTTTCTGCTTCTGTATTGCTCTGGGCTGGGATGCGGTCGAAGAAAGCCTGGCCGGCTTGTGGCAGTTTGGAGGCCATGATGGTAGTGTTGCAACTACACACACCTCCGCACTCCGCACCTCCACATCTATCTCGACTTCAACACCGCTGCCATCACTGCTATTTTGGTCCCGGATTTTTTATACAAATACCCTCCCCGACCTCGTAATGTTGCAATTGAGGCGACTCCGTGGCGAGGGCGGTAGGAAGGCCGTTGTTGCGCTTCGACGAGGAGATGGACACGGAACGACCAAATGAATGTTTTAGTGATACTAGATATTCTATCTGTCTGGGTAGAGCACCGCGGACAGGAGGATGAGACGATCCGCCCTTGAGCTCTCAGCTCTCGAAATGGTCCCGATGGAGCTCTGGGGTCCATCCAGCACGAGGAGCCAGGCACTATCACTGACACAGATATCTTGCACAAAAGCCTGTCGATTCCCTGTTCAAGATGCTGCAGGATTCTTGGACGAGCATTATCCCTGGAAACGAACATCTGGACAGTCACTTGTACCCATGCTCGAAGGCCACACCAACCACATCCGTAGATACCCTGATCTTGTAGATGCGGTCCCCTCCAAGCACGAATAGCTGCCCGGCTTCTCCGAACACCAGATTACCCATAGTGCCTTCCAACTTGATGCTTCCAAGGAGTGTGCCGTCGCTGCCCCAAACCACGACACCAGTGCCGACGACAGTCGCCCAGACATTCCCGCGAGTATCGGTTTTGATGCCATCAGCTGCAGTTGCACGATCTTGAGGCATTGCGAATATTCGGCGGTTGCTGAGAAATGCAGACCTATCATACGCATAAATGGTGGTGTTTCAAGGGTCAGTACTTCCGGCCCTGCTGTGCACTCTCGTCAAACTCACCGCGGGCCCTGGTAGTCAATTGTTTTGTTCCCTATATCCGCCCCAGTATCTCCAATGTATACAACACTGTCGTCGACGTTCGCGGCCAAACCGTTGGGTCGGCCGAAGCCATCGGCCAGTACTCGCGACCGGTTTGTGGCCGGATCGAAGGCGTACACCTGATTCGGAAGTATTGGGATTGGTCGGTTGCCCTGGCCGTATCCTGAAAGCACGTCAGTCACATCCTGCTGTCCGCTCTTCGTCACACCGGGTGCCAACGCGCTTACCAAGTGGCGGATCCGATACCCAAATCACTCCATCGGACGTAACAGCGATGTCATCCAGCGAGTTGAATGGATATTCGCCATACGATCCAAGCACCAGGGACGAGTTATACGGTGGGTATGGATTCAAAGCATAGACTCCGCCCGGAGGAGATTTCGCCAGCGTACCTTGCGCCGCATAGAGCAGCACATCCCCAAGCGGACTGCCACGAACGTTCGCGACGGCACCGATAGGGTTTGGGACGGTGTGGTTGATCTGTTCGATTCGCAGACTCTTTCGAGACTCAAGGTGGGTGAGGCGGTGGATCAGACGGACTGTGGTGTTGCCAGACTTCATCATGTCCGAGGCAGTCCATAGCGACTTCGTAGGAGCGTGGTAGGAAGCGCCTTCGTGGTAGAACTGAGAGGTAGCTTTGGTCAATTCGATGACCTCCGGAGATGATCCGAGAAGACTCGTGAACGCCGTATCTTCGATGATGATTCTGGAGTCAAATGCGCTCGAAAAGATGCAGAGGATTGTGGCCACGGCCAAGGCCGACTTGAGGTGGCGATGTGAAAGCATAATGCTTGTGTTGAGTGAAACAACAGGAGGCCAGCATCGATCTTCTTATACTGGCGACACATCACCAGAGGTCTCGACGCACTTTGAGCAGCGTCACCTTTGTGGAGGCTCAGCCGGCTTAGCTGGTACAGTCCATTTAAGTGCTCGCATTGCGAGCCTCGTGCGTTGTTCGCTAGTCAGGCAGTCGCATTGCGCGCGATGCGTGGAAGGTCTTCGCGGCGTGTCGTTCGCCTCCGGATGGCTCTGCATATACACGTAGAACTTCAAGCCCGGGTTGCGTATCATCGGTTATGGTCGAAGTCGCTTTGTACGATATTGCAAATGGAAGCAGTGTTCTCTTAGACGGCTGGTCCGAGAATCGCTTATCCTTAAGCGACTTCACCTCTCTCTCGACCTTTAGCAACACCTTCTGCAGCCCCCGAATCGCCAACGGAGCGATGAAGCTGGAAGGTGTTCGTCGTCTGCGACATGGAGTATATGAGCCTGTTTCAGGCGAGGCAAGGCTGGGCTGGATCAACGAGGTCTTTGAACAAGCCGAGTTGATCGTCCAGACGGGCAACAACTTCCTCCGTGTCTCTGTGCGATGTTGCACTAGCTACTGCGCTCCGCATTTTTCTCGCCACCTTTGCGTAGCTGGCAAGCTTTCGCCTGTCCGCACATACAGTAGCATCTTGGCTTCCATGCTGTAATGCCCGACCGCGGAGACACATCCACGTGCACACTCCGGCACAAATGTCCCGCAACAGCTGTGGTGCGAGGTCAAATAGAGAGTGCAAGTCACTTTGTCGATTTTGCCGTTCGACCATCGTCTCCCAATCGAAGGCACCGACGACGTCGCTGATTGCACGGAGAGTCTCGTGCGCCACTCGCAAATCCAATATCTCTCCTTCGAGGGCGTCTTGCTTGGTGCCGTTCTGCGCAACAATGCTTTCGATCTGCATGTAACAGTTGAGTTCCAGAAAGCGAAGGACTGCCTGTTGTAGCTGCGTGCCGTGGGTGGATTGGGCTGAAGATGATTTTCTGCATTTGGCCTTTGCTTTAGGTTGACTGCAGTCACTACCCTGCAGCTGCAAGCATGAGAGGCCGGCTTCATCATGCCAACGGTGGAGGTGGTCGAAGAGGCATTGTATCTCGTGGAGTTTGACCCCCTTCCGCTTCGCTTTGGAACTGCAGAGAGTTTGCGCGGTCTTGCGTGCAATGAGAGCCAAAGCCAATATAGCGTCGAGGTAGCCTTCGAATTGGTTTGATGGGCGTTGCTCGACGAGCTCAACATGGTCGTCCTGGATGCGAGAGATGCAACTGCGATCAAGGCAGTGGAACGCATCTAGCCCGTAAACATGCCAGAAGAGAAGGGTTCTACGCTCTTGCGCTCTTGCCAATGACGAACCGAGGGCCTGAGTTGACAGGGCCCGACTGTCGTCCCGGAGTTCCAGCGTCATGAGGACGAGGGACTCGTGTGTCAGAAACAGATTTCCCAAGCGCGATTCAAGGCCTGAACTGTGGTCGTCCTCGAATTCGAAATTTACCATGAGCGCAAGTGCTTCAAGCTCGTCAAGGCGGATCGAGCTTTGGCTGCTTGCTGTTTGCTGGGCCTCAAGCAAGGCTTTCCTGAACTCGCGGCCTAGTTGCTGCTGCAACTGCCACTTGTTCTCGACACCTGTGAAGGGCATACCGCGGCATGCGATCGCAGATACGAGAGCAAGACTGCATCGCCGAGCACCATAATCAAGCCAGAATGCATCCTCAAACACAACGGGCAGAGAAGGGGCGGCCTTGTCGAAGTACGCATGTAGTGCTCCGTCGAAGACATTCGGATCCACGCCAGCGACTTCTAGCAGACTTTGAAGTTGTCCAGCGTTCATGGGTTCCATGACCGGATCCTTCGGCAGCCCGTCCATTGTTTGCCGACTGATGTTCCGCGTATCTGGCGTCTCTGAAACGGATGGCTGATCATTTAGGTCCAACAGCTCCCAATCTGTCTCCTGCATGAAGACTTGATCAAGGAAGTAGGCACTGTCTGAGCTGAGTCCGAACATGGGATCGGAGAAGTCGATGTCGTCCACGCTATCTGTTATGAAGGTGTAGGTTTCATCCGGAGGTATTGAACTGTGAGTAGGGGGGTCTCGTTGTTGCAACGAGTGGGTTGGGTGGCAGGCTGTAGTGGTATCCATATCTATGTCCGCCATGGGACCGCTGGGTGTCGGCCTTTCATCTTGACGGGCATGGCGCGGTAATGTTTGCGCCCGTGTGTCGAGGCCGCGGACATTTTCCTGTCGCCTCTTGCGGACGCGGATATCTTTGGAGTCATCTACACGGCACAGCGTTTGGCGCAAGCAACATTGCGAGCAGGTGTCATGGCCGTCGCTCAATCGTGTTGAGCGATCGCACTTGATCTTACGTCGGTAACAGAAGTCGCACGACTCTCGTTCGCTACCGCGCTTCAGCGACATTGTGAGGTGGCAAACTCGATAACATGAAAGTTGATATCGACGCTAGGTCGGAAGGTGTAGACTACGGACGGAACGGGAGTTCGACGGTCATTTCACGGACATTTTCCGGCACTTGTTTTCTACCGTCAGGCAACATCCCCTCCGTTCAAGTACTGCTTCATGATACTTACATATAAGTTGTCCCACCCAGTATGTCTTCAAAACGCGAGACTCACGGCATCGACAACTCATCTCACCATGAATAGCACAGCTCCTCCCGACACTGGTTCGCCCAACAACGTACCAGCACTTCCTTTCACACCGGCCCTTGCACCGAACGCGGTCTTCCTGACCATCTTTGTGCTCCTCTTAGCTGCTCAACTCGTTCTTGCAGTAAGGTATTGGCGGTTCTATGGATATGCAATTGGGATGGTGTCTGGTCTCCTCCTGGAATCCCTCGGTTACGTCGCAAAAGTCCAACTTGCACACAATCGAAAGAACAAGAGCGCCTACATCATGTGAGCATGCTTGTCTCGAGATCCGGTACGCGGACTTCAGCTAAGGTTGACTTTTAGGTACATTATTGGCTTGACACTCGGCCCTACCTTTCTCTCATCGGCGCTTTATCTGGGAATCGCGGCACTGCAAAAACACTGTGGCGCTCGACGTTTTGGCTGTATCGGCCCACGACTGTTCGCGACCCTGTTCATCCTTGGAGACTTCGCCTGCCTTTGCTTCATTGGTGTTGGAGGCTCTCTGTCGGTAATATATGCCAGTAAGCCCACCGGCGTTGATCTCATGATTGCGGGTCTTGCTACACAGGCCTTGTGTACGGCAGTCTTCTGTTTGTTGCTTGCATTGATTAGTCGGGAGATGCAGACACGCATGACGGGATATATGATCAGTGAGTGGACTCGAATGGGTTAGTGGAATGATGCTGACTTGGCCGAAGGCGCGGCTATTGCATCCACATGCCTCCTTCTTCGCTCTTGCTGGCGCGTGGCCGAGCTCAGTGATGGGTTCAACGGTCCACTTGCGTCCAAAGAGGGCATTTTCATTGCTCTCGACAGCTTGCCCATGATCATCATGTCCTTGCTACTCACAGCACTTCATCCAAGATTGTGGTTTGCGAGCATGGACAACACGTCAAAACGTGGTGCCTGGACCTGTTGGTCGTAAGCGTCTTGCAGCCTCTTCTAGCGACGCTCAGCGCAGCTGGTAGAGGTCCAAACAAAATAGATCTTCGAGCTTAGACTTAGGTGAGTTGGAGCAAATCGTCCAGCTCCTCGCCCCGAAGACGAACACATGGTCCATCAACATAGCGGCGCCTCAGTCAAGGCAGCGGCCTCATAAGCTGTGGTTCATCAAGCATGACGCGTACCTTGACTTTGCCGTCTTCGTGGCCTCTACGCTCTTGTGCGCTCGTGAGGCTCAATGTGCGGGCGGAAGTGTTTGAGCAAGGAGCGATCGGTGGACAGTTGGACGTCCGCAAGCGCGGCTCGGGTGTGGACAATTAGATCTATGACATCTGCATCGTCTTCCACATGCGTTCAACGCTCAGCATACTTGGTCCAATGACCACAGCTACCACAGCTTATCAAGCCTCTTCATGAACTTGCCCACACCCTGCAACTCATTAGCTCCACTCCCCAAAGTAACATAGAATAATGTACTCACCGCCTCCACCTGCGTAACCTTCCCCTCGAGCTTCTGCCTCGTCTCACTACTCTGCTCTCTCCGCGGCGCCGCCGGCTTCCCGTGCACCAGCGCTTCCTGCTCGGTCGGACGATACACTTGACCATGGACGTCGTAGCTTTGGCCAGCGGTGCCAGCGTTTTGGGTTTGTGTGTAGTTGTAGTTGCTATAGCCAAAAACCTGCTGTTGGCCAGGCGCGCCTGGTTGGTATGGCTGCTGGCCGGGAGGTCCAGGCAGGCCGGAGGAAGAGTATGCGGGCGGGGCGGAGGGGGTGGGCGGTTGGTTGGACGGTTGGTAGCCGGGTGTGCTGGGGAGACCGGGGGAGGCGAGGGCGCCTGGACCAAAGGAGGGGGCTTGGGAGGGGTAGTTTGCGTACTGCGTTTGCGCCGGTAGTCCACCGTACATGGATTGGCGGTTGAAGCTTGCTTGGCCGGGCGGTGGTGATGTGGGCTGTGGGTGGCCTTGTCCCGGCGGAGGAGCGAAGGACGGGTTGTATGGTTGAGGCGATGGTCCGCCGCCCAGAGGTGGAGGTGGGGGTGGAAGGGATCCAACGCCAGATCCGGTACGTTGTGGTGGAGTACCTTGCGTAGGTGGACCAGAGAAGCCTATCAAGCTTGGATGACGGACTTGCTGGCTTGGTGGGCCGGAGAAGAAAGATTGTTGGGGTGTGGGCTGGCCGGAGCTGTGGAATGTGTTCGGCACGTTTGCGTACTGTTGTTGCGGATAGGCGTCGTATTGTCCGGTGCTTGCCAGGCCGGTGCCAGCCCCTGCGTCTGGTGGTGGAGGTGTCTTCTCGCGGTAGGCGATCGGCTCTGGTGCGGCAGGTGCAGCTGGGTTGTAAGCCATGGGTGTAGGCGTAGCTTGCGCAGGCGGAGTAGCAAGTGCACTAGCAGAAACTGGTCCCAGTATAGAGTGGGCAGACGTGGTGCTCTCGGTTCTGGGCGGGAATTGAGCACCTATTGCCGTCTTCTCCAGTTGTTGTACGACAGGGCTCATTGAGTCTCGGTGCTCTGCAGGTGTCTGCAGTCTTGACGGAGCATCTTTGATGTCGAGCTTCTCCGCTGGGAGAAGATTCTTGAGATGGCCTAAGAGCGTCGAGGCATCCTTCTCAGTCCAGCAGTAGAGATCTATGCTGTTGATCTTGTACAGATACTTTTGCTCGTTCCGCTCGTTGTAGCTCGGTACGTGCCATTGATCGTGCCCTTGTATGCTCCCAGTATCGATCGCCAACGTGAACAGTGTTGGCTGCTTGTACGAGTACGTCAAGCGCGACAAACTGTCGAAGGAGCCAGAGAAAGCATCCTGATCTGATGTGCCGGCATGGTTCGCTATTTCGACCTTGGCTCTACTTTCGGCAGCATTGTGGAAGAGGTATAAATAGGACCCTCTGCTCAAGCGATGATGCTGCGGTTTCGAGGAGGGTGGAGCGAAGTAGTAGTGTACATCGGTGAAGCTGTTTCAACCATCAGTATCAGTATCTTGGCATTGCTCTATCTCCTAACGGATCGTACAGCGTCGTGAGATGACTATCCCCCGGTCCTGCTGGCATCTTGTCTGTCCTTTCCGAAGCACTTTCGAAGTAGACGTCCTCCCCGATTGTTTTTCCAACGTTCACACTCTCAAAGGCAGCCTCCCCTCGGCATGCAACAGATCAATCACGTTGATATAGATGCGGGTGAACTCAATCAAAGCTTCCAGGTACTCGGAGCTCAAGGAGGATGCAACCCATACGGTGGCCGCGAGGGCGAGGCTCTTATACGCCAACTCGAGCAAGACATCTGCCAGCATATGCACTGCTATTCTGGTCAGCCATACCGAAGCTCCATCCAAGATGCTGGCGGTTAGGACGACCAATGGGAGTGAGAGCTGTCTGCATGGTTTAGCGGATCGATGAAGCTAGACCGTATTTGGGTGATGCCGCAATGACCTCCGAGACTTGCATTGATGGAAAGGACGACTCGTGGGATCAATGGCGATTGAAAGTACCGCTATCACCCTCGCATCCGTCTTGTTGAACAGCTGAGATGACATCTGGATATCGCCGATAACCCTCGACCGCCAGTTGCTCTCACGCTCCACGGACCACCAACCATGTCGCTAGTGAACCTCTCGCACGTCTGCTCGCATCTCCAGAACGCCTCGCTCGCCCGACTCGGCCTCACATCAATACCCTACTCGAAACTGCACCTCTCGCTATCATTATTACTACACAAACAAGGCTTCCTCTCCCAAGTCAAGCTCGGCGGTCCCTCCCCCCCCCCATCATGCTTTCCCCCCGGCATGCGCGACAGCAGCTCCATCTCCTCCCACCCCCACCAGCACGGCGACGGAAGCATGCATAGCCCTGAATCCGCACTCCAACGAGTAGTCAACGGCCCCGGACCAGTCACCTCCGCAATCCTACGAGGAGAAGGCTTCAGCGATGAAGCAGTCACATTCGCCATGGCCGAACGTTTAAAAAGCGCCGCCCAACTCGCCCACGAAGGCTGGAGCGACGTCGCCACCTCCTTCCTCATCGACCACGGGGACAAGTCCATCGAACAACTTCGAGACGATGGCATCAGCGAAGCTTCCATCTCCATCCTCCACCAACACGCCCCGCTCCTCACATCCGCACGAGCAGGCGTAGAAAAATGGTACAACCGGCAAGAATACGAAGAAGAAGAACAAGACAAAGTCGCCGAGGCCGTCGAAGCCCGACGCGAAGACCCTCGTGTCCCCGAGTACAGACCCATCCCCTACTGGACCTACTTCAACCCCCAACTCCGCTCCTTCATCCTCCACGAAGGGTTCCCAGTCTCCACCCTCCGCTACTTCGCCGGCCCGCAGAACAGCCTCCGTACCACCCGCGACCTGGCGCGGGACGGGCTCACCATCTCCTCCATGGGCTTGGATATCCCGAATCAACCTTTCAACCCCCCGCCTCCACCTACGCAGCAAGATCCCTGGGATCTGGAAACAGAAGGCGTGATCACACAAGCGAATCGTGCGTCAAGGCGGTTATGGTTGGGGCTGAAGTATTGGGATAATATGCCGGTGTTACGGAAAGCTAGTATGCTCTCGAAGCCGACGAAGCGGATCTGGTTGACTGCGAAGGATATGGGCGGCTTAACACGAGGGTTTGCGGCGGCGAAGGGGGAGATTAAGCCGTTGAGTCAGGTGGGGGAGGTCATGGCTGTGAGTACGGATTTGGGGGTGATGGAGGTGAGGGAGTGTGCGGAGCGGAAGGTGGGGGGGATGGTGCTTTGTCGGGTGTGGTGACGAGGGACAGAATGATTGGGACGAGACGGATGTTGCAGCATCCACCAATGCTAGGTTTACGGAAGGACAAGCTCCGACTCGTGCTGTGCGATGATCCTGTCTCGCTGGCTGGCTCGTGGAGTCTGGAGTCCAGGTCTCCACCATGTGATCCAGATCGTCGAATGGGGACCGGTCGTCAGCCTACTTCGCTCCAAGTCATGCGCAGTGAATGCCATAAGCGAGCCAATCGTCGACCGCCTAGTCTTCACAGTCGTTTAATTCAACGAACCACCACCTACTCAGTATATGAGCACAAACTGTAAAGACGTTGGACCAAATAGCCCCAGACTTTAAGCTTTCACTAGCTCGCACCCCGCGTCCATCGGGCTTTCCTCGTGTTTGGCCGATGTCAACAAAGCTCGTCACCAAAACGCTCTTTCTCTGACCACCACAACTTCGTCCTTTCCACTAACATGTGAGCTATCTCTATACATTAGCGAGTATGGTAGCCACACGACGCATGGTCCAGAAGGACCCGATTGACAACGACGAGCTGGCCTCGGATCCTGAAGCCATGTTCAAGAAGAAGCCGGTGCGGAAGGCGACCGCGAAGACAAACGCGAAGACATCCGCGGACAAGACGACGGCGACTGCGACGAAGGGAAGAGCGACAAGAGGGAAAAAGGTGGAACCTGAGGAGGCGGTGGAGGTGGTTGAGGAAGCACCTGTGAAGACTGCGAAGAGAGCGCCTGGGCGACCGAAGAAGGATGCTGCGCCGGTGGAGGAGGTGGCGGAGGTTGCAAAGACGATGAGAGCGACGAAGACGGGCTCTGTTAGGGGCAGAACAGCTGCTGCACCTGTGGAGGAGGCACCGGAGGCCGAGGTCGAACAACCAAAAGTTACGAGAGCGACCAAATCTAGTACGCTGCGTGGTCGCAAGACTGCTGCTCCGGCTGCTGAAGAAGAGCCTGCAGCCAAAGAAACGAATCCCACCAAAACTACCAAAGCCGGCTCTGTGCGAGGCAGAAAGGCAGCTCCAGCTGTTGAAGATCCGCCTGTACTGGCAGCACCCGAGCCGAAAGCAACCCGCGGTACCCGTGCGACAGCGGCCAAGGCACAGCCGTTGAGTCCTAAGAAGATCACGCAAGTGTCCAAGCCAGCTGCGCGCGCGACGACGACCGCGAAGCCTGCCGCGAAAGCAGCGCCTACAAAAGCTCCGGCAAAGACTACAACGAGGAAGCGAACGGTTTCTGACGAGAACGCTGACGTGGCGGAGCTGCAGACGGCATTCGAAGATGAAGACACTGTTGTCATGCTATCGAGCACGCCAGCGAAGAGCCTGCCGGCTCCAGGGCGAGGAAAGAAGCAACCGACCCAGCAGGAACAAAGTGAGGCATCCTTGAGCTCCAGGCCAACCACACCGAACGATTCGACTCTACAGAGCTTCGGCCAGGACGAACTCACGATGGAGGATGAAGCGGATGACGCTGGCGCTGTCTCCGAGCAAGAGGACATCGACAACACCGCCGAAGAGGAGGTCTCTGAAGACGAACTCTGTGGCCCGAAGACGCCTATGAAGCGTGGCAATGCAAGTGCGGAAGCCGCCTATCTTTCTTCCGTACAACGCACAATCCGCAAGTACGAACAAGAGCAACGTGTTGAGACTCCTGCCCGCCGCCACAACGTGCTTGGCTCTCAGCGTGGCACACCTCAGACACAAAAGCCATACTGCAAGCCGCAGCCGCCGTCTTCTGCGATCAGACCGATGACTGTGTCGAGAGCTACGAATCGAGCTTTCGTATTTCGCGACATTCGTGAAGGCGTACCGTCCTTGCCAGAGCTGGAAGACGAGCCGATCGTTGAGGAGGACGATGAGTTGTCATTCGTTGTCGACGACAATATCATCCCTATGGACAAACCGGAAAGCGAACACGATGATGAGGTGTCCGAACCAGCGACTCCAACAACCACCACAGCCGCCCCACTGCAGCTTCCTTCACCATCAGTATGGATCTCTGACGTTGAAGAAGTGGCA
>JAABUW010008610.1_pt1 | contig 11866 bp, 9 predicted proteins | sample 5560081 | NCBI WGS metagenome assembly JAABUW01 (sample SAMN10711882, study PRJNA513363) | rock metagenome | isolation source: Antarctica rocks | place: Antarctica: Victoria Land, Knobhead sud | reverse complement strand
CGGTGCCGGACCGCGCCGGCTGGGTGCTCGTGTGCGACGACACCGAGTCGATCCGGTTGCTGCTACGGATCAACCTCGAGCTGGCGGGCTTCGAGACCATCGAGGCCACGGACGGGGAGGCGGCGCTCGCCCTGCTCCAGGCCGCTGGCGACAACATGCCGAGCGTCGTCATCCTCGACGCGCAGATGTCGCCTCGTGACGGCTGGTGGACGATCCGGCAGATCCGCCGGACGCCAGAGCTCGCCGAGCTGCCCGTCGTCATGGTCACGGCGGCCCTGCAGCAGCACGAGCGGGCCCGGGCCGGTGGCGCGGACCTCGATGCCTTCGTGGGCAAGCCGTTCGACCCCGACGCCCTCATTGAGCTCGTGCAGGGCTTCGCCGACGAGGGCCGCCACTTCCGCACGCCGGACCGCCCATAGGCTTGTGGCCCATGCGCGCACACGAGGCCGGAGCACTCCATGCCGACGGCTACGGGCGCCCGTCGTGGCTGCGGGTGCCTGCCGACGTCAACGCGCTCCTCCCGTCCCTGTGGGCTGGCTCCGTGGGTCGCGGCGCGGAGGGGGTCCTCACCGTCGGAGGCGTCAGTGTCCGTGACCTGGCCGCCGAGTTCGGCACCCCGGCATACGTCCTCGACGAGGAGGACTTCCGCGGCCGCGCGCGTGCCTTCCGGGACACCTACGCCGAGGTCTTCGCCGACCTCTGCGGCGGTGCCGACGTCTACTACGCAGGCAAGGCGTTCCTGTGCACGGAGGTCGCCCGGTGGGTCCGGGACGACGGGCTGGGTCTCGACGTGTGCACCGGGGGCGAGCTCGCGGTCGCCCAACGTGCGGGTATGCCGGGGGAGCGGATCGGTCTGCACGGCAACAACAAGTCGGTCGCCGAGCTGGAGGCCGCCGTCTCCTACGGGGTCGGTCGGGTCGTCGTCGACTCGTTCCAGGAGATCGAGCGTCTGTCCGACGTGGCCCAGCGGCTGGGCGCCGTCGCCCGGGTGATGGTCCGGGTCACCGTCGGTGTCGAGGCGCACACCCACGAGTTCATCGCGACGGCCCACGAGGACCAGAAGTTCGGCTTCTCGCTGAGCGGTGGAGGGGCCGCAGAGGCCGTCCGGCGGGTGCTCGCGCGCGCCCCGCATCTCGACCTGCTCGGGCTGCACAGCCACATCGGGTCACAGATCTTCGACACGTCCGGCTTCGAGGTCTCGGCCCGACGCGTCCTCGGTCTTCATGCCGAAGTGGCCCGCGAGCACGGCATCGAGCTGCCAGAGCTCGACCTCGGAGGCGGCTTCGGCATCGCGTACACGACCGAGCACGACCCCCTGCTGCCGAAGAACCTCGCCGCCGGGATGGCAGAGATCATCGAGCGCGAGTGCCGCGCGGGCGCCGTTGCGGTGCCTCGGATCTCGGTCGAGCCGGGGCGGGCCATCGCGGGCCCGAGCACCTTCACCCTCTATGAGGTCGGCACGGTGAAGTCCGTCGGGCTCGACGGCGGTGCGTCCCGCTCCTACGTCTCCGTCGACGGGGGCATGAGCGACAACATCCGCACCGCGCTCTACGACGCCGGCTACTCCTGCACGCTCGCCAGCCGGGCGAGCACGGCCGAGCCGGCTCTCTCGCGCGTCGTGGGCCGGCACTGCGAGAGCGGCGACATCGTCGTGATGGACGAGTTCCTCCCGTCGGACGTCACCGCCGGCGACCTGCTCGCCGTTCCCGGCACGGGCGCCTACTGCCGGGCCCTGTCCAGCCAGTACAACCACACGCCCCGACCGCCCGTCGTCGCGGTTCGCGGCGGGCAGGCGCGGCTGATCGTCCGCCGGGAGACGATCCAGGACCTGCTCGCCCTCGACGTGCCATGACCGGCGCCGAGGGTGCCCGGCTGTCTGGGCGTCGCGTCGTCTCACGTCGGTTCTCGCGCCTCCACGTCCGGATCGCGGAACGATCCACGTCGCCGGGCTCGCCAGACGGCAGGATCTCCACGTGAGCGACACCACGAGCGAAGGGGCGAGCGCGGGCCAGGGCACGGGCTCGCCGGTCGGGTTACGGGTGGCCCTGCTCGGCTGCGGTGTGGTCGGGTCTGCCGTCGCCCGGCTGCTCACCGAGCACGGCAGCGACCTCGCCGCTCGGGTCGGCCGCCCGCTGGAGATCGTCGGCATCGCCGTGCGCCGCCCGGGCCGCGACCGCACCGACACCGGCGTGGCGCCAGAGCTCTTCACGACCGACGCGGAGGAGCTCGTCACCCGCGCCGACATCGTCATCGAGGTGATCGGTGGCATCGAGCCGGCCCGCGCCCTCGTCCTGAGCGCCATGGCGCACGGTGCCTCCGTCGTCACGGCCAACAAGGCGTTGCTCGCCGAGGACGGACCGACCCTGTATGCCGCGGCCCAGGACCGGGGGGTGGACCTCTACTACGAGGCCGCGGTGGCCGGGGCGATTCCTCTCCTGCGCCCCCTGCGCGAGTCGCTCGCCGGCGACGACGTCCGCAAGGTCCTTGGCATCGTCAACGGGACGACGAACTACGTCCTCGACAAGATGGACACAACCGGAGCCGGGTTCAACGACGCCGTCGAGCAGGCCCAGGCGCTGGGCTACGCCGAGGCCGACCCGACGGCCGACATCGAGGGGTTCGACGCGGCGGCGAAGGCGGCCATCCTCGCGTCGCTGGCGTTCCACACCCGGGTCTCGAGCCAGGACGTGCACCGCGAGGGCATCACCGAGGTGACCGCTGCCGACGTCCGGGCCGCGCGCGAGATGGACTGTGTCGTCAAGCTGCTCGCGATCTGCGAGCGCGTCGACGTCGTTGGTGCGGACGGGGCCAGCACCTCCGGTGTCTCCGTCCGGGTGCACCCGGCGATGATCCCTCGCTCGCACCCTCTTGCCGGGGTTCGCGAGGCCTTCAACGCCGTCTTCGTCGAGGCCGACGCCGCCGGCCAGCTGATGTTCTACGGCAGGGGCGCGGGCGGTGACCCGACGGCCTCGGCGATCCTCGGCGACGTCGTCGCGGTCGCCCGACACCACATCGGCGGCGGACGAGGACCGGGCGAGAGCACCTACGCCGACCTGCCGATCATCTCGATGGGTCAGGCCCAGACGAGGTACCACATCAGCCTCGACGTCGCCGACCGCCCGGGCGTCCTCGCGCAGGTCGCCGCGGCCTTCGCCGAGCAGCAGGTCTCCATCGAGACGGTGCGCCAGCAGATCCTGCCTCCGGCCTCCGGAACGGAGCCCGAGGCGGAGGGCGGCGCGAGCCTCGTCGTCGTGACGCACATGGCGTCCGACGCGGCGCTCTCGGCCACCGTCGAGACCCTGGCCGCCATGCCGATCGTCCGCTCGGTCCGCTCGGTCATGCGCGTGGAAGGCGGGTGACGTGGCCCACCAGTGGCGCGGGGTGATCCGCGAGTATGCCGACCGGTTGCCGAGCCTGGTCGGCGCACCGGTCGTCACCCTCCTCGAGGGCGGCACCCCGCTCATCCCGGCGGGGCACCTGTCGAGCCTCGTCGGTGCCGACGTCTGGCTCAAGTTCGAGGGGACGAACCCGACCGGCTCCTTCAAGGACCGCGGGATGACGACGGCGATCTCGGTGGCCGTCTACCGCGGCGCGAAGGCCGTCATCTGTGCGTCGACCGGCAACACGAGCGCGTCGGCCGCTGCCTACGCGACCAAGGCCGGGATGGCGTGCGGAGTGCTCGTGCCCGAGGGCAGGATCGCCATGAGCAAGCTGAGCCAGGCCATCGCCCACGGCGCGACCCTGCTACAGGTGGACGGCAACTTCGACGACTGCCTCACCCTGGCCCGCAAGCTCGCCGAGTCCTACCCCGTGGAGCTGGTCAACTCCGTCAACCCGGCGCGGATCGAGGGGCAGAAGACCGCGGCCTTCGAGGTTGTCGACGCGCTCGGCGACGCCCCGGACATCCACTGCCTGCCGGTCGGCAACGCCGGCAACATCACCGCCTACTGGCGTGGCTACGGCCAGTACCACTCCGGGTCCGAGATGCCGGGCCCGGCAACGCACCTCCCGCGGATGTGGGGGTTCCAGGCCGAGGGCGCCGCCCCGATCGTGCGGGGCCACCCGATCGACCACCCGGAGACGATCGCGACGGCCATCCGGATCGGCAACCCCGCCTCCTGGAAGCAGGCCGAAGAGGCCCGGGACGAGTCCGGCGGCCGGATCGACGCGGTGAGCGACGCGCAGATCCTCACGGCGCACCGCATCCTGTCGGCCCGCGAGGGCGTCTTCGTCGAGCCGGGGTCGGCCGCCTCGGTCGCCGGTCTCCTCGCCTCGCACGAGGCTGGCCTCGTCCCCCGGGGAGCGCGGATCGTCTGCACCGTCACCGGACACGGTCTCAAGGACCCGGAGTGGGCACTCAAGCAGGCGGACGGCTCGCAGGTCGTCCCGGCCAGGGTGCCGGTCGACGCCTTCACTGCGGCCGGCGCGCTCGGCCTCGAGGACTGACAGCGGTGACCACCGTGCCGTTCGGTGCTGGCGTGCGCGTCCGGGTCCCCGCCAGCAGCGCCAACCTCGGGCCGGCATTCGACTCGGTCGGTCTGGCCCTCGGGCTCTGGGACGACTACTCGGTCCTCGTCACCGACGGCACCGGTCTGCGGGCCGACGTCGTCGGCGAGGGGGCCGCCGACGTGCCCAGGGGTGCCGCGCATCTCGTGCACCGTTCGATGGCCAGCGGCTTCGCCCAGCTCGGGGTCGCCCCCCCGCCGGATCTCGACCTGAGCGCTCACAACGGCATACCGCACGGGCGTGGGCTGGGGTCGTCCGCGTCCGCCATCGTGGCCGGAGTCGTCGCAGCTCACGCCCTGTGCGCCGTGGCCGGCACTCCGGACCTGCCGGTCGGCGCCCCCGTGCCTATCGACCTCGGCCTCGTCTGCGACCGCGCCAGCGAGCTCGAGGGCCACCCGGACAACGCCTCGGCGAGCGTCTACGGGGGGATGACCCTCTCGTGGACGGTCGACACCGGACAACCTGGCTCTGGCCGGACCGGCACGGCCCGGATCAAGGTGCACCCGGACGTCACCGCGGTCGTCCTCGTCCCATCGAGCACCTTGGCCACGTCGCACGCGCGCTCGGTCCTCCCGGGTGTGGTGGCGCACCGCGAGGCCGCACAGAACGCCGGCCGCTCGGCGCTGTTGATCGAGGCCGTGACGCGACGCCCCGACCTCCTGCTCCCCGCCACACGGGACTGGCTCCACCAGGAGGCTCGGCGAGCCTCGTTCCGTGTCTCGATGGCCGTGGTCGACGCCCTGCGTTCCGAGGGCCATGCTGCGGTCATCTCCGGAGCGGGCCCCAGCGTGCTCGTGCTCACCACCGGCGACCTTGCCGCCCAGGTGGTGGTCCCGCCGGCGTTGGCCGGCGACCTGCAGTGGCAGCGGCTGGAGCCCGGCATACCGAGCGGTGGGGTCGAGGTGACCCGGCACTGAGCCACGGGTCACGATCGGGAGTCAGTTCCGCCAGCGGCCACCCCCGTGGTGTTACATTGGTGCCGCACCGCACCGCTGCGCCGACTTATCTGGCCGGCAGCGTGCGGCGTACACCACCACGACGGGCGATGACATCTCGCCCACCAGATGCGCATCGTCGCGTCCACGACGTGGAAACCCACAGGGGTCAGGCCCGAAACCTGGCCAAGCACCCGGTTGTCGGCGTCCCCGGACAGGCCGCACCGCTGACGAGGGGGAAGGATCCTTCGTGACAGACACCACCATCGCCGGTTCGGCGCCAACCGGCTCGACCGGCAAGGCCGCCCGCACCGGACTCTCCGCCATGAACGTCGCCCAGCTCAAGGGCGTGGCCTCAGGTCTCGGGATCTCCGGCGCGACCAGGATGCGCAAGGACGACCTCGTCGCTGCCATCACGGCACGGCAGTCCGGCGCTGCCCGGAGCGGGGTTGAGCCCCGTCGAGCCCGACGTTCGGGGTCGCCTGCGACGAACGAGCCGTCCAGCCCCGCCACGACCTCGCCGGAGGACTCGGCACCGCCGAAGCGCGTCCCGAGGACACGTGTCGAGCGCCTCGACCGCGCCCCGAGGGAGCGCGAGGAGAGCCGTCCCGCCGACCCTTCCGCGGATCCGGCCCCAGCCGCGGCCGCCGAGCGTGCGGTCCACGACCGACAGAGCCGAACGCGGCCGGACCCTGAGCTTCACGAGCGGGACCGGCAGGGCCTCGACCGGCCGAAGAGCTACCGGCAGGAGAGCGACCAGGATGGCACCGACCAGCCGACCCGCGAGCCCCAGCCGACCCGCGAGCCCCAGCCGACCCGCGAGCCCCAGCCGGACCGGTCCCGACAGGACCGCGACCAGCAGGACTTCGAGCCCCAGCGAGGTCGAACCCGGCAGGACCGGTACCAGCAGGACCGCGAGTCCCGTAACCGCGATCAACAGGATCGCGAACCCCAGGAGCGTGAGCAGCCCGATCGTGAACCCGAGGGCCGCGACCGTCGCGACCGCGACCGTCAGCACCCCAACCAGAACCGCCAGCAGGAGCAGGGCCGCCAGGCTGGCGCCGAGCCGGCCCATCGGCGTCAGGGCGTCCAGGGTGACGACCAGGACACCGACGGTGGCCGGGGCGCGGGCAGCTCGGCGAACCGCTTCGACGACGACGGTGACGGACGCGGCGGGCGCCGGCGCAACCGTCAGCGCAGCCGTGACCGCAAGCGCAGCGGACGCCCGACGACTTCGGACAGTCAGGACGACGAGCCAGAGCTGCAGATCAACGACGACGACGTGCTCATTCCCGTGGCCGGCATCCTCGACGTCCTCGACAACTACGCCTTCGTCCGGACCTCGGGCTACCTGCCGGGCCCGAACGACGTCTACGTCCCGCTCGGTGTCGTCAAGAAGAACGGGCTGCGCAAGGGCGACGCCGTCACGGGCGCGGTCAAGGCGCTGCGGGACGGCGATGTGCCGCACAGCAGCAGTGTCAACCGCCAGAAGTTCAACGCCCTCGTTCGCCTCGACTCGATCAACGGTCAGACGGCCGAACAGTCGCGCGCCCGGGTGGAGTTCGGCAAGCTGACACCGCTCTACCCTCAGGAGCGGCTGCGTCTCGAGACCGAGCCCAACATGCTGACGACGCGGATCATCGACCTCATCTCGCCGATAGGCAAGGGTCAGCGCGGGCTCATCGTCGCCCCGTCCAAGGCGGGCAAGACGATGGTCATGCAGTCGGTCGCGAACGCCATCACGGCGAACAACCCGGAGTGCCACCTCATGGTCGTCCTGGTCGACGAGCGACCCGAGGAGGTCACCGACATGCAGCGGGCTGTCAAGGGTGAGGTCATCTCCTCGACCTTCGACCGCCCGGCTGACGACCACACGACGGTTGCCGAGCTCGCGATCGAGCGGGCCAAGCGCCTCGTCGAGATGGGTCACGACGTCGTCGTCCTCCTCGACTCGATCACCAAGCTGGGCCGCGCCTACAACCTCTCGGCGCCCGCGTCCGGACGGATCCTCTCGGGCGGTGTGGACAGTGCCGCGCTCTACCCGCCGAAGAGGTTCTTCGGCGCCGCGCGCAACATCGAGAACGGTGGCTCGCTCACCATCCTCGCCACGGCGCTCGTCGAGACAGGCTCCCGGATGGACGAGGTGATCTTCGAGGAGTTCAAGGGCACCGGCAACATGGAGCTGCGGCTCTCCCGAGAGCTCGCCAACCGGCGAATCTTCCCGGCGGTCGACGTCAACGCCTCGAGCACCCGGCGCGAGGAGATCCTTCTCGGGGCAGAGGAGCTGAAGATCATGTGGAAGCTGCGCCGCGTCCTTGCCGCCCTGGACTCCCAGCAGGGGATCGAGCTGCTCCTCCACCGGCTCAAGAAGACCCGGAGCAACGCCGACTTCCTCCGCCAGGTCCAGCTGACGGCCTCGAGCCGACTCGACGGCGACGACAGCTGAGGCCGCACGGCATACCGGACGGCGGTCAGTCGGCTCAGCTCGCCGCCGCCGCTTCACGTATGCCGGGCACTGGCCTCACCGCCACCCGAACCGCACGCACAGCGGGGAACATTCACCACGCCAGGACGTGGTCGTTCTTCCCCACGAGCAGCTCGATGTGCGTCGGGCGGCAGACTTCGTCGATCCTTCGGCCTGCGAGGAGCCGCCAGGATCCGGATCAAGAATCACTTTTCCGTGTCCGAAATGGGCGATTCTCTGACGCTGGCGGGGGTGGGGAATGGTCCGAGGGGCAAGCACGTTTAGGACTACGTGCCCCGCTCTGGCACACTTGTTCGTCGGACCGGTTCACGGCGCCCAGGGGACTCGCAGCACATCACAGCAGCCCCCGCCGACCCGGATCGACCCGACCCTAGGAGAGCACCTTGAAGCAGGACCTTCACCCCGAGTACGTCGAGACCACGGTCACCTGTACCTGTGGCAACTCCTTCACCACCCGGAGCACCGCGACGTCCGGCAAGATCAGCGCCGATGTCTGCTCGCAGTGCCACCCCTTCTACACCGGCAAGCAGAAGATCCTCGACACCGGTGGCCGCGTCGCCCGGTTCGAGGCGCGTTACGGCAAGAAGGTCGCCAAGTAGCTGTCCCGCACGCCGGTCCCGCTGCAGGTTCGCCTGCCGACGGGGCCGGCGTTCGTTCTCTCCCGGCCCGTCCTCGTCCACCCGGGCCGACCGGCTCGCACGATGCACACCAACGGACGGGACTGACGACCCGGATCGGCCCGCCCGCACGATGATGACGAACCGGTGAGGAGAGAGGCGCACCATGCTTGAGTCCGCGCGCGGCCTGGTCGACGAGCACGCCGACCTCGAACGCCAGCTCGCCGACCCCCTGCTGCACGCCAACGGTGGTGACTCCGCCAAGGTCTCCGCCCTGACGAAGCAGTATGCCGCACTCGCACCGACCGTCGCCGCCTACCACGCGGTCGTCACCGCCCGGGACGACCTGGCCGCCGCCCGCGAGCTCGCGACCGAGGACGCGTCCTTCGCCGACGAGGTCCCGTCCCTCGAGGTCACGCTCGAGAAGGCGGAGGAGACGCTCCGGCGGCTGCTCATCCCGCGTGACCCCGACGACGACCGGGACGTCATCCTCGAGGTCAAGGCGGGTGAGGGCGGCGAGGAGTCGGCCCTCTTCGCCGGCGACCTGCTCCGGATGTACGCCCGCTACGCCGAGAAGCGCGGCTGGAAGGCGGAGGTCATCGACGCCACCGAGTCCGACCTCGGCGGCTACAAGGACGCCCGACTGTCGATCAAGGCCAGGAAGGCGTCGCCGCCCGGCGAGGCACCCTGGGCCCTGCTGAAGTTCGAGGGTGGCGTGCACCGGGTCCAGCGCGTCCCCGTCACCGAGAACCAGGGCCGGATCCACACCTCGGCGGCGGGCGTGCTCGTCATGCCGGAGGTCGAGGAGGCCGAGGACATCGTCGACTTCGGCCCGCACGACCTGAGGATCGACGTCTACCGCAGCTCCGGGCCCGGCGGCCAGAGCGTCAACACGACCGACTCGGCCGTCCGGATCACCCACCTGCCGACCGGTGTCGTCGTCTCCTGCCAGAACGAGAAGTCCCAGCTCCAGAACAAGGAGTCCGCGCTGCGGGTCCTGCGCGCCCGGCTGCACACCATCGCCCGTGAGCTCGCGGAGGCGGAGGCCTCGGCGGCCCGCCGCAGCCAGGTCCGCACCGTCGACCGCAGCGAGCGGATCCGCACCTACAACTTCCCCGAGAACCGGATCAGCGACCACCGCACCGGCTACAAGGCATACAACCTCGAGACGGTCCTCGGCGGCGAGCTCGAGGCCGTCGTGCAGTCGTGCGTCGAGGCCGACGAGCAGGCGCGGATGAACCTGATCACCGACGCCGCCGACGTTCGCTGACGTCATGACCGAGCTCCGGACGGCGGTCCGCAACGCGACGATGGCGCTCGCCGAGGCGGGGGTCGCGTCGGCTCCGGTCGACGCCCTTCACCTCGCGGCCCACCTCATGGGGCAGGACGTCTCGGAGGTCCGCCGGCTCATGGTCCTCGGCGGCACCGACGCTCCGGTCGGCTACGACGACCTCGTCGCCGAGCGTGCCACCAGGGTCCCGCTCCAGCACCTCACGGGTAGGGCGTGGTTCCGGCGGCTCGAGCTGCACGTTGGCCCCGGCGTCTTCACCCCGCGCCCCGAGACCGAGCTCCTCGTCGACCTCGCGCTGCGGGCGCTCGTCGGCCTCGACGCACCGCTCGTCGTCGACCTCGCCACCGGCTCGGGAGCCATCGCCCTCAGCGTCAAGCAGGAGCACCCCAGCGCGAGCGTGTATGCCGTGGAGCTCAGCGAGCTGGCCTACGGCTGGGCCGCGGCGAACCGGGACCGGCTCGGGCTGGAGGTGGGCATCGAGCAGGGAGACGCCTGCACGGCATACCCGGAGCTCGTCGGGACCGTCGACGTCGTCACCTGCAACCCGCCCTACATCCCCGTTGGGCAGGTGCCCCTCGACCCCGAGGTGCGCGACCACGACCCGGAGCTCGCACTCTACGGCGGCAGCGCGGACGGGCTCGGCATCCCGCTGGCGATGGCGGCCCGAGCGGCCGAGCTGCTCTGTCCCGCAGGGGTTCTCGTCATGGAGCACGCCGACACCCAGGCGGGGTCGTTGCCGCGGGCACTCTCGGCGACGGGCGCGTGGACGACGGTGGTCGACCATCCGGACCTCGTCGGCAAGCCGCGCTGCGTCGTCGCCGTCAGGAGTTGACCTCCTCACCACCGCACTGGCGTCCGTGCTCGCGGGCATAGGGTCGGACCATGAGCGAGGTCTTCGACTGCACGACGCCCGAGGGCCTGGCCGCCGGCCTCGAGGCCGCCGCGCATGCCGTCCGTGACGGCAAGATCGTCGTCCTGCCCACCGACACCGTCTACGGCATCGGCGCGGACGCCTTCAACGCCGACGCGGTCGCTGCCGTGCTCGCCGCCAAGGGCCGGGGGCGCGAGATGCCGCCACCGGTGCTGGTGCCCAACGTGCGCACCATCGACGGCCTGGCGCGCGAGGTCCCTGACTACGTCCGCGCCCTGCTCGCGCGGTTCTGGCCCGGTCCCCTCACCGTCGTCGTCAAGTCACAGTCGTCGCTCTCGTGGGACCTCGGTGAGACCAACGGCACCGTCGCGGTCCGGATGCCCGACAACGCGGTCGCCCTGAGCCTGCTCGGCGACGTCGGACCCATGGCCGTGACGAGCGCCAACCTCACTGGCTCACCAGCGGCCCGCACCGCTCAGGAGGCCCAGGACCAGCTCGGCGCCGCGGTCTCGGTCTACCTCGACGCCGGGCCGGCGACGGGCACCTCGGCATCGACGATCCTCGACTGCACGACCGACCTCGCGGTCACCCTCCGCGAGGGAGCGCTGCCCCGCAGCGAGATCGACGTGGAGCTGCAGGCGGCCGCCCGGTTGGCCGAGACCGAGCGGCTGGCCGAGGAGAAGCGAGCCGCCGCGCAGGGCCGGGCTCCGCGGGGGGCTCGAGGGGTGGGAAAGCCGGGTCCCCGGCCCACCCCCGGGGCGGCGCGGCGTGGCGCGGGCCGCGTGGCGGGACAACGCCGCCGACCCCAGCCTTGAGCCCAGGCCCTAGAGTTGACGGGTCGTCCCCTGCCGCAGCAGCGACCTTTCGCCCCTCGACCCGTGGAGCAGCGCATGAGCACCGACCGGTCCTTCTATGGCTCCGACTTCGGCGCCCTCTCCTCCTTCGACCCCGACATCGCCGGTGTCCTGCTCTCGGAGCTCGACCGGATCCGCGGCGGGCTGCAGCTCATCGCTAGCGAGAACATGTCCTCTCCTGAGGTGCTCACCGCGCTCGGCTCGACCCTGTCGAACAAGTACGCCGAGGGCTACCCGGGGCGCCGCTACTACGGCGGCTGCTCGGAGGTCGACAAGGCCGAGCAGATCGCTCTCGACCGGTGCACCG
>JAABUW010008602.1_pt1 | contig 11874 bp, 14 predicted proteins | sample 5560081 | NCBI WGS metagenome assembly JAABUW01 (sample SAMN10711882, study PRJNA513363) | rock metagenome | isolation source: Antarctica rocks | place: Antarctica: Victoria Land, Knobhead sud | reverse complement strand
AGAGGGAGGGGTGAAGGGGCTGGCGAGGAGGTTGTGGATGGGTGATGAGGGGCCTGGGTGGCAGAAACGGAGGTTGGAGAGGGAGAGGGAGGAGTTGGAGGGGGGAAAGGGGTATGGGGATATTATTATGGATCAGGTGCGGGAGGTTTTTCCGGGGTTTGGGGGCGGGAGGGGGGAGGAGGGGGAGGGGGAGTGAGTGGTGGTGGTGGATAAGGGGGGGGAAGAAAATAGTGTGGGGCGTGCTGGAGGGTGGTTATGGTGTGGGCTTTGCACTTGTTGAGCGAGCATGTGCTAGGCGGAGAAAAGGGAGATGTATGTATGCTCTTTTATTCCATGTGCTGCTGCTGCTGCTAAGTCTGTTGATGTCAAAAAGTGAGTTTCTCTGGGCTGACTCCGTTGGTGTGTTCGTGTGTTTGGGTAGCAGATCGTGCTGATTGAGAACAGTCTGGCCCGTACTCTGGTCTGTATTACCAATTTTTCGAGCTGCATGCTATAAAATTGCCAGGTTTCTCCTCGTCTGCACGCTAGTATATGCCATATTATGCTCATCGATGGTCGTAAGTCTGTCATAGAAAGAGAAATTTGTTACACTACGGACCAGGTTTCTGGGAATCAGGTCCATCATAGGCTCCAATTATAGTTTGCGTCCTCGGAAGGCAAGAGAGCACGATGCTCACGAGACTGGTCCTCCAGCTCTTCCTCAGTGAGGGCGCTGATCTTGATGGTTCCGTCGGCGTTGCGTCCACTGACGCCCAGGAAGCCTCCGGACACCACAGACAGCATCTGCCCGAAATGATCAGTCTCTTTGATTCTGCAACGTTCGCTGTTGGATTCCATGTGGGCTATTAAAGCAGTCGGCGATTTGAAGTGGCGCAAACATTTGAGGCAGCGGTGGTCGGTGCCTTGGTGTAGGCCTGAGGTAAGATGCCGCTTCAAGTCATTGACATCAAAGCAAGTGGTACTATCAATACTTAGTACCTAAGACGATGAGATGGTGGCCTTGGTCAGACTTACTTGCATTTGCTGAACGGACAGTGATAGTGACCATCCACGGCGTGGCGCTTGAAGTTCAAGTGGTCCCAATCGGTCTTGACGACCTGCACTTCGCTGTTCTCACCAGCGATCATAGCCTCACGGAAATCCACCATAGTTGCCCCAGTCCCGTGCTTTGAACCGCTTACGCTAAGGGATCCCAATGCATCGACCATGGCCTGGTGCTTGCTCTTGCCCTTCACCATCGCCGCCTCACCCAAGGTTGGAAATTCCTTGTCATGACGACTTCTCTTTGGGGTCGCAGTCCCATCGTCGGATAAATCTATCAAATCAGTTGCTGCATCGCCGTTCTCGGCCTGGCTCGAAGCCTTAGAGCTGGCCCCGTCCATCGGCTCGTTGGAGTCTAGGAGGTGCTTAGGTTCCAAGCTGACACCGGCATCCGACTCGTTATCAGAGATGATGCTGCTTTCCGATGGCTGCATCGCTGCGATCAGTTCAGCCGTATCGCTCACACGATGAGATATGATATCCAGGTGTAAGGCAGCCTGGGCCCTCTGCTCCCTAATCGTCTCTTCGTTGACGAGCTTAGGGATGCGATCATTGCGGTCTCGACACTTGTTCCCGTAGATATGGTCGATGAGTGCCGAACCCTTTTCGAATGTGTACCCACAGCCGACACATTTACACTCCTGTTGAGTGCTGTGGGCCTGGTACTGTTAGCTGTCGGCTCCAAGCAATGCAGAGTGATTGGTTGCTTACCTGCCTCTGGTGGCGATCGCGGCCTCCCTCACTATGGAAGTCATCACCGCAGACGCAGCAGCAAATATGGTAATCGCTGTTGATTTTGTGGCGCAGTAATTCCTTATCATCATCAAAGTCCTCATCGCAGACACGGCAATAGTCGTGGTTGTCATGCTTATGCACCTTGAGTTCTCTTTCCCGCTCAAAGCCTTGGGTGCAGTCCTCATAGGAGCAAGGAAACCTGCTTGAATGCTTGGCTGACTTTGCAGCCGTGCCTGAGTTCATCGGAAGAGCAGCGCGGGTGCCGTGTTTTGAAGTCTTTTGAGCCGATGTCCCACTCGGCGTTGAAACTATGCTTGGTCCACTTGCAGTGCTTGCTCGACGTAAGTGAGGTGGTAGGTTGTTTTCCTTTTCCTTTGCAGAGGGCGTCTGGCCAGCGGTCTTGACCGCAGACGGCCCCGGCTGACCACGGACTCCAGGTGGAGCATTCTTTGAGAAGTTGGTAGCTCCCACAGGAGGATTCCTTTGGCGATCGGTGTTGTGAGTGTAAGAGCCAGTCCAAGATGACTCGCTGGCGTTGGCATTGTGGAAGCCGTGGACGTTCGAGGGCAGGTTGCTTCGTGGCTCAGCATGAATAGGTCTTATGATCTTGCCACCAACGATGGAGGAGGAATTGGATTGAGCTTGTTGTGCCTTTTGACGGTATGTATCATCGCCAAAAGCACCGAGCTTCTTACCGTTCCAGCCACTTGCACGAACACGTGGATCAGCGTCCGGCTTTTTCGGTGCATTGGAAGGATCGAAGAACGACATTGGTCGGGGATGATGCCACTGCTTTAGTTGTCAAGTAGAAGGGTCCTTCGCTTTGGTAAGCTTTTTGGTAGTTGATGACGAAGAAGATGGTAGAAGGCTGGACGTCAAAGTAAGGTCATATCAATTGAGGTGACTCAAAAAAGGCGGCATAAGGTATGTCCTTCACTTTGGGCCTTTCGGTCTAGTGAGACTATCCTTCTGCCAAACCTTATCGGACCTTGCTCATTGAATGATTTGGAGAGCTGCAAGGGCGAGATCTGAGAAAGTCGGTGGTTGGATGTAGGCGAAGAGGTCTTTATACATGAAGTATTTCAAGTAATACGTTCAATTGATTCCACAGATTGCAGCAGGCAAGCTATCACAGCAAATGTCAGTGGCAAGAGTGCAATTCCCGACTAGGCTGCACACCACTGCCGTACGTTGAACTATGTGGAAGTTGTGCTGGATACCCTCCGCTGCAAATTAGATGGTTTTATGTGGCCTACGGTGTCCTCATTGCTGTCACTTTCTGTAGTACTCAACCTACTCGTCACTAGGGAAGGGAGATACTTGTGATGAGAAGGTATACGCCGAAGCTCGGTTCGATGCGAAATTGGTGAATTTTGGATACTACCCGCTTACAAAATGCCAGTCCTTCCCCAGTCTCAATCCTGACGAAAATACCGCGATCGGTATTATGGCGGACGTGGCATCATAGCTGCTCCATAACTTGCCCTGAAACGTGGATTATAATAGCCAACAACTACAACACCCGCGCCGTCGCTTCCGTCGCTGCTCTGTTACCTCCCCCATCCTGCTTCTTCTAGTACCCATCCTACTCCGGTTGCCAATCCGACTCTCCGCCTCAAGCCTCAACACGCCTTCCCTCGTCGCCTGCATCACCCTCTCCTGCCTTTCCCACATGGCCAAAGGCCGATTCGGATGCCTGACGAACTCTTCCGCACCCAACGCATTGCCAGATGGGGAATGTACGATGCTTGTCGGCGCCCTTGACAAACTCGGGCGGGTTAGAGGTTGAAGACCCGGCGACTTTGCGTCAGTATGGGGTCCACGTGATGCTCTGGGGCGTGAAGGCGTGACGTTGTAAATCTCATCGTTGAGAACTTCTCGTGGATCGAGGATCTCGGATAGGCGAGTGAGTTCTCGAGGCGCGGCAGGTGGCGTGATTTCTTCGCAACGGGTAGTCGGTGTGGTAGGACTGTTGGGAGGACTGCTGTATGTGGTGAGGTAGGCTTGGGAGGAGGTGCTGGAGACGCGTTTTGACTGCTTTTGCCCCATACCTCTTGGATAGATTGGTCGTAAAGTGTGTTGCCGACGATCCTACGATCACCGTGAGACTTGGTGTTGAGTAGACGAGGGCAGGCTCACCCCTCAGATTTTGTACCAGGTAGATGGCGCAGCCTTCATAACACCACATCCATACTGAAATTATTTGGCTGGTCAATCATAACGACAATGTTGTTGAAAGAGACCATGGGGAAAGAACGATCACGCTGTTGCAGGTTGTGTAAAGATAGAACATGTGCAAGATTTTGGAAGGCGTAAGTCTCAACTTCGTTGTTATTTGAGCCTTGGCTTGGCATCTCAAGTCAATGTTGCGCAAAAGTAGAGCGATTCTAGCAACATCTCTGACTTAGTAGGCTCTGCAAAGGAGATGTCGCAGAGCACTTGCCGCTGAGCTGCGCCGACTCTGGCCGAGTAACAGCACTGATCAATGGGATTTAGCACAGCGCCTTGATTTACAGCGATTCATCATCTCCAGTCTGCAATTATGTACATCATTACTGAATGAATTGCTCGCATACTTGCTCAAAATCTTGAGAAAGGTAGCCTGTATATTATATTAGTAGACTGAGAGATGCATAGACAAGTCTTGAACCTACCATTTACCCCTCAAGGTAATAATAGCCCAGGTGTTCCCATCCTTATCAGTCTCTTTCTCCACCTTTGTCGAGAAAGCTATGGCGCTCATGATGCCATCACCAAACTTCTCGTTCAAGATGGCCTTGTACGCGTATCCGTAGTTCTGCACAATCTCATACAGACGGTAAATCAACGGCTCCCTTGGCGGCATGTCCATGACTTGGCCGCGGAAAGGGTACCCTGCCAGTTGTGCCGTAAGACTGCCGTGGTCGATACCTAGTACTGAAGAAAGCTTCTCCACATCTTCGGGTGTAGTCTGTGTTTGGCCGTAAAAGATGGCTGCCACAGCTACTTCGTTGCGCCCCAACTCTTTCGCAATTTGCTCGAAGGTGAGGTTCTTGGCTGCTTTGGCCTCGAACAGCGAATGAGACTGGATGGGAAGGCGGTCACGGAGGGTGCTCTGTAGCTCAGAGTCAGCATGCATTCACCATCAGCCGTGGAGAGAATAGCGATTACGTCAATGGTAGCGATTCTGGTGGTGGCCATTCTGCTTAGGGTGAAGGGTTGTATACGTCGAATATGGCGTGCGGCAGTCCTTGGAAAGGCTCTAGGAAGTGTTTTCACGATAATGGAAGCCATGGTGATAGTGTGCGGGGGATGGAGCATTTAAATGGTGGTGGAAGGGTAGTCGTCGGATGGACGGGGCTCTGATGATCGGCATGACGAGTTGCATCACTGTGGACAAAGGTCGAGACCGCCGCCATCCCCCGCTCCTCCGTCGTCATTTCGACAGTTGACCCATTGGCTGGCGGAGCAGCAGGAGTGGGTGAATCTACTCTGTAGGGCAGCTTTTGCGTCGTTACTAATCTGAGGTGTGCATTGATTGGTCAATTGGTGTTCAGCTGAAGTCCAAAGACGGACTGGCTGTCAGCGACCATCCCGCGTCTACGCCTTCAGACAGAGGGCAGCTAGAAGCCATGGCTGTCTGACGTGAGCACAGAGGAACTGACAAGAACTCATCTGCTTATCATCGAGCTGCTTCCCATCACCCACATAAATCGTCTCTAGTACATTGATGACCCTCGAGACTCCATTTTTTGCTCAAAGCTTCAGAATATTCATTCCTATCCATTCCTGGTTTTGACTGCTATTGCAGCTGTGGGACAATTCCAACTGCTGGTCGTCTGCTTACTTGCCTGAGAAATATGGATCCTCGGTCTGGCCAGGGATATGGTGGAGGAGATGAGGCGCTGTCCTACGGACAATATCACGGAGATCCAGCGGAGGTCGCTCCGGAGGAAGAGAATAATGGTGGAGCAATAGATGGAGAACGTGGGATGGTCGGTGATACATATCGGAAGTTGCGTGGGAAGTACCAGCAGCAAGATCAGGGCGATGGAAGTGGTGGGTCAAAGCCATCAGGTGGCCTAGGCTCTTTCATCTTCCACAAGCTTCATGACGCTGTCAATGAGATTGGTGCCAAACTCGATCCCAACATTGCTGCAGCTGCAGGTGCTGCAGCCCAGAGCCATACCCACACTGGCGCTCAAAATAGCGATGGCATGCACGACAACCAACAACATCGATATGGCAGTTTTGCTGCCCAGCGTGCTGGAAATGACGCCAAATGGTATGTGGATGGCTGTGGCTACATGTGGGCTGTATCAACAGCGCTGGAGCAGGCCACCACGTCTATCTGGATCCTCGATTGTAAGCTTCCCCTTGTTCGATGTATTTTACATTTCGGGGTTGTTTGCACTTGCTCTCGTGACACTGCGTAGGACGCAATTTTCTATTGACGCCGTCGTTACTTTCAATATTGTTGGATACAGTTCATGTTTTTTGGGAGCGTACCCATCCATTGACCCCTGCTCTGCTCAGCATTCTTTTGCTCGAGCCAATGAGGAACTGCCGACCTCGCAATCTGTCCACTTCCCACTGCTCACCTCCCATACTAATCAAATTAATAGGGTGGTTGTCCCCCGAGCTCTATCTACGGAGACCGCCATCGAGGAACGAGCAGTACAGACTTGACCGTATGCTTCAAGCAGCTGCACAGCGTGGAGTCAAGGTCAATATCATTGTATACAAAGAAGTGACCCAGGCTCTCACCCGTAAGTATTTGTCTCCAACCTTACCTGACTACCTCCACTCTCTCCTACCAAGAAGCACCGATGTTGTGACAAAGTCTCTTGCTGCCCTGGGTCTTGCGGCCACATTTGCATCTCTCGAGCATGTGGAGAAGGAGAATCCGCTGATCTCTCTACCGTTGACAGTTTGCTCCTTCCACACAAAACATGCACTGGAAGATCTGCACCCAAATATCTCTGTTTTTAGGCATCCTGACCATCTTCCTGATGCCCAGACTCTACAATCATCCTTCTTTTCTTCCCTGCAGCATCTCTCCCTCTCAGCGAAGACGCTGTCAGAGCTACCCGCAGACGGGCTCAAGGCAATCTATGGCATGAACGAAGACGTCATACTCTATTGGGCGCATCACGAGAAGCTGTGCCTTATCGATGGAAACGTTGCTTTTATGGGTGGTCTTGATCTGTGCTATGGAAGATGGGATACCAATCAGCATCCTCTCGCCGATTGCCATCCTTCCAATCTCGATGATATCGTGTTCCCTGGCCAAGACTACAATAATGCAAGGTATGCAGTCGTTTGCAATTTCAACCCTTCCAAAGCTAAAGCATTTTCAGGATCCTGGATTTCCAAGATGTTTCCAACTGGCAGAACAACAAGCTAGACCGGAAGGATAGTTCTAGAATGGGCTGGTCAGATATTTCAATCAGCTTGTCAGGTCCGGTGGTGGAAGACCTCCGAGCGCACTTCGTAGAGCGATGGAACTTCATTTATAATGAGAAATACGACGTCAGAAAGGATGTGAGGTATTCTAGACTTACATTCACTCAGAATGCGGCAGGCACAGTTCCCCATCAAGCATCTTTTGCCTCACCACCAGCTAGTCAACCATACCAGCCGTACCAGGCCCATTACAGTCCTCCAGGCTCTCAAGAACACCAGTTTCATGGCTCCAACCAGGACCAAGGGCAATATCCTCCGCCTCCCCTTCCGCCTCCTGTGGTCAATCAGGGCCAAGCAACTTCTCAGCAGACTCATCAACAATCCCAGCAAGGATATGGAGACTACACACCAACGCCTCCAGGACCTCATAACACGGGCACTTATTATTCTCAAGGCCCAACTCAGTCACCATACGGGAATGTCCAGCAAGCATACGGCAGTCAACAGTCTTATGTACCTCAGCCATATTTTCCACCACCTCCCGGCTCGGATCGTGGCCTGTATGCTGCTTCCGACTCCCACAATGTTGACTCCGTACCAAACGATTGTACTTCAGAGCGACGCTCTCATCATCATCACCACCGCCAGCAGCTCGAAAATGAGGCCCAAAGCTTGGGAGAGGCAATGCGCAGCCACCTTGAGGAAGGCAAACAGTATCTAGCAGGAAATGAGCATCATGGCAGAATGCAGGGTCACTTGCAGCAAGCTGGTATTTCCGGTCAAATTGTGAGAAGCTGCACTAAGTGGAGTCATGGAGTACCGACCGAGCATTCCATCGCAAACGCATACATCAGCGTAATCGAGAATGCTCATCACTTCGTTTACATCGAGAATCAGTTCTTCATCACAGCAACCTCGGATGCGCAAAAGCCGGTAAGAAACAAAATTGGTGCTGCGATCGTAGAGCGTATTCTACGGGCTGCAAGAGCTGGAGAGAAGTTCAAAATCATTGTGGTCATCCCAGCCATTCCTGGCTTTGCTGGAGATCTCAAGGACGATGCTAGCCTGGGTACCAGAGCCATTATGGAATTTCAGTATAACTCCATCAATCGCGGAGGGCACAGTATCATGGAATCCATTATCAGAGAAGGCTACGATCCCAAGGGGTACATCAGCTTCTACAATTTGAGGAACTATGATCGTATCAATGTCAGTGGGTCAATGCGGGATGCTGAGCAGAAGAGTGGCGTGAGCTACGAGGTCGCTCGAGAGCAGTGTGATGAAGCCATAGAGCTTCCCGCAGAAGATGTAAGCGGACAGTATACTGACCGGACAAAGTACCAGCAGTTCCAACAAGCCACCACGAGCATGAAGCGGAAACAGGGCCTATACACGGGCGACTGGGATAGTGTAAGTGATTGTTACATGCTTGGTGGGCGAGACATCCGTGATGCGCCTTGGGAGGCTGGGGACTACCCCGAGATCAAGGCGTTCGTCAGCGAAGAGCTTTACATACACTCTAAGGTGACACCAATGGAGCTCTAGCCTAGGTTCCTGACTGACGCGTAATAGGTATGCATTGCTGACGATCGAGTTGCTATTATTGGCTCAGCCAATCTCAATGATCGTTCTCAGCTCGGCGACCACGACTCTGAGATCGCTATCATCATTGAGGATCCCATTTCGATCGACTCGTATATGAATGGCCAACCATATCGAGCAGCTAGGTTCGCGGCCACACTTCGACGGCAACTCTTCCGCAAACATCTCGGCCTTCTCGAGCCGCAGAATATGGAGCGACCAGACCAGAACTTCGAGCCTATCGGCGTACCCAATATCTACGACCTTGGCTCACGCGAGGACCAGGCTGTGATGGACCCCTTGTCCGACACGTTCCTCGATCTCTGGAATGGCCGTGCCAGAACCAATTCCTACGCTTACGGCCGAATATTCCACCCCGTCCCCCATGACGATGTGCGCACATGGAAAGATTACGATGCCTTCTACGAGAAGTTCTTCAAGGGGGCCGACGAAGAAGCTGAGGGGAAAGAGGGCAAGAAGAATCCGGCAAAGTACCAATGGGGTCATGTTGTCGAGGAGAACTTCTCGCCCGGCGATCGCGGTACTAAGGAGGTAAAGGACTTGCTCCACACTATTCGAGGGACATTGGTGGACATGCCACTGAAGTTCTTGATTAGAGAGGACATTGCGAAAGAGGGGGTCAGCTTGAATGCTTTCACTGAGGAGGTGTATACGTGATCGAGGCTACTGGGTAAGCCAACACTTGTCATCTCCACCAGTGGGCAAGATCCTTTCGCGATAATCGTCCCTGCCACCTGCGTGGAAGGACCGACAAAGAATCAGGAGGATCTCACGAATGATGAGGAACTTTCTGTCAGGCGTTGGTATTGTAACGAACAATACTAAGATTGACAATACGAAGTTGCTCCTGGAATGTTGCCAGTTGCACGCGCTACGGCCGAATGCAGTAATCTCTCACTTCACAACACATCGGAGCCCTTTGCGCCACCTTCTTAACAAGTAGATGATGCATAATTCCTACCTTACATCTCTAGAGATGGGAGAGGTGAGATGACGCAGGCTTGTCGGAAGCTGCGCCTTGCGGGTGCCACTGAGTCGTTAAGTGAATCGTTGAGGCTCAACTGGTTGTCGCTTCAGCCTACCCGCTGATGAGGTTACCAAGGATAGACCTTCCGCTTTGGTAATGGGCGCGATAGCATACAACATAGAGGGGGACTTTGCCCGACTCCAAAGTGTGCTGCGGGCAGCCCCATGGGCATTTGCTCGAGCTTTTGATTTGACACCCAGCTTGTATACCATGTGAGGAGGAAAGCGCAGGTCACCAAACATAAGAGAACCCTCCGACACATGAGGGAAACATATATGAGCATGTGCTGCTTTGCTGACTGCAGAGGGTATCCAGTGGTGAATGCCTTGATACTTGACAGCTCCGTATATGTTATACGCCCCTTTGGTCCGCGATTGGCCGCTTTTGATCGGGCGGCTGATAGAGCAAACGTACGCACACGGTCCTCGAATGCGCGTCATCAAATTAATGGGAGTCTTATGTGTATTGTGTAAAGAAGAACGTGTCCAGGCTTGTGTTGTCTTCGAATGTTTTCATTTCTGCTCTTTCTTTTCTCCCCGCTACCACAATACTAAGGACCTTAACCCACAATATTAAGCCCGTACAAAGCTCGCCAGCGACGACCACAAAGACTTGTTCTCTATTTCCGTCACTTTCCCTACCCTTGAATGGAAGTCAGATATTGAGGCCACGAATCGGGGCTCTGCTTCTCCTCATTCCCCTCTCTAACACGCAACAAGGCTTACAATACCATCTGACAACAGTTGTAGTGAACACTTCATTCACTGACACTCTGGTCAAGTATCAAGCTTCGAGTACCATAAAGAACTCCCTCCAACCATATATCTCCCTCTCTTTTACATCCTCCAAACCTACGAACATACCAATTATCAACTTCGACTCCAACTTCAAACTTTCATTCAAGTGGTAAGCTTCCCTTCAACCCACACTCTACATCATCATCACCATCTCTCCGTAAAGTACTAATACTCTTCTCTCCTAGCTCAGCTCACAAACGATCTTCCAAATCAATTCAGCTCACCCACAATGTCTCCCTCCGAGCTTATGACCGCCGCTACCACGGCCACCACCACCACCACGGCTGCCCCTATCGAGGTGCCCCAGCCCCAAGACAACCGTGGTATGTCCACCCTCGACCCTCACCTTCCCTCCCCTCCAACACGCTTATGAGCCCATGCTAACACCACCCCCAATAGGCTCTCCAGGCTTCGGCTGCTGCATTATGTAAAGCGCCTCCTCCCACCTCCCCACGAATACGCCACTGTCTCTACCGCTATATACGACGAGACTTCAACGATCATGTCGACAATTGCAAAATCGACCTTACAGCTTAGATTCCGCAATCGATCGATACGCCACAAAGACGGGATTCAAGGCTTAAGGTCAGCGTTGGTGCGAATGAGCGTGTTTTGTGCGGTGGTGGATATGGATGTGATGCGAATCGGTTCGGAAACCTGGCAGTACATCCTTTCTTCGACTTGCGACTTGCGAAACGATATTTTTAGGCGATGGATACTCGCATGCTTGCTTGCAGATTTATTCTTAAACACTCTTTTCGATTCGGATATGATGGACCTTAATTGGGTTTGACAACTGAGGGCATGGTGTTTTTCTTGTACTTTTAGATGAGTTTCTCATATAATCGAGATTGATTCTTGATGTGTATGCTCTCGAGAGGTTGGGGGGAGGTGTGGATGTGGGTTGATGTGAGAGTCTTGTACCACACTGCTACTAAAGTTGGCTCCTTGAAGTACTAGTACTGGTTTTGGGACTGAAGTGTCACCATATCCACAGCGTAGGATACTTGATACTATGACCATATACCCACACCCCCTTTCTACCTACTCATCAAGCCCTTACCCCCTTCTTCCAGAGTCCCCTTTAGCCCCCCCAATCCCTCCAATTAAGTACCCCATCCCACCCTACCTAATTTTGTGGAAGTACACCCCATCCCCTTGTATCCCTCATCCCCCATACTCCCACTCTCACTCCCAAATCTCCATCGCCCCCAATTCCAAAGACTCTGTCTGCTTCCACTTCCATCTCAATATTCATTAGCTTCGCCCGGGCTGGTGATGGGATGG
>JAABUW010008600.1_pt1 | contig 11875 bp, 2 predicted proteins | sample 5560081 | NCBI WGS metagenome assembly JAABUW01 (sample SAMN10711882, study PRJNA513363) | rock metagenome | isolation source: Antarctica rocks | place: Antarctica: Victoria Land, Knobhead sud | reverse complement strand
TCTTACCTCGCCGATGCCTGGTATCCAGCTCTCCCGAAGACGTACCCATCATCGGTCGCGGGATTGTCACGATCTTTGCCTTGAGGTGATTTTTGGGCCTCCATCACAATCGTGTCGAGATTACCGTAAATTCTAACAAACGATGAGGTGGGAGATCCTTTGGGCCGGATCTGCTTCAATATGTAAGCGACGCAGGGATAGGTCCCGGAACAAAGGCTGCGAAAAGGTAAGCCTGGTGGGTCAACAGAGTACAGTCTATCTTGGCTATAAGCAGTCAGTATTTACAAACTATTGACTGCTTATAAGACGATACTGCTTATAACAGGAATCTTGATATAGAGTTGCGCTAGACCGTATTAGATTAGCACTTACTTCTTATTTAGACAAGATTACATACATGCGCAATACAGTAGAATAAGAAAGAGATAGTATATTAATTGCTACCTTTTTATTGTCTAATATAATATACTCTCTTATATATCTTTCGAACGTGTCTAAAATCTAAAATATATTTTTAGAATACTTAGAATCAATTGTTTGTTTAATCTATTAATATATTTGTCGATCTAATATTGTCTAACTGCTATCGAAAGCTCTTTTGCAATTAATTGTTTATCTATATAGATTTAGTTATCTAATTATTTCTATATGTAATGGTTATGGGGTGGAAGAAAGATAATGTTTATTCAGGCTATGGAAATCTGCTATATACAGAACGAGAATATCGTTATAACAAGAAGGCGCTCTGCGAAAGACTTTCGCATACGTACTATATATAGAACAAGAATATTGTTATAGCAGAAAGACGTTCTGCGAAAGACTTTCGCATACGGCAAAAACAACAAAAGTCTATAACAATCTATTAAAATAAAGAAAATAAGATATTGTCTTAGTAGTATAAGAATATTAGCAACTCTTTTATCTAATTAGAAGAAAAATTTGCAATTCGAGTCGAACAACAACAATCTATAACATTCGTAAAGATAGATATCAATGCTTAGAAATCGAATCTCTTGAACAAGATCTTTGTAAAAGATCTTTGCGAAAACAACAAAACAAAAACAAGCTTCTTAAATAATTTATTTCTTTTTACTTTTTTTGTCTTCTATAGAGCAACTTGTCTTGACAAAAATTTCTGCATTAAAACAAAAGAAAAAATAACAACAACAAATTTCTTGTCTAAAGATATAGTAGAAAATAGAGTCTTATTAAAAGCAGAATTTTCCTATAATATATATAATTGTTCTAATAGAGAAGTAGAGCTTTAAATAAATTTTTTATAGTTGTTAATCAAATCTATAGCGTTCTTTATTTCGAAAATATTTCTCTACTTATTTTACTCTAAACTATAGTCTTTTTATTGAACAAGATATTTTGTGTCGCGACGCGCAATAAGACGCTTGTTGATAATATTGTCAAGTTTGTATAATTTGATTTTGTTGATATTTTCGCAAACAAAGACAAAGTCAAAATAAGTAAAACAAGATTGATTGTAAAAATCTTTCTTCAACAACGTTAACTCTAGTTGCGCCACTAATAGTACAAAATAAATGCGTCAATAATTGAGAAGATTTAGTCGATAGACAAAACAATCTATCTTTTTTAATATTTTGAAGAGTTCGACGTACTATTAATCTAGTTTTTTTTCGAGAACATTAATAGAGAAAATATTGTATTTGCGATGCAATTAAATTAATATTTGGTTGTTAAATTTTATGTCTAGCAATTGATGTTTGCTATTATAGTAGTATTTTGCATTTATTTGAACAAAAACAATAGCGTTCGAGACTTTAGTTCTAATAATAAGACAATGTTGCTTAAGAATAAAAGAATCTTTTGCAAAAGATTTTTGTGCTTCGATAGTAATATTGAATATTTCTATAGAAGAATTCAATACTTTAGCAACAAAGACTACAAAAGACTTTGTTAAATCAAGTACTTAAACTAATATAAAACTATATACAATCTTATTCGAAATAGAATTCTTAGTATTAAATAAGTTGTTAAAATTATATTGAAGTAAGAGCAAAGTTTCTAGCTACAATTGAGATTGCTTAAGAGTACTAATAAAAAATTGCAAAACAATTTCAACAAATTGACTAATACGTTTACTTTAATTGTTAGTTTAAAAATAATAAACAATCGAGTATAAAAATCTAGCGTCTAAACGCTAAAACATAGCAATTTATATATCGAAAAAAAATTTGCAATTTTTATTCAATATAATAATCTTTGGCAAATTTCAATTGACAAGATTAAGTTAATTTAGTAAAATATAATCTTATTTTAACGCAAACAATATATTTTTTTTAGAAATTAGTAGAATTTGTTTGAAGAATTTACACGTAACTAATATTAAGCAATTATAGTTTTTCTTGAATTGCGATAAAATTAACACAAAATCAATAGTAATTGTATAAAAGAATATCGACAAAGTAAAAATTAACTACAATAAGCTATACAACTTATAACAACGCATTTAATATATTTGATATTGCAAACAATACTTTAAATAATCGCGAAGATATCGAATAAGTTTGCAAATATAATAGAAAGCAAAAATCTTCTTGTAGCAACGCGCAAATTCTAGATAAGTATTGTTATATATTGTGTTAAAAATATTTTTAATAACAAATTATAATACACAAAGACAACGCAATTTATAAATATAATTTTCGATAATATAGTTATTCAAACAAAAAATAAAATTATTTTTTCGATAGAAAGAAAGTTAAGTATTGTTCTCAATACTTTTGTCGCTTTTGTCGAAAATGTCTAAGATTTTTCGTCAATTTAGATTACTTCTATAGTTGTCGATAAGTTGTTTACAAAAGACTTTGTTTATCTCGACTAAAGTAGTAGTAAACAAAGTATTAAGTTTGTTTTTGTTAACAAGTCTTTCGATAGCACTATTTGTGCTAGCAAGTCTTAATAAGATATTTGGAACAATATGTTATTTGTCGAGCTTGTAATACAATTTCAAATCAAAATATTAAATATAGTCTAATACTTTTATCAAATAGAGATTTAATTTATTAATAGAAACAGTAGTTATATTAATTTGTTTAACTATTTCGAGAGCTATTTTATAATTGATAAAAACAATACTAGAGCGTATTTTTAATAAGTCTAGAAGATAACGAATTTTCCGCAATATTTAGACGATTTTTGCAATTTCGAGTTCAATAAATTAATATTGCGTTTCGATATCTTCGAGCAAGCAACTTAGAAACAAAATAGATTCGATAATTTTTTTTGATAAATAATTGTTTTTGTTCTAGACTGCGAAAGACTTGATATAATAAATTATTGCTTTAAAGTCGAATTTCTTATTAACATTTAGATCGACAAGAAAACAACAAAAAAAATCAAAATAAACTAAATAGAAAAACTTTGTTAGAAGTTCTTAAAAAGTAGTAAAGAAAAGTTTTTTGCAATCGATAGAATTTTTTATTCTAATATATTTTGAATAAGACTTTTAAGTATTTTCGACAATAGAATTGTGTCGAAGCAGCTTTGTTTTTAACTTTTGAAAAGATTTTGCTATCTCAATATAGAAAAAAATATACTTTCGTATATATTTAATAAGTTCTAGATATATTTTTAATATCTATAGATTTTTCGAATATTGCAATTTGAAAATTGCTCTAAGCTTTTTTTCTAATATCGCGAGATTAAAGAAGTCGATCTTTTGATTTAGTAATTAAATTAACGAATAATTTATAAATATTTTTTGCAATTTAATAGATATATTGTTTGTTTTTAGTATAATAAATATTTGTTGCAAATAAGCAAGATGTTCTTTTAAAGTCTTGAAATAGACAACAATATTATTTATATAAGTTTGAGAAAAGTTGCAATAAGATCTAAAAAGTCTATCTATTTAACGTTAAATATATATTAATAAATTCTTGTAACTTATTATTGCAATATTAAAGAATTCTTGTTCTCGATAACTTACTATCGTAAGTTTGTAACAATTCTTAGAATATATACGTTATAAATAGAAGAACAACGTACAATTCAACACAATAATATAAGAATATTCAAATATAGCGAAAATAATTTTTGCTTATCTTGAAACAAAATATATATCGAATTGCGTAATAGTATTTAATTTTTATATATTAACAACAACGCGTTCTTTGCGTTTATTGTTAATAGTTTTTCAAATACAAAAAACAAAATAGTTAAAGAGAGTCGAATCTTTTGTCTAGCTAAGTTTATTGCTCTCGTATAATATATTAAAGATTTTATTTATTAAAACGCGATTTTTGCTATTAAGAGAGTAAACTCTTACTTTTTTAAAAATTTGCGTCTTTTAATTTGTTTTGAAAGATATTTGCATTCAATTCTTTTTAGAAAAATAAGCAAATCTAATATTTATTTAGAGGTTCGAATATTTTAATATTAAACTACAAAAGATTTTTATAACTTTGCTTTCTAAGTTGTAAATAGTAATATTATTTTTTAGAACAACTTCGATAATTGCGATTAAAACAAGAATTTTTGTTATTAAAGCAAATGTATTTGCTATCGAAACAAAACAAGCAATATTAATATTACTATTTGCTTACAAGAATATCTCAAATATCGCAATAACTACAAAGACAACAATAATAATTTTTCTAAACTATTTTGTTTTTTGATTTGCGAAAGTCTTTTACAAAGCGAGATCAAAAATACAAAAATCTTTGTTTTCGATAAATATCTAAAATATATTAAGAAAGTCAAGTTCTATAATGCGTTCGACGCAATAATTTCTAGAGAGTTGTATTGTCTTATTTGTGTTATTGCGTATTAATATAATACGAAATTCGATGTTAACAAGATAAGTATACAATAAAAGATTAAGTTTGTTTAACTTAAAGAGAAAATTTCAATTACTTAATATAGAATTGTAATAAACAAAAACTATTATTTTTAATTGAAAAAAAACTATTATTGTTTTTCTAATATAGATCGATATATAAATTACGACTCGAGAAGTTTTAACTTTGATCGAAATAATAATATTGCAATTGCTAATATAAACAAATTTGCTAGCTATATTAATAGTAATTCTCTCGAAATCAATAAAATTGTTTTTAATTAATATATTAGTTTTAAGATTATTGACAAGATTAATTTCTCGAACGATTTTCGCTATAACGAGATTGCTTTTCTTATTTTTATCAAGAAAGTACAATAACAAAATAGCATACTTGTTCGACAAATGCTTAAATGTGTCGAAATCTTGTACAAAAATAGAAGAAACTATTTTGCGAATAAAAATATTAGATACTTAAGTAATAAAGAATTTTCAATTAATAAGTATAATTTTAATTTCGATATTAAGACAAACAAACTCTATTTTACTTTCAAACAATAGTAAGACTTTAATATATACATATTTTTAATTGCGAAAATTGTAGTCGATATTAATATTATTTTGAGAGTCGATCGAGAACTAAATAATACAATAAATAGAAGTTTAAGAAATCTCTAACTCGATCTTAGTAGCTATAGTAGTTAAGATAGCAAAGACATTTGCAAAAAGCTTTTCTTTAATAAAAGTTTTTTGCAAATAAATTGCTTTAGTAAAATTGTAGATTGCTTTAATAAAGAAAGTCTTTTTTTTAATTTTATTAAAATAAAATCTTTAAATATACAAATGCATTTTGTTATTTAACGAGAATTTGCGATCGCAATAATAGCACTTAAAGCTAGATATAATCTTTGAAGTTGTTAGAAATGTTGTTGTTTTGTTGTTTTTATTATGCGAATTATTATACGATTTCTATTGAGAATCTTTGAAAATATAGTAGTTATTGTTGTTTTTCTCTTTGTAAAAGACCTTTTTACTATTTTTTTTGTCTTTATTTGCAATATATGTTTTGATCTTCTTGCTAAAGCTATTACAATTTTCGAATTTTCTATTATTAGAATTTTGTTTAGCGACGTTTTGCTAAAATTGCAAATGTTGTTAGTTTTTCGAATTAAACGCGTTTGCGAATTTTAATAGCAGTAGTTATTTTATTTTTAGCAATATAGTTTGGGCAAATTGCTATTGTTAATCGAAGTTTTCTATAGACTAGCAAGACTAATAGTTCTAATAGAGATAAGCAATATTTTAATATGAAGAATTCTAAAACTAATAAGAGATTTAGTGCTAAGAAGAAGTAATATAGCAATTGTTAAACAAAAATTCGTCTTGTTGTTTTTGTCGAGAATTTTGTTTATTGATTTGTTAATTGTTTCAATCTAGATTGGAATTCTCGATAGAATTAAAGCGTTTAGCAACTATTTGCTATTAAATGTTAATTTTCTTATTTAAAGAATCTAGAAATATAAGAAGCGTAATATTTAGTTTGAGTTTTAAAATATAAGCACGAAATTCTAGCTTTAGATTGTTTTATGCTATAATAAGTTAATTGTAAACAAAAGAAAATTCCGCGATCTTTGTATAACAAATAATATTCTATATATAGATGCGTGATATTTTGCTATTTCGAACGTCTATTATAGTATATTGTTTTGTTTGCATTGCTTGCAAAGCAATAAGATTATATTTCTTAAAACATTGTATAAACGCACGACATTAAATATCGAGAGAGATATTTCTATAAAGATTCTTCTCGATATTAGTAAGCTCGATTGAGTACTATATTAGATTTCTGTTGCGCAAACAATTAGAGACAAGTTTTCTAATTTGTTGTTCTTTAACAAATTCTCTTGTCAAATTCTTTAAACAATCGACAAAAACGTACAAATTACAATAGAAAATGTAACATTCGATATTAACAATAGAGAAATTGTTAAAGTTCTTATAGATAGAGTCGAAATAATTGATATTTTCTAAGAATTTAATAACTAGAATTTCTCTCTAGTTTTCTTCGATATTATTAGCGCTATTTATTTCAATTAAATCAAATAGTTCTAAAAATTTTGTTAAATCGAATATTGCAAATATAGTTCTAATACTTGCTTATATAATCTAAAGAATTTGATTCTAGATTGCAAAATCTATATTCTAAGACAATAAATTGAAAGCTATATTGTTTCTCAATATTTTTTCGATTGTTGCAAAGATATTAGAGAGATTTAAAATATTTAACAATATTAATATAGATTTTTTCGAAGTATCGCTTAGAGAAGAATTGTCGACAAACAACTTAATTGTATATTTAAATTAATATATTGTTTCGCAAAATACTATACAATTAATTGTTTACTTAACAAATTAAAAACAAAAATCAATAGATTAATTTCGAGATTATTGTTACGCTGCTACTTCCTAAGAGATCTTAGAGATATTAGAGAGAGTTGTACTGTTGAAGAGATCTGTAGATATTTTCAGACAATGCAAGCAATTACTTGATAACAAAAGTTGTAGCTAGATATAGCAATAACAATAAGTAAGAATTTATTTTAAGTTAAACACAATCTATAAAAGAGTTGTATTCTAGAAAATCTATATATTATAAAATTGTTTCTGCTTTTCTAACTCTTCTAATAGAGCTATAGAGCAATACTATTTTTGCTTTTCTAAAAAAGCAGAAAAAACAATCTTTTCTTGCTTTTCTAATAAAACTAATAGAGTATATACAAATATCTATGCTTGATTTTACTTTTCTGCGTATTCTATATATTGCTAGACTTGTAATACTATTTTTCTTTTCTCTATATTTTTGTTTCGAAAGCAAGTTTCGCACAATATCGAAAAACAAATCTTTCTTTTATAATTGTTGTCTTATTTAACTAACAGAACTCGACATTTCTATTAATAAAATATATTTTTGTTGTTGTTGCAATTGTCTAAGTAAGTTGTGTCGAATTTAAGAAGATTCTAATAAATATATAGAATATATAAAGAAAAGTTGTTTTTGTAATCTAATTTTTCTAAATATTGCGCGCTAGTATTGTCTCGAAACGCAACAAAAAGCGCTTAAATAACAACTTTGTAATACTGTAATAAAATGTTGTAAAATGTAGACAAAAAAAAATTGCTTGCTGTTGCAATTAAAATACGTAAAAAATAAGTAACAAACAATAGTAAATAGAAAATTTCAAAACTTAAAAAAGTTTGCTCTATTAGTTGAAAAATTAGTATTCGAACTGTTTTCTAAGTTTCTGATCGATATTGTCTTAGAACAGATTGTTTTTCTCAATATTATAAAAAATAGTTGTTTATTTTGTTAATTTTTTTTGATGGAATTGCTACAGACAATATTAATAGTGTTTCAAATTCTTAATAGATTTTTAAGTGTTTTCAGAGATAGAATATCTCTTCTATTTAACAAGATATTTCTAACTTTTCTGTTGTAGAATTTTTTCGATTTTAAACTGTTCTTCTTTTTGTTAATAGAAATAAAAGATATTCTGTAAAAACGTAGTTGAATCTGCTGATTTCAACAATAATATATAAAATACTAAAAATACTCTAACATTTTTAAATAAATCGAGTTTGTAGTTGACTAATTTCTTAGTCTTTTTAACAAAAAACAATTCGACTTTAATATAATTTAATTTCTTGCTTAATTTTCTTGTTCTAAGATTTTTTGTAAAAAGATATATCTTATTTCTTTCTTTTAACTAAGATATTGTTTTTTGCTTTTTATTTTAATACTTAATCGATCTTTTTTGCATCTTTGAGATATTGTTATATTTTTTTTTTAGTATTGCTATTTTTTCGATAACTGATTGCGCAGACAGATATATATACTTTTTTTTAAAAAAATTTGATTTTTTGCTATAGTTGACAAAAAATAAAGTTATTCTAGTAGTATTCGAAATCTTTGTATTGAGTGTTAGTTATATTATAGATAAAAGTAATATTTAATTGCTATAAATATTATTAATATAGTATTTCAAATACTATTTAAAACTCTAATTTGTTTTTTTTGTCTAACTATTTGTAATCGAATAATAGACAATAGATATTCGAAATCTTGTATCTAATATTGAAAGAAATATTTTTTAATAGTTAGATATAAAGAGCTTGTCTCTGTTACTAATTAGTCTCTTAAATATATTGTAATATTGTATAAGTCGATTTAATATAATATATTTTAGTTGTTCTGCAATAAACTTCTCTTTGTATGCAATAATATATAAGTACTTAATAAACTTATTAATTATTATTAGTATCAAATTATATCTATCTTCAATTGCTAAATTTGTCGACTTTAACAACTTGATAATAAAGTTTATTGTAATTTTATTCTATAGCAATTTAGATAGTTTTTAATATTGAATTTTGCTATAGTTTGCGTGCATATTATATTTGTTCTACTAATAGCTAAAATATTGTTTAATATATATTTCGACAGTTTGTTTTATTTGTAAAAACTAACAATACTAATATAAAAACTAAAGAATTTTTGTTACTTTTAAATACTCTTGCAGTAATTTGTTATAGTACTCTTTTATATATTTGTCAATTTTGTCGATAGATATTTGAAATTTTCTTTTTTCTATTAAAAATTCTTCTATATTATCTCGAAGTATTTGTAGTATAGTATTTAGTTTGTACTTGTTTGCTAATAGTAATTTGTTTTTATTAATTTTAAGTATACTATAATTGAACAATTTTTTTGTTTTTATATAATTATTTTTTTTGCTAAATATATCTATTCTGTTATTATCTTTGTCTAAAATATACTATATTTTGAATTTGTATTGTTCGAGTTTTTCTAACTATTGTATTTGTTTTTTGTTAAATTGCTTAATAGTAGTAAAGTATACAAGATTTTTGTAATCTATAAGAATTGTAAATTCTAATAATTTTTCTATATATACTCTTTATAACTTCAAAAAAACTACTATAGCAAGTAGTTTCTTATTGTAAATATTATAGTTTTGTTTAACTAACAAGAGTTTTCTCGAGAAATATACTACTAGATATTATATATTTTTATATTTCTAACTAAAATATATATTGATAACTAGATTTGATGCGTCGATTTTAATTTTGTTTAACAATTGCAAATTGTATATTTTTAATACTAATTTCTTTAAGTATTCTAGTTTAAGATTCTAAAATAATTTCTCTTCTACAAATTTCTATATCTATAATATATTTTTTTTTGTAAGATTTGTCAATAATATTGTATTTGCTAAGTAGTTTTTAATAAACTTCTTGTTGTAGTTTATAAAATTTAGAAAAAATTGTACTTTTTTTATATTTGTTGATAATTTCTATTCTTTAACTGCTTGTAGTTTCTTGAAATTTATATATATTTTGTATTGTTTAACAACAAATTTAAAAAAGTTAACTTTTTTTTAATAAAATTTGCATTTCTTTAACTTAAAATATAAGTTTCTTATATTTAGATATTTTAATACTTTGAAAATATAGCTAATATATTTTTTCAAGATTTTTAAGTAAATTATAATATTGTTCAAATATACTATAACAAATCGATTCAAATATTGTTGTAATATATTATTAATTATTTTCTAATATATTGTCGAAGCGTTTGTAAGTTCGAATAGTATTACTATATATTTATATAATTTATATTGTATACAAAAAATTGTTTTTTACTTTTTTTCTATTTTTTTTCTAATTTGATTGTATATTTCTTATAAATTTAGTTTAATAAAATATTTTGTTTCGAATAGTCAATTCTGAAGCTTGCTAATATTAAATAATAAATATCAATTTTTAATTGTAATATTGTTTAACTTCCGATAATTAATATATAGATAGAAAATTTTATTTTTTTTTAATATAAAAAGAATCGAATATTTTGTCTGTAATTAAAATTTTTTAATAAATTTTTTTTTTGTTTTTTGTCAAATATTCGCAAAGTATTTCGAGCTTCTTTTTAAATAAAATATATATAAATTCAAATATAAACTGCTTGTCTAATTTAAGTCTAATTTTGTAATTTTACAATTAATATTTAGAGAGAATCTCTATTGTTTTTTTTAAAATAGATACTTTTAATTGTTGTATATTTGTAATATATATTTTAGCAATTTTTTTGCTATATTAGATAGTCTAAGATTTTCAGAAAATTTGTAATTTTATTTATTTATTCTAATTTTGTAATTTAACTAATTTTTGTCAGTATTTGTCGAATCGAATTTTGTTAAATTGTTTTTTTGCAAAAATACAAGTTTGTTGTTTGCAATCAATTTTCGATTTGTTCTTTTATCTATTATTAAATACTATCGATATATAGATTAAATATAAATTATATAATTATATTGCGCAAATCTAAATACTTGTATATTTTAGTTAACTTCTAAATTGTATTGTTTTAATTAAGATATTTCTAGAACAATATTGCAAGTAATTATTTCTACTATATTAAAGATTAGTTTTTTGTAATATTGCTAAATAGCTATCGATAGTAATTTTGTTTTTTTATTTATTTTTCTATTTTTGTCGAATAATAGATTTCTATTTACAATTATTAGATTGTATATATTAGACTTCTTTTAAGTAAAATACTTTTCTCTTTTAACAAAAGTTCTAACTATAAAATTATCTATTGTATTAGAATCGACTATTGCAATAAATTAACAACTATTAATTTTAACTAATATAATAAAATATTGTACGTATATTGTTAAGTTTAGTTGTTATTGTTAAACTAATATATTGTATTTTTCCAATATATTTTTTATTAAGAAATTTGAACTTTTTTTTGTTTTTATATTGCAATTTCTGCTTTAAATATCTATCTATACTAAGTTTCTTTTTGTTGCTATTTAAAAATAGATAACTTTCTAGAGAATTATTTAGATTTTTTTTTGTTTTTTAGATAAGTTTAGTATAAGTTGTTATAGTATTCTGTTTAACTAAATATTGTATATTTTTTTGCTTTCTCTATTTTCTCTTGGAATAAACTTATACTGCTTAGTTGTTGTTCGATTTTATCGA
>JAABUW010008599.1_pt1 | contig 11876 bp, 9 predicted proteins | sample 5560081 | NCBI WGS metagenome assembly JAABUW01 (sample SAMN10711882, study PRJNA513363) | rock metagenome | isolation source: Antarctica rocks | place: Antarctica: Victoria Land, Knobhead sud | reverse complement strand
GTGAACGCTTGCAGACGACTAAAGTTGAGAATATATCTGAACATATGAACAAAACACTGAAGTTTGCTCGCGAGTCGCTAGTCAAAACACGAGAACAAATGATGAAACAAGTCAATAAGCATAGAAAAGAAGTTGATTACAAAATCGAATCAAAGATGTTTCTGAATAAAAGAAACATCATTACAGCGAGATCTTTCAAGAAGCTAGATGACAAAATGCTCGATTCTTTCATCAATCTAGATCTCATCGACTCTTCATATAAACTGAAATTATCAAAGTCTATGCATGTTCATGATGTATTTCATTCTGATCTGCTTCGTTCTGCCGTCGACGATTTCTTGCCTGGTCAAAAGAATGAATTCTCAGATTCAATAGTGATAAACGACGAAGACGAGTGAAAAATTGATGATATATTGAATTCTCGTTGATATCGAAGACGACTTCAGTATAGAGTCAAATGAAATGACTATGACAATGATCTCAATTGATACAACGCTGATGACGACGAATTTATGAACGTTCAGAAGATCGTTGACGATTTTCATATTTGATACTCGAACAAATCGCGCTAATCAACAATTCAATCAATCACGATTTAACAGATCTGAGTCTGTGAAATCATGATTGAGCAATCAATTGAGTCGAGCAGAAAATACATTCATGCGAACATGAATCGTTGAAGAGAGAAAGTAATGTCATGATTCTAGTCTTGTCAGACTCAGTCTTCTAGTCTTGTCAGATTTATTCTCGCTTCGTCATCTTGACTAGTCTCTATTGAGTCTAGCGTCGACTGAGAAACACATATATGTAGTCAGCTTCTTTTCTGTAGCTATCTTTCTTTCTTAGCATTTATCTTCTAGTTAAATGACACTCATATTGACTCGCTCTATGCTGATTTCTAACAGAAGTCATGAAGTGATCTTCATACAGTCTCGTTTTGAACTCAATTGAAAATCTCTGAGCTTTACTGAAGAAGAAAGTTTATAAAGTTTATTTGAATTTGAATTTGCTGAAGAATAAAGACGATGAAGCTGAAATTCAACTGTTTCAGATTTTATAAAAGATCTAAGAAAACATATGAAAGAAGATAATAAAAAGACTAATTTTCAGTATGTCATGCAGATGTGAAGCTGTAATTATAGCAAAGAGCTGACATACTAAATATTGATTGAGAAATCATAAATCATATACTACTAAATAATCAGCTCAAATATTGAAGTTTCTCAGCTGAATTTGATGATTCAATGATTGATGCAGATGAAATAATGATTTGATTGAGAAGCGCACGCGAAGACTTAGTGCGAAGTACTGTACTCACTCATCTACTCGCTCATCTACTCGCTCATCTACTCGCTCATCTACTCGCTCATTCACTCGTTCATCTACTCGCTCATCTACTCGCTCATCTACTCGCTCATCTACTCACTCATTTACTCGCTCATCTACTCGCTCATTTACTCGCTCATTTACTCGCTCATCTACTCGCTCATCTACTTGCTTATTTACTCGCTCTATCAATCTCTCTATCAAACGCTCTATCAAATTTTCTATCAAATGCTTTATTGAATTCTCTGTCAAATTCTCTATCAAACGCTCTGTCAAATTCTCTATCAAACATTCTATCAAACTTTCTATCAAACTCTCTATTAAACGCTTTATCAAACTTTCTATCAAACGCTCTATCAAACACGTTAATTGAATGCATAAAATACATTAAATAGTGCTTCAAACAATGCTTTCTACATGACTTGAGAATAGTACTGTTACTTCTGTGATTAGTAATCTTCGCTTTCAGTCAAAGATCAACGCTAGAAAATTCAGAAGATTCAGAGTATTTACTTCTTCTCACTTCTTTCTTTCTTTGTAGAACAGTTTCTACTTTCTATTTTGTATGAAATAATGCTAATTGACTCAATAGAATGCACTCTTCATGACTTGATATCAAACTTTCTACTGATCTTTCTGCTGAGCTTTCTACTGAGCTTTCTACTGAGCTTTCTACTGATCTTTCTACTGATCTTTCTACTGATCTTTCTACTGATCTTTTAATCGAGCTTTCTACTGATCTTTTTACTGATCTTTCTACTGATCTTTCTACTGATCTTTCTACTAATCTTTCTACTGATCTTTCAATCAAGCTTTCTACTGATCTTTCGATTGAGCTTTCTATTGATCTTTCTACTGATCTTTCGATCAATCTTCTGACTGATCACTTTACTGATCATTCTACTCATCACTTTACTCGTCATTCTACTCGTCATTCTACTCGTCATTCTACTCATCACTCTACTCGTCATTCTACATGCTCATCATTTACTCGCTCATTTACTCGCTATTTACTCACTCACTCAAATTTTCTATCAAACGCTTTATCAAACTCTCTATCAAACGCTTTATCAAACTCTTTATCAAACACTCTATCAAACTTTTTATCAAACACTCTATCAAACTTTCTATCAAACATTCTATCAAATTTTCTATCAAACTCACTATCAAATTTTCTATCAGACTTTCAATCGAACGCTTTATTGAACTTTCTATCAAATTTTCTATCAAACTCTTTATCAAACGCTTTATCAAACTCTTTATCAAACTGAGCTTTCTACTTGTTACGAGCGTATCAAGACTGATTAGAGCTAGTCAATGATCTAGTTGAGATCTGATCTAGATCTGACTCAGATTTAATTCAGATATGACTCAACACTCTTTTACATTCTCAACACTCTTTTCTTTCATCAACATCTTGTTCATTTACATCATTTTCTTTTCATGTTAAAAACACATTTCTTTCGAGTCTAGCGAAGTCTTTGAACATTACATAAATAAAAGCTTTTGTATTAATCTTCTTCTGTATTCTTAATATTCAGTTATAGTTATTTCTAAAGATTAAGCACTATCAATTCTGATCTTCATTGATTGTATCATTTAGACATGATTCTGACATTATATTAAGAATTCGTTAATCACACGATACTGATCTCATTACTCATTCAATCTACTTGTACAGACAGAACGAGTCTAAAGAAATTCGTTTACCTGATAATTAACGCAATCAAAAGACTGAACAACACTAGAAAGTTTGATAGAATCAACGACAAGACTGTTTGAATTGCTAGACAACTTATTGCTCACTAAGTACACACAGTTCAAATCGATCAAGAGAATCAACTCATTCTCATGAAACAGACGAGTGAAAATAAGCTGTTTAACTTGATTAAGAGAATCGACGATAAAGAATCTTCGTGAATTGCTCAAGAATCAAATCAATCAACAAACAAATCTCATCTTCTTTGTTGAAGATTAAACATCATTCTATACATCTTTCTTCTTCAATCATCAAGCATCATCATTCATTCAACTCTCTTTTCAAACAAATCTCATCATGTCTAGTCGTTCGTTTACTGAAGAGCATTCTGAGAAATTTCGAAATCGTTTCTCTCAAATCTCTGATGCTGATTCATCAAAATCATCAAGTGCTGCATCATTCATTCATGAAGATGATGAATCATTCGCTGAAACAATAATATTTCTCGTGTTCTATAAAATCTGAAAAGCTTGAAGTCTAGCTCTTGATAAAGAAACAGATCGACTCTATGAGTTAAATAAACAACAAGAAGACGAAATCAAAGAGTTGAAGACAAGACTTCAAACTAAAGAAAACACTTCTTCTGATTTCATCTACTCTGAGCGTTCTAGATCTCAAAAAATATCTGATTCTTCGCTGTTTACTGATGAAAAGAACTCTACTTGAAAGAACTGATACGAAAAAATTCAGAATAAACTAGAGATCAACGTCGATCTCTTTTCTAATGAATGAATCAAATTGAACTATGTACATTCTAGATTATTCGATGACGCAGCAAAGATCACTCAGACTAGACGTGAACATGATTGTGTCAATCTTTATAAAATCGTCGAAGATCTTTTGAAAGAGTTAGCTCAGTTGTTCGATGACTCGAATAAGAAAGTCAATTTTCGTAGAAAATACTACAACTTAATTCAAGAATCAAAGAAATTCAGTGAGTTTTATACTCAGTTTCAACGACTAATTTTCTATTTAGACTATCATGAAAAGCAACTGATCATTGATCTGAAAGATAAAATAAACTTTCGTCTTTGATTCATTTGAATAGATCAATTAGTTCAACCTGATTTTCTCAAAGAGATTCATTTCTATTTGATTCATTTGAATAATGATCAGCGAGTTATTTGAGAAAGCAAGAACAAAGTTAATCTCATAAAATGCATCAATGATCTGTCAAAGATCATCTTTCATAAAGCTGTTTCTACTCAGTCAGTTGATCATTCAAAATCTGATCATCTAAAGTCGCGTGACGCGATTTTAACTAGCGTCAAGAAAGCAGATGTTCTAGTTGAAATCTGTTTCATATGTCATAAATCAGATCATAGCTCTAAAGAGTGTCTTGATCAATCTACTAGAATTAATGCAGTGAACGATGAATATGATTGCTTCAATTTCAATTCGAATTTCGATTCAAAAAACTAGTCATCTCTTCAAAAGTTATTAAAGAGATAGAAATTATATCTTTGTGCAAACTAGACGAAATTTTATCGAAAGAGAATTACTTTGAAAAGTCGTTTCTAATTGACGCTCATCTCATCTCTCAGAATCAATCTTTCAGTCTTCGTTCTTTAATAAACAGTGATTCAGTCATTTACATGATCATACATTTCAATCTAGTCAATAAAGTATGCAAGAAACTGAAAATTCAATCTATATCACTGACAAAAGAGAAGCTAATAAGAGATTATGATGAAAAGATATTTAAGAAGATAATCACTCATAAAATTTTACTCAATCTCATCATCGAAAGTCATAAGAAATTGATTATATCAATGTTAATAGCTGATATTGATCATCATGAAGTCATATTGAGTAAGCTCTGAATGAATAAAAACGAAATATTACTGAATATGCAAAACGACGTCATTGTTTTTTCAAATCAATTGAATACTTCTATTTCGATTTTTTTAATCTCGCTCAATTCAAAGCACTCAAGTTGATCGCGATCATCTTCGTTCTCTTCAATCTCTCAGACTAAGATCTTTATGATGCTCAAACGACTTGTTTCAATCACTGCTCAGAAAGAGTCATTCTTGATTCAAAGTATAAACATTGCTTCGTTCAAAACACTGTTGAATCATTCAAAGAAGAACAAGATCGAAGTCTTTACTCTATTCATAATAAACATCAATAAAGAAATCGCATACAATACTCAGTGCAATTTGAATGCTTTAAACATCTCTTCAATTAATGAAACGACTCAGAATTTAAAAGACATTAAAGCAAAGCTGCTCTTAAAATATCATGAGTTTCTAGATGTTTTTGATCGAGCTCAATTGAATAAACTACTCTCTCATCGCTTCTATGATCATAAAATCGAGCTCATCAGTAATTCAACGCTTTCTTGCTGCTGAGTCTATTGAATGTCTTCTGTCAAACTTCTGAAAGTAAAGAAGTATCTGAACGAGAATCTGTCAAAGAGATTCATCACTTTCAGTCAGACTTTCTATTTCTTTTCTGTTCTATTTGCTCTCAAAGCAAATGAAGATCTTTGATTCTGCATGAACTATTGAAAGTTAAATGTCATTTTCAAAAGAAATAGATATTCTCTATCGCTGATAGACGAGATCATTGATAAAATAGTGAATTGCAAGCATCTGACTAGATTGAACATCATATCAGCGTTCAACAAACTTCAAATGCATTTTGATAGCGAGAATTACATCATCTTTATCACTGCTTTAGAAGCGTATAAATACAAGATACTATCATTCAAACTGACTAATGAATCGATCTTCTTTCAGCAATATATGAATGACATTTTATGAGACTTTCTGAACGACTTTTGTCAAGTCTATCTAGATGACATTCTCATTTATAGCAAAATGAGAAAGAAACATAAAGATCACGTCAAACTAGTATTGAGTTGACTACGTGAAGCTGAACTGCAGATGAATATTCGAAAGTGCGAATTCAATGTAAAAGAGACTGTCTTTCTAGAAGTCATTGTATTAGAACTAAATCTTCGTATGAACTTCAGCAAGATGACAGTCATAGTCAGCTGAATCACTTCGATCAATCTAAAAGAAATTCAGAGCTTCGTGAGATTTATTAACTTCTATCGTCGTTTCATTAAAAACTTCTCGAAGCTAGTCAAATCATTCATTCAGCTGACTAGAAAGAACACATCTTTTGTTTGAAATGAGATCTGTGTTCAAGCTTTTGACAATCTCAAGAAACAAGTCAGCTCAGTCTCAGTACTTCGTCACTTCGATCTCAAATGACAAGCTATTCTGAAGATCAATGCTTTGAACTATGTAAAAGATGAAATACTATCTCAGTATGATGACGAGAAAGTTCTTCATTCAATGACTTTCTACAGCAAAAGCATGATTCTCGCTGAAATCAATTATCACATCTATGACAAGAAATTGCTAGTCATTATTCAATGCTTCAAACACTGACGACTTGAGCTGAAATGCATTGAACTACTCATTCAGATGTTCATTGATTATCAGACTTTGAAGATCTTCATGAAAAACAAACAGTTGAGTCGATGACAAGTCAACTATCTGAATATTCTATTGAAGTTCAACTTTCAGATCATCTTTAGATCAGACAAAATAAACACTAAAGTCGATGCTTTAATCAGAATGTCTATAGCAAACATCTCTGAATTCACTCAGCGTCTTGAAAATCATTTTCAGACTATTCTGACTTCTGATAAAGTTGATATTCTATCTGTTGAATCGAAAGCAAATCTTTATCAATGAGTATGTATGATTAATCAAACAGATGAGCTCTGCAGCGAATATAGACAAGCTATGAACGACAACAAGCTCAAATTTCATATCACTAAACTGAAGAACTGCAAAATCATTGACGACGTTCTATTTAGAAAAGATCTACTATGAGTCTTTGAGAACATGCACACGAAATTACTACAAGAAGTGCATGATCAATCTTCAATCTCTCATTTCGACAATAAATGAATCATCAATCTAGTTCAGCATTTTTACTATTGATCAGATCATCGAGCTACTATTCAACGATACATTTGAAACTGTCATGCTTGTCAGCGAAGCAAAGTTTCTAGAAATAGCATTAATGAACTTCATCATTCTCTTTCGATTTCACAGAAATGATGAAAAGATATAGCTATGAACTTCATCACTGAACTATCTCTGTCAGAAGACTATAACATCATTTGCACAGTTATATGTCATCTCATCAAAGAACGTCACTATGTTCTCTGTCATTGAAAAGACGATGACATCTCAGTCAAAGAAATGATTTGAATCATGCTATGAAACGTCTATCGACTGCATGATCTACTCAGTTCTATTGTTTCAAACAAAGACTCTCAATTCATATCGACTATGTGAAAAAGTCTTTGCAAGCGACTGAGAATCACAGCTAGTTTATTCACAGTTTATCATTCTGAGATTGATGATCAATCGAAACAAGTCAATCAAGATGTCAAACGCGAACTTAGAATTTACTGCAATTACATGCAGAACGACTGAGTCAAATGAATATCTATGATGAAATTCAGCGACAATTTCAATATCTTCTCAATCACTTCAATGATTCTCTTTTACTTCAATAAAGAATTTCACTCTTGAATGAGTTTCAATTCAGATATGACTGACTATGAAACGACTCGTGAACAACTTGAAGCTAGAAAGACAAACAATATTGTCATTCAAATGAAAGAGTTACTGAGCTTCAATCATCAACAATTGAAAAAGATGAAGCTGATCATCAAAGTTCAGATCAATAAACATAGACGAGACATTACATATGAAGTAGATGATTGAATTTGATTATCTTTCAGAAACATCAAGACAACGAGACTCTGCAAAGATTTGAAAGACAAACAGCTAAATCTTTATCAAATCACTGCTAAAATAGATATCTTTTATCATCTTTATTTATCAGTCAGCATGAAGCATCTGCATTCGATATTCAGTTCGAAGCTACTACGATCATATTCAGAAGACTCTCTATCAGAACAACATTCAGAATCATTCAGATCAATCATGATCAAAGACGATGAATATTGAAAGATAGATGATATATTGAACTTCAGACGCTATTAAGATTGAATACAGTACAAAGTCAAATGAAAAGATCTAGATAGAGATGATGAATGATACTATGTTGATAAAGAAAAATTTGATGACTCAGAGAAAGTTTTGAACGAATTTCATAAGCTATATTCAAGCAAATCGCGCTAAATATCGAAATAACTATCAACAAAAGCGAGCAAAAAAACTACATTCATGCGAACATGAATTTTCAAAGAAAAAAGTAATGTTACGAGCGTATCAAGACTGATTAAAACTAGTCAATGATATAGTTGAGATCTGATCTAGATCTGACTCAGATTTGACTCAAATATGACTCAACACTCTTTTCTTTCATCAACATCTTGTTCATCTACATCATTTTCTTTTCATGTTACAAACACATTTCTTTCAAGTCTAGCGCAGTCTCTGAACATTACATAAATAGAAGTTTTTGTATCAATCTTCTTCTGTATTCTTAATATTCAGTTATAGCTATCTCTAAAGATCAAGCACTATCAACTCTGATCTTCATTGATTATATCATTTAGACACGATTCTGACACTACTGAACTTTCTACTGAGTTATTGACTGAGCTATTGACTGAGCTATTGACTGAGCTTTCTACTGAGCTTTCTACTGAGCTTTCTACTGAGCTATCTACTAATCTTTCTACTGATCTTTCTACTGATCTTTCTACTGATCTTTTAATCGAGCTTTCTACTGATCTATCTACTGATCTATCTATTGATCTTTCAACTGATCATTCTACTGATCATTCTACTGATCACTTTACTCGTCACTTTACTCATCATTCTACTCATCATTCTACTCATCATTCTACTCATCATTCAAGAATCAAATTTGTTTTCTATTGAGCATTAAATATGACTCTATCGAACAGTCTTCATGATTTCTACATGACTTTCTGCATGACTCTCTATCAAGCTTCGAATTGCTTTGCAATCAAGAATCAAATTTGATCTCTATCGAGCATCAAATATGAGCTCTATCATACATTCTACATGACTTTCTATCAAACATTCTACATGACTCTCTATTGAACATTCTACATAACTCTTTATTGAACAGTCTTCATGATTTCTTTCATGACTTTCTTCATGACTCTCTACCTCATTAGTTTACTCATTAACTTTCTCATTAACTTCTCCGTTGACTTTTTCATTGACTTTCCCAGCGCATATATTAAATTGTGTAAATAGCTATTATTTAGTTAGTCAAATTAATTAGTAATTAACCTATTATACGATCGCAATAACCAATAAGTTCTGAGTCAGCAATAGCTGAAAACTGCGTTGCTTTTCATTGGTAACAGACTTGCTCAGGCAGCCAACGAACCTAGTGTAATCTGCCTCGGCATTCCCCATCGAGCTTAGAACCATTTTTACGACGATCCTTTACGGTCAGCACCAAAATATGCGCACGCGAAGGATACGTGACCGCCTCATGCGCTAACAGGGAAAGCCAAAATTGCTGCCAGACCGTGGCCGTGAAATGCTAACTGGGAGCATTCCTTCCTGCATCGGCCGCCATAGTTCTCTTCATGGAGCATTCGCTGGTGGACTAGAGCCTGTTGTGTTGGATACTATAAGCTGCTCGGCTTTAGTAGATTACCGTCTTCGCAGACTGCCATGCTGCTAGATTCTTGAAAGAAATGATATAGTATAATATGTGCATAACACCTGTATCACAAGGGCTGGAAAGTGATGTGTGCCTCGAGCATTGGTAATGTGAAGCTAAGTAGTTGGCCCTTCTATTAGCTGGGCTATGAAGACATGTCGGGGAGTTAGCGGGCCAAAGGGATTTGATAGCGGTTGGAGCGAAGTACCGTACCTAGGGCCAACAAAGAGGATGGTAAGCCATATTCAAGGGCTTAAGTAGTGGGAACATTGACAGGCAAACACCGACGAAGAAACACTTAGGCCCATAACAATAGCGCTACCGGTGGGCGGACGTTTCCCGCAATTCTTGGGTCCTAGATGGTGCTGCCCGACAATTATCTACTTGAAGGGGGGCTTAATGCCATTGAGTAACGGACCATCGCTCAGTAACAAGCACAGTCCTCTTCACATAGGTGAGCAGCTGGTCTTGTTCTAAACCACAAGTGAATCATACTTACGCAATCTGTGGCTGTTTGCGCGAGCCTAATATGACACCCCCATACAGCGCCAAAAGCGTGATGTCTAACTTGGCTCTTCTTTTCTTCCAGGACAACACTCTTGATACATGACTGGGAACGCATTAATGCCCCATGATCTTTCGAGGCTCTATCTCGCAAGCATTGATAGACGTTTTGCGCAAGCGATTAAGGCTGAGGCTTGGTAATTGCGACCACATGATAATATGAAATACGTATAATTCATACACGCGGACATGTTGGGTATAGGTAGCCGTTGCCTCATATGACCCTGGAGTTTTCATTACTTATTCGCAATGCTGGTTAAAAGCAAGACTGTACGCAAACTCTGCCCCAAAAGAAATTACGGTGGCACCCGCAGGTAAGACGTTGAGAACCCAATCTTGAATTGCCATGTCTTAACCATGGTCAAGATCTGGGATGTCTTATATGCTTGATTTTTCTTCGATCGGTAATCAAGCCACGACCCTCGAGGGGAGTCCGAAAGCACAAACACCAGTTAAATATCCGAGTCACAAACAAGCCCTGCTCATCGTTCTGTATCGGATAAGTTTGATCAGGGCAGGTCGTGTACACTAATACTGACCTGGTTGCAAGTAGATTTTTGATGACAAGTGATTGAGAGGTCTCTTTTCTTTCTAGACTCTTGTCCGCCTCTATCTCATAACTCAGCCATAGAATGACTCATGGTTTTCGTTCGGCTCATCTGCAGAGACATCCTCAGGCTCTCATATTCAACAGTGATATTGCTGTGACCTGCTGAACAATTGGCTCCCCTACGAGGGAGGACTATCGCTGGCAGGAGTCATCATCAGGGGAAGCGCCGTTGACCTCGAAGGTGAATTGCTGGCCAGCGCTTGAACTTTGCGCTTCCAATATTCCGGATGCGGCAACAAGAAACGTATATGGTAAAAGATCCCTGGTTAATCATCAAATGGCCAAGCTTCTTTCCAGACTTGTCTGTCACTTTCGCTACGCGCATAAAACTCGTTGACCTGTTCTTTGACCTGCTGCAGTGCATCACAAGCTTCTTCGTACTGGTCCGCACGCACTATACCTCGTTCTGGGAACAACCCACCCAAGCTTTTCTGCACCGTGGACATTGCTTCCATCCCGCGCAGTGCTCCATTGACATCGGCCTCTATCTCGGCCGTCTCTTCCCTGGAGAATTGGAATGGGTACGGCGCATCGCCACGAATGCGAACGCCTGGAAGCTCCTCTCATGTGTTCTCCAAATCTATCACTTGAGCAAGATATGTTGCTTCACCATCAACGAGAAGGTTTCGGGCGAGCAGTAGTAGGTCGAAGAGTAAAACGGTCTTCGACCTTAACGCCCGCCCAATTGATGCCTAGTCGAACCCCTGACAGCTTCTCCATAACAATATATTCGGCACCTATAGTAGTATCTTGAGCTCTGAAGCACCAAGCTTAGACCTTCGGGACAGGAGTTCCCAGAACGGTCCTTGGCTGGAAACTATCAAAGTACTTCCTTGTGAATGGAGTCAAGGATACCTACAAATTCCATTGTTGCTACCTCACTTGCGGTCGTAAGATGTGGCTGTCCAGCGTTTGGGTTAGGGATTTTGGCAACGACTTGAGTCCTGGCTTCTATAGTCAGCAGCA
>JAABUW010008598.1_pt1 | contig 11878 bp, 10 predicted proteins | sample 5560081 | NCBI WGS metagenome assembly JAABUW01 (sample SAMN10711882, study PRJNA513363) | rock metagenome | isolation source: Antarctica rocks | place: Antarctica: Victoria Land, Knobhead sud | reverse complement strand
ATACAGTACGGGTGCATCGGATCACATCACGCGTGTAGACGCGCTGTACGTTTCTTAAACTGTTTACCATTCTTTCAGCTGTCAATACATTACATATTTTCCTAGTCTACGTGAGGCGTACCTGTAGTCATGGTTCTGGTTCTTTATTCACTTATGTTTGCCCGTTCCACTTGAGTCACAACCCTTTTCCGATGGTAGCGGTGATCTTTGAGGCATAAGTCATCGTGGTGAAGATAGATCCAGCCGTCATGTGCTGGCGTAGGAATGCGTACGCGTAAGCAAGCGTTCGTGTGCGAAAGGTAGGCGTAATGGACCTTGAGACATGCCACCTCGAGACCTATTACAAGCTCAGCGATCGACTCGCCGTGGCCTTTCCCTCTTCGAGCATGCTCAATGCCTTGCTTCCCTAGATCGGGGGGTGGTGGTCGATTTGTCAGGGACTGGCGAACCTTTCGATTTATGTTCCCTTTTCGTCCTACTAGGGTAATGACGAGTCTTATACTACTACTAAAGCGAAAAATACCCCGTTTGTCCATCCATGTATCACTCGAAAGACTCAGCTCCGAATTGCCAACCCAGTCAACCATGGGCCGTCCACCTGCGCGACCTTTTTCCGAGCGAACTCTGCATCTTGTACCGCTTGCACATGGTTTCAAACTCGTCCTCATCTTCCTCCCCCCACCACATGGCATTCCTATCCAGGCTCAATTCCACTCGTTGCAAACCCGGGGCTATCTCGCCCCGCGAGACTTCCCAGTCGTCCGGCAGATCGTGAACGCGCTCGAGCCACGTCCGTGGCCCCCATACGTAGGATTTCCAATCCGCCGAGTCCTCAGTCAAGCATAGCTGCCGAATCGAGCGAGGGAGCTGTGACGAAAGCGCCCGTGCGTGTTGGCGAGGGGTCCAGTGTCAGCCGGAGAGCATGACGAAAGGGATTTGGACGTGCGACAGGCGACCAGAGTGGTGAAAGGAATCAAGGCTGCCTTTGAAGCAGCCGTTGCTGTAAACGGGAAGGTCGTCGGCGCCGGGTTCAATATCCATCTATTACTTCAAAGGTTCCAGCGTGGCGTGGACATGATTCAAAGCGTGTGAGAGGGTGCCCAAGTTGAAGAAACAACCCTCGTCGTACGCAATTCTTCCACGCAGCTGTAGCCGTAGAGCGGTTATTTAAGAGAGGGTTCGTGGACAGGGTTCGCTCGAGGGCGTCCTCGGTCGCTTCGGAGAAGGGCAAAGATGAAAGGCGGGGCGCTGCGATGGGCTGGGCCAGCAGAACCGCTTGGCTGCGCCGAGTTCAATGGTTAAGACTTCCAGGATCGGTAGGCAGAAGACGAAGTACATGTCCCTAAAGCGGGAAATTACGTCAATTGAGACTTCGCTCTCGCTGACCGGGCCAAGTTGGGGGTCGTGCAGGAGGGTATACCGTGGAAGCGTCCCGAGCGGGAATCTTCTCCAGTCAGTATGTAATGCGTGCTTGAACAGGGACCTAGGAACCGGCTGTTGGAGAAAAAGTCGGCGCTCAAGATCAGCGAGCAGAGGTTTGGTAAGAACGCCAGCGTAAGGGAGACATAGGCGTCCCTGTCACCACGTCCCAACGCTTCACTCCACATGTTTGACAACGCTGGGCGAAACGCTGGACCCATTGCATGGCCACCTGGAGTTCGCTGTCCGAAAGCTTCGGTGATTCTTCCGGAGCCCAGCGGTTATAGGTAGTCTTCGATATCCAATCGTTCTTGCTGCCCCAGAAATTGACGTGCTCGACCTAGCTACCGAGTTCCGGATTCTCCATCAGACTCCGTAGCAGGGGATGGATCGTGGCGAGACCTCCTGCGGCTGCTGTACATCTCGTATGTTCCACCCCCATTCCATCGTCTTGTAAACGTGACCTAAAGTGATAGTCCTGAGTCATTTGCAAGTACCGGAGAGACTGGAGGTAGTCTGCTTTGATAGCGGCGGCGGCAGCAGCGGAAGGATAAATTCTGGGGTAAGTCTAGACAATGGCATTGCCAGCTATGTCCGACCCTGAGGCAGTCCTGATTTTGGCACGCAGAAAAATGATAACCTATTTCCTGTGCACGGTACTTTCAAGCTTCCGCGATACTGATCTGATGAGATCCACTTAACTCGCTGCCGTGTGACTGAGGAACTACCACAGTTTCTTATAGACTGTCTATCAGGCTCTTTATCAACCTTTCTACTCAGCTTCTTTTCTACTCAGTTGTTTATCTAACTTTCTACACGCGTTCAAACACGTGCCAGTCAAAGTTGTGAGGTGCGTCATGGAGGCCGAGCTCGAGATATGAGTTGATGTTACGAGTGTGTCGGGATTGAATAGGGTTTCCTAGCCAACAAGCCCTAGGGGTTTTGGCCCATGTTGAACCCCTAGCCTCAACACTCTATCCTAGCGCTTCCGATACCCGAGCAAACCTGCTTCGCCCCCTTTGTTTTGCCCTACTATAGATACAGCTCGGAACCCTCTTTGATTCCTTCTGTATTCTTAATATCCTAGTTATAGCTACCTCTATTGATCAAACATTCTATCCAGCTACGCACTACCTCGCTGCAGTGTGGTTAGATTCTAGGCACGGTCCCAACAGTTGAGAGTATTTGGTAAACGCTAGATGCTCCTGCTAATTCTCAGCATCTAATATGTGTTGTAGCCTTCCGGATCCACTTGATATGCTCCCATTCCCCAATCGTGAATCCGGACTTGGTGTTGACAGGACCGACAACGTCCCCATTTACCATTGCTGTACAAATCAATAACCTTATTAGTCTTGCACGTCGAACACAAGTGCAGAACATGCCCATAGCCAGCTGCGACGCTGTTGGTAAGCATACCACTTTCGCTGGTCCACGCATCGATGATGTCCACGGCAAGATCTTCAAGAGATCGTACTAAACTCATAAACACCGCTTCCGCACGTAGAAGAGTCCAATGATCTTTGATCATAGGTAGGAGACAGGCACGAAGGCCACCATCCGAGGCCATAGTCGCGTCATAAACTCTTTCAACGACTTTAGGAAAGCATATCTGGGTCCAATGGTCGTTGGCCCTGATCCGGTGCTCATGGAGAATGGCAGAGAACTTCCGCTTGGCAAGTTCCTTCAGTAATCCAATGTCGTATTTGTCGGCAAGAGCATATATGTTCAAATGGGCAATCAACGGGTCGACAGTATCGATGGAGTTCTGACGTGGGTCTACGGTAGAGTTGCTGTTCGTCGCTCCGAGCTCATAGTCGCATTTGTAGAACCAGTGAACCATGCTCTTGATAGCGTTCGGATCATCATCTTTCAGATCAATTATGCCGGTTGCTCCTTCCTAGGTAGTGATGATCAGCAAATGGCTACCGCCCTCGGGGATAAACGAAGTACTTTACTTTGAAACCCCCTTCACACGCCTTTTGCAAGAATTTGGAACGCGTGCAAACCACGATTCGATGGACCTTCCACGAAAGATCGCCGCATGTGAGAGTCAGATCGCAACATCTGTCGTGTATCTGAGCTCTAAAAGCTGGCGTTAGCCTCGGCATTAAACAAACATCAGAGGGGGAGTCACCTACGCCAGCAGACCGTCAATGAGTTCCTCCTGCGCGCTGGCTTTCAAGTCCTCTAGGTCACTTGGTGGGTAGTGCGCCATCTTGCAGGCTGGATACGAGTTTATCAAGGTGGTGAGATGAGGAGTCTAGGATTAAGGTTCTGAGGTTTGTTGAAGTGAACATAACACCTGGATGAGGGAAGGCCTAAGCCCTTTCAGAACAAGGAACAGGCACGTGTATGAGTATCAGTGTTGATTGTTCGAATGGATGAGCAGGGCTTTAGGGCATTGACAGGATTCTTCTCCCAGTCTTTCGCTATAGACTAATTTATGGCGCTTTAGCGGCTGACCAGATTCAGTTGCCATGACCATTGAAGATCCTGATGGATCGTTGTACGGGCTGCTGGATATATAGAAGAAGAAGAAAAACGAGCAGTGGCAAAAGGTGATTACTTAGTAAACATTCAATACCATCTCCAACTCTTTGCTTCTGGGCTGTATAGCCTACAAGAGAGGGTGCTCGCAAATTTTTCCCTTGTGATCAAGAATGAGTCCACGCAAACAGTGACGACAGTGTCCGTTTTTCGCTTCTGACAACGTATACACCCAATAAGAGGCTGATGCATGGCACCAGTATTCTTCGTTATCAGTTTTGGGAATCATTCTCTCGTAGCCTGAGGCGCTAACTGCAGGGGCTTTGTCGTTGGTCCATGCATCGAAAACATCCGCCGCGAAATCACCGCCAGATCGCACTACCTCCATGAATGCGATCGATTCCCGTAACTCCTTCTTGTGTCGCTTGACGACGGATACTAGACAGACACGAAGACTGTCTGAGGGAAGAGTGTTCTCGTAGATAGCCTTGATGACGGTAGGGAAGCTCTCCAAGCGCCACTGTTCCTTAACGACCTCTTCGAATTTCTTCTTAGCAAGGTCTTTCAAAGGGCCAATGTCGTATTTATCAGCGACAAAGTATATCCTAGCATTAACCAGCATAGGATCGACTACAACATCTGATGCTAGGGCTTTGTCGTCAACGATAATCTGGTAGTCGTATGTGTAACAGAACTGGAGCATCCTAGCAACGGTGTCCGGATCATCTTCTTTCAGGTCAATCACCCCCGAAGTGCCTTCCTGAACGACAATCAGCGACTGCTAATTCTTCTGCGACTGTTACTAGAGTGAGATACCTTGAAGCCATCCTTGCATGCATTCTTGAAAAAGCTGGACCAAGAGCAAAGCACTACGCGATGCGCCTTCCACTGGTAACCTTGGCAGGATAGAAGCAAGTCACAGTATTCCCCTTCTACTTGTGCACTACATTTACTATCAGTCTCTTAATCTAATCATAACTGTTAAGCACTCACCTTCTCAAGCCCTTGGAGAGAAGTTGTTGCGCTGTGAGGCTAGAATCTGCTTTAGACACTTCTGATGATTTGGTTTCCATGTTACAAGTGGGAACTTGCTACAACAGTGCTGACTCGCGACGTAGAGATGCTATCTGGAGGTGTAGAGGTTGGTATGCTTCTAAGTTTTAAGAGAGTAAGTCTAGGATAGCTGAAGGGTCAGCAGATATTCTGGTTTTACATTAGAGCGCCAGATTTGTAGAAATAACCCATACATGTAGTCTAGTTTAAAGATCATTCATATAGCGTCAAGGGCTTCCTCCCTGTAGGCGTGAATGTAGACTCACCGCAATCTCGATTAAGCCATGCCTTTCAATACATATTGACTGATTCACGACAGGAAGAATTAGCTGTGCGCGGCCCCCGCATGGACAGAATTGAAGATTCTGTTAATGAGATTTGAAGTCTCCTACTTAGATTCCTCGAACAAGTGGCTGCCGGCTGTTGGCACAAATGGACAGGTCGATGGCTATGTGTGAACCACCCGGGGGTTGCAGGAAGTCGGCAAGCCACAATTTGCATTCACGGAGATACCTGAATAGGTAAATAGATTCGTTGTTGTCTTGAAATAGTATCGTACAATCGTTGAACCGGGTTCAAATGCAAAGCTTGTGCGATGAGAAGAGCTGGGCCAGGGAACATATAGAATTACTCAATTCCGTACCGAAACTGTCACCTAGGCTGATTACTAACCTGGGGTGGCAGGCTATCGGTCGTTGTTTCCTTACTTTTGATCCGCCCTGGTGAACCGTTGGAGAAGTTTGAGAGAAGACGGCATGGTTCACAGGCACGACTGGTTCCTAGGATCTATTAGAAGCTTAATACGGCCGCACATTAGAATTTTCTAGAAGATCTGTGCAAGTACAGTGATCCCACTGACGCTGAATGGCCATAATAATGACAATCTAGCCGATACGTATCTGGCACCCCGAAATACTACTCCTGGACTGTGTATATCACCAGTACAGATTCAATAGCTTACCACCTAAGATTGAACCACTTCCTCGCTCTGCTGCGGCTTGTATGACACACTGAGCACCGAATGCCGCGGAACCAGGGCTCGGTCATTCGCAAATCATTGCAAACAGGACAGAACATCCCTTGCTTGACCATTCCCGGCATCGACGCACGATTGCTGACATAATTGTCGTTGCTGGCTGCCCACGTATCAACCATATCGATTGCGATATCACCGTTAGATTTCACAACGTCCATGAATGTATCATTTTTTCGCAGCGCGACCCAGTTCTTTCTCATCTTTGGAGCGATACAGTCACGAAGGCCACGGTCTGATGGTAATGTCGAATTGTAGACGACGTAGACTGCGCCAGTGAAGGTATCGTCGATGGCATGTCTATTGACGAGGTCCAAAAACTTCTCCTTCGCTAGGGTTTTCAAGTGCTCAATGTCGTATCTGTCGGCTAGAGCATACATGCTGGCGTTGAGAATGAGCGGCTCATACAAGCCAACGTCGTCCGGATAGTCGGATTTGTAGAGGTAAAGCAGCATTTTCTCAATAAGCTCAGGATCTTCGTCTTCTAGATTGATGTATCGAAGTATGCCCTCCTAAAGCTGTATTAACTTGATTGCGTGTCCGATCTCACAGTAATGGAACTTTTTTCATACCTTAAAGTTACCCTCGCAAGCCTTCTCAAAGAACTTCGAGCGCGTACACATTACGACGCGATGCACCTTCCACTGACGATCCTTGCAGCCAATTATTAAGTCTTGGTATTTCCCAGACTCAAGAGCACTAAACCCTAGATCAACTACGAACAGCGCAGGCGCTTGGAGAAACTCACTTGCTCAAGCCGCCAAGAAGCTGTTGCTGAGAGGCAGCCAAGACGCAGTTGGCCTTAGACCCTCTGCGTCCCGGACGACCGTCAAGAGTCGGCATATTAGACTCTATAATGCAGCGCAAAGGTTGCAAATCAAGTGAGTAGTCACTTCGGACTGCAGTGGTAGACCACGGTGAAGACATATCGCTCTAGAGCCTGAGTAGAATTCCTTAAAGTGCCGATGCGGATGTTTAATTTTACGTAGAAAACTTCTAACTCTACGCGACTAAAACATGTAACCTGGTGGTAGTCAGCATGGCGAAGCGTTTCTTAAGAAAGGACAAATCAAGGAAGAAAACTTGTTCTCATGGCTTACATGTTTAGACGATGCATTTTACAGGCTGATCTGCTGGAAAAGAGGTTGTGGATTGAATGAAAGTAGTTCGTCTGGATTAGACACTTTAGTAGTGTAGGGCAGGTCTGTAAGGCCTTTTGGTGTTAAGACCCGGAACGAATAAGGGAAGAGATGTGGAAATAGTGAGAACCATACGTGTTTGGTCTTAACAAAGATATTTGGAATATGTACATCCCAAGAAGGTTGGCAGATTGTGGACAGTCACTAAATCGCAAAGACACCATACACCTGTTGACAAGTGATCTGCGAGGAGCTGTGCTTACATCTAGAAAAAAGCCCAGATGATATGTATTGAGCCGTACTGTTTTATGAATATGGAGGGTTGGATGTGAGTTGCTTGGCTGTGGTAGTATATCCTGAAAGAGTTCAAGCACTGCGGTCAAACATTCCAGCATTCGTCCATCGAGGACCATGGAAGATGGTGTTTTATAGATGTCCGTTTTGTCCCTCTCCAGATGTCCACCCCTCCAAGAAACCCTTCTCATCAATCGGTGGTGTTAGGTCTAAATTATTAGTACTCACCCACTCTCTTACCCTTGCCTTACTTATCACTACACTGCCATTTACTTTCTTATTCGGCGCTATTATATCCATCTCTTGGAGAACCACAATCACATCCTCCGGTAAAACCCAACACGCTTCCGCAATTTCTCTTACGGTCATTGTCGTTTTTGTTCTCATGCGAAGGATAGCATTGGTAATCCTCGCTTCCCAGAACGTGATATACGCTTTCTTCCCAAGCTCACTTAACGGCTTTTCTGGCCCACCAATACGACCTTCGCGTTTACTAAGCTCGTAGCTTACTCCCATGAGAATTTTACCGAGGCCTTTACGTTGCCAAGGCGGGAATATGAGAATGCAAGCTAGATTGTTGTTGTCCCAGCTCATCTTCTCTTTGCTGAAGAAACCAACAATCTGGGGTGACTGCTGGGGCAGATCGTTGGTAGGGGGAGGTATGTGGACTAAGAGGTAGTAGTTGAAGGATACCACGTCGAAGAAGACGGATTTGTTATCAAGGAAGAGCTTCGCGAAGAGAGAGAGGTTCTGTGCAAAGAGCTACAATATGGCTTAGCTCAGGCTTTCCCATTGCAACCAGGCATGGTTTGAGAGCTGACCTGGTGCTCCTCGCCGTCAACTTCGTAGATCGCGTACGTGTCTGTAGTGTATATGATTTTGCCAGGTGGAGATGCATGCGTTGAAGCGCAGAGTCTCTGATGAATAACATCAGCGCACCAGACAATCGCTTCGAAGTATCACGCGAGAGGTACGAACGACATGCGTCAGAAAAGGCATAAGCTCCTTCGAGTATTTGAAACAACCTTGGCAGACATACAGCCTTTCTAGATCTCTACTAACAAGCTCTTCTGGATAGAAGGAGGGGTACCATGTTTTGAACAGAAGGTCTCCTAGAACCACATGCTTTACGTTGAGATCTCCAATTGCCTTGGGTGGTGTTCGTGCTGTGGAAAGCAAAGGCGGCCCCAAAGAATCCGAATATGGCGACGCTGAGCCCATTGCGAGCTTATGATTGCCGCGCTGTCGAATTTTATCTCAGCACCCAGTGTCTTCATTGCTCACTGACGTTGAACGTGACCATATCGTCACTATTGTGACTGCTTGTTAGGGTACTATTGCGCCGGTTCAAATGATGGTCGTCTCCGCGCTAGGCTCGATACGAGTGTAAGGACCAAATCGCTTCTGCTTCAACAACTTACAACTTAGGAACGAACAACGATGAGTTTAGGTACAGATGGTACCACTAATCAGATAAAGCTCTAGCAATGTTCTGGTGACATTGTAGAGCAAATGCATACAAACATACCGTGCCAAGGCCTTCGCCGTGGAGGCTTTCTGTGAGACAATGCTTGGGTCTTGCAGTTCTCTACACACTATCTTCTTCAGGCCAACCAGAACGTCTTGATACTAACACCATCGTGAGTGTCACTTATCAGTCTCTCTTAACAGCGAAGTCAACACTTTCAATTACTAAATTCGTTATACCTGCGATTTACCAAGAGTGGTACCAATCTTTGACTCATGGCCTCCTTATTGCTCTTCACCCCACATGTGAAGAAATCTTGTATAGCAATCGCCATTTTCTTCTTCACTACGCGGCCTTTCCTTCTCGTGCTTTATGTTCAAATCAACTTGAGAGTCTACGCTCTCAACCTTACTTTTCACGCACTCCGCGCAATAGAATTGCCTCTCTTGGTCTTGTGTCTATGTCGTTCATCATGGATATCGTTCATAGTGATCCAGCGAAGAAATCAAAAATTTCCAGGACCATTTGTATTCTTATCTTTACCAGGAGAATTTCGTAATCAAATCTACACCTCCCTGCCCCAAATGGACACTACAGAAATCACAAATGCGGCGAGAGGTCAACACCACGGACCTGAGGCGACTGCTGGGCGAAGCCAAGTTCGTTACCGCAGCAATACGCATGGTCCTATCCACCGAGTTACTCAGTCAGTTTCAGGCGACGGCACCACCCCAAGCAACGCGAATCTCCTTAGATCTATAGAGTCCTCGTATGGAGGATTTCCTGTACCATGGATATCACAATAGATGCACACCAGCGGAACGTCGTCGCGACGAAGTCGCCGCGACAGCGAAAAGTATATAGATCTCGCATAGGCCCCCAGGGATGTTGAATCGAGTATGAATTAAAAAAAAATCAAAAAAAAAATCTACACCTCGTACTTTACGCAAGACATCTATGACTGGAATCTGGGATTGGCAAAATACAACGATGATCTCGAATACAAGTTCCCAATATATTTCGAGATTCTTCTTGTTAGTCGTCGAGCATACCCGCCAGCTGCGACAACGACCACAGCTATACGATTCCCATCTGCGTAAGCGAAACGCTCAAACCTACTCAAGAGTGGGAGTTGTTACCTTGCGACGATCGCGCACCAAGTTGCCGCAGCATGTCCGTCTTTATGAAATTGCGGCTTCCGAATATCGGTCTCTACATGAGTAATTGCGAAGACGAATGCATCGAGGAGCGACTACAGAAAATCCGAAACTTCTTCTTCGAGATGGTGGAAGCTCTTCAGGAACAGGGAGCCACAAAGAGTATCCCGGTGAATCTCCCCGACTATGACTTTGCGGAGGAACACTAGGAGCAACTGTTCCAAGTGGTAGAATCCTTGACGCAGCTTCGCAAGACCTGTAATATCCTTCTCCTAGCATGCCAACTCGACTTTGTGCAGGAATTCTGCTCTTACGAAAAATCCAGAGAATGGAAACTGAACATAAGTACTTATGCTGCCGCAAGGGCGAGTGGGATAAATATCATAGAACCTGAGCTTGACTTGCTCCTGCACCTATGGGGGTTGTCGCGGGAGTTGGCCGAAGGTCAACCATTGCCCGCTTCTGGAACACCAAAAAGCACAATCTCCTGAGCCGATAACAGCCTCAACAACCTTTTGCGCACCAGTTCTCCGTATGCTTCTCATCCGTAAAACGAGAAAATACCGGATAGTGTGGGTGATGGCATAGACAGAGGGAGGATGTGACCTCCAAGTGTTGTTATCCGCGGAGGTTTCTTTGGATTACCCATCCACATGATAGACAGATGGTGGATGGGGTACAGGAAGGCGTGGATGGGTACATGAAGACATGGATTAAAGAGGGCGGGTCCTCCGATCGTCACTTTCGGGTAGTGGACAATGGTAAGAAGTCAAAACAGCTTAAAATGAGGAGGTGGTCTACTACAAGTCTCAATTTCTCAGAGAAATCCCGTGTGTCGCTCATCCACCAAACAGAGAAAGAGTGGACGTAGTGAACGAAATGGATACAAGGAGTATAGGGGCTACCAGTGTTAGTTTTCAAGGATGATCCCTAAAGTTCCTAATCCACAGAAGAGGAAACCAGTGCATAAAGTGCATGATGACATAAATGGAAAAAAGGGATGACTGAAACAGGGACAAGACTAGAACGTGCACAGAAAAACAAATTAGATTGAATGAAAACCAGGTTCAAAAAAACGGTCCTAAAGGATAGAAGTAACCGTTTCGATTATTTTCTACAACCTAATTCCTCATACACACATCTAACAAAAGAAATGAAAACACACAGCCCCCACCCAAGAGGCCCCGCCCCTAACACCAGTCAACCCCCAATGCACTAATCCCACAAGCACTTCTCCTGCGCCCTTTTAAGCCCCAAACCCTCACTTAGACAATATACGCCCTCTCCTCAAACGGATAGCTCGGGAACCCATACCTCCTCCCCCGCCTCTGCCCTCCCTGCTGCTGACCCTGCTGCTGACCCTGCTGCTGACCCTGCTGCTGACCCTGCTGCTGACCCTGCTGCTGACCCTGCTGCTGACCCTGCTGCTGGCTCTGCTGCTGGCCCTGCTGCTGGCCCTGCTGCTGGCCCTGCTGCTGACCCTGTTGTCCATTGCCGCCTTGAGCGCCACCACCAGCGGCAGCTGTCGATGGTGAAGCGGCACCAGCCGCGCCGGTGGGGTTGGCGGAGCCGCCTTTAGCAGGAGTGGCTTTGCCTCCGCCTCCAGCTTTGGCTCCACCTCCGCCTCCACCTCCGCCGCCGACAGTGAATTTAGTGCAGTCGTCTTGGGCGCCGCGTCTGGGGGGTTTGGGTTAGATAGGGTTCGTCACGGGGAGGTTGTGGGATGGGGATGGGGGAACTTACTGGGCGACGGGCATAGCGACGGGTTGATGGTTGGCAGCCGCCGACATGGTGCAGACGCGGTAGTTTCCAGCTGGGAGACCGC
>JAABUW010008597.1_pt1 | contig 11878 bp, 17 predicted proteins | sample 5560081 | NCBI WGS metagenome assembly JAABUW01 (sample SAMN10711882, study PRJNA513363) | rock metagenome | isolation source: Antarctica rocks | place: Antarctica: Victoria Land, Knobhead sud | reverse complement strand
GCTGACACCTCAAACTGAGCGCCAGGCAATCCTGCATGGGAAGGCGTTTGTCAGTGTTGCAGCTGAGACAATGCAGAGGACCTCAAAGCTGCTAAAGCAGCAAACTGCATTCATTGCTCTTCATTTTGGCGACGACATGCCAAGCTGCTGTTGCTGTGAGCAGGCAGACAATGAGTGCAGACTGACATGCATCCTGTGTGACCTTAGGTCGGAGGCAAACCTGGTCTAGAAGCATGGCAATCATATCAGGTAGGGAGTACAGTACATACCTGTCTGAAGTTGGACGCTGTTGGCCAGGTCTGCCAGCTTCACAAAGTTGTCCTTGTGCTTCAGCAGGCAGTTGTGGGGCTTCACATCGTTATGCACGATGTTCAAGGCATGCAGCTGCTGCAGCCCCTGCGGCACAATAGTGTGCTTGTGAGTAACATGTGTCTCACCAACCGGCTATCCTGGCATGCTCGGTGTAAGCAAAACACACAATCAGCAAGAACAGTCATGCATCGGCAGCTGAGCCAAGTGGAAATTGCCTTCTTCAAGTGAGCAAGACAAGACTGGAATGCTGCATCTGCAGCATGCTGATGTCAGCAAATCACATGTGGGGGGCGGGAGCGTTGCATACCCGGAAGAGGTCCCTGATCATGCTCACCACCTGGGCCTGCTGGGGAGGAGTGTAGGGGATGCACTCATGTGCACGTGATGGGAAATCGATTCTTGCAGTCTCCCTTATGTTGACAAGCCAGCCGTCCAGGTCCAATCCCTGGGCAAACCTGCACCAATTGTGGAAGCCAACCTCAGCAAACAATATTTCGCTGCTGGAGGTTGCTGTGCAGGCTCAAGGAACAACGTAAGCATGCATACCACTGCTCCTGGAAAGGCTGTGGAGCCATAGTGAATCGTGTTAGCATGCATACATGTGCATTTGGCAATCTGATGTCACCAAACTCAACATGAAGAAGCATGAAAAAGTGTGAAAGGCTTTAAATGCCTGGATGATGGACAGCACATTGGACGCACACTACAACAATATTTCAGCAAGAGCAGTGTCTTGATGCAGTCTGCAGATGCATTCATCAGCTTGGTAATGCAAAGCTACTGCATACTTGATCACAGCAATGAACTCAGTGCGCAGTATGCTGCACGAGCACAACAATGCAAGCGTCATGAAGCACAGAGGTCACTACTGGACTGTATAACTACATGCAGGCTGACAACACAAGAGATTCGCTTACTCCAGGAACATGTAGCCACGCTGAGTGCTACTGTCCCACAAGGGAGGGGTGTCAGAGATCAGCCTGACCACATTCTTGCAAATCAGAGCTGTGAGCAGATGGCTGTACTCCTTGTCAAACAATGTCTTCGCAGTGTTCTGGTACATTTTGATGGCCATGGAAGTGGTCTGGCTTTTCATCCTGCTGCCAGGAAAGACCACGCCCTGAGCCCCATATCCCACTGCTTCACCATATACAATTCTGGGCTGAACGCCAGCCACCTTAGGGAAGCGCAACCACTCGTTTTTGTTGGCAGGCATCTGCAGACCCTCACCCACAGACTCCACCTCTGATTGGTGTGGAAGCCAACGATCCCATGCATTGATGGGGTCCCAGCGGTTGGCAGAGCACTGGCGGGTTAGCTCCTGTGCACAGCAAATCAGGGAATGAATGTCAGGCCTCATGGACACCACAGACAGACAAACAGACGGGCAGGCAGGTAATCAGGCAGGCAGACAGACAGAAAGACATACTGACTTAGACAGCTATACTGAGGCGGCTAGAGCAAGGATTTGACTTTTGACAATGAGCGACAGGCTTGACCATGCCTTGCACCTGAAATATTTGACCGTGCTGATGCTCTTCACTTGCAAGAAGCATGAGCTGCAAATTTTGACAAAGAGTTCAAGTGCAGCAAGTCGATGCATACTATGTAATGCTCTTGCTGGTCTGATGGCACCTCCTCTCCCATTTCATACATGGGGTCCTGCAGGGGATATTCCTCATCTGGATCAGGTGCATCACACACACGCCCCTGCTTTGGGGTCAGGCCACAACAACCGCGGTAGTAGACAGCCATGTGCTGCAGCGAGGCCACCTGCAGGCGAGGCAACACAGGTCTCAGTGCACCCAGAATATTGCATCTGTCCAATTGAAATTGCTGCATTTCAGTGGCGTCAGGGGTTGGGAAGTGTTTTAAAGTGCATCTCACATGCTAATGTGCACCAGCAGAAGGGCTGGAATGCTGTGTCACTAAACACTGTGCCACTACACTGCATGTGTTCAATTCATTTTGAGTCCATTGTTGTCAGATTTGAGTGACATTGTTTCAAGTCAAGTGTCAAGACAAGTGATGAGCGAGCAGGCATGGCGCATTGATGAGGGTGTTAAGGACGTGAGCTCACATGGTCGTCCTTCTTGTCCATCACTGACCCAAGCTTGAGGATGCGGTCAGCTTGTCTCACCTACATACAACAGCAATTTGAATGTCCTGCAGCGTGACCAAGAAGGTGACACAACTGAAGTAACGTCTTTACGTCTGTTCAGTATACCAGCATGCAAAGAACACGAGGAAATTACCTGGTCATTGGATCTAGCGTAGCATTCTGCAAGCAAATTGGCCTCGGCTTTCTGCGTGGCTTTCTGTGCTTCTGCCAAAGCTGCCTGCAAAACAACTAAAACAGTGCAGCCACTCTGTGTTGACGCCACGAGCAAGTCATTGGGCCCGTGCATGGTGTGAGAGGTTTACCTGTAGAGATTCCACAGCAATGCCCTTGTCCTGCTTCGCCTTTTCTTCACGAGCCAATGCTTGCTGCAGCAGAAATAGAGCATTGAACATAATGACCAACGTGGCTAAGGGTGAGCACAAATGAGGGAGAGGTGATGGTCGCTGAAAGCACCCAATGGCTACTGCTCACCTGTGCCATGCGCTTCACCTCCTGCTCAAGTGCGGAGTTGGCTGCTGACAACCTTTGGGCACCTTGCTGAGCAATTTGAAGGCTTGCCTGCAGGATAAAAGGAAAATACAGGTGCTCAGCAGGAAGACAGACAGCAGGGCATCAGCGCAGCACCACAAGTGCTGCGCCATAGAGCCCATGACCTGCAACACGCACAATTTCAAGCAAGCAGAGCAGACAGCAGATCGCCAACTCACCTGCACCATTTTCTTGCCTTCTTGCTCATTAGCAAGCGCTGCTCGGCTGGCCTTGCGCTCTGACTCAAGCTGAGCCTGCATTGGACAGCTGCATGTCAGTATTCAAGTCTGCAGCAGAAGTGACGGGACTAAGCATAGCCTGACACTTACCACAACTGCCTGTTTGTTGCTCTGTGCAGCTGTGAGGGCAGCTTGCAGTTTCTGGTTGGCATGGTCCTGCTCCGCCAATGCAGCCTGCAGCAAAGTAGGCAGGTCAACAATGTACAAGCTAAATAATTGCAGATAGAAGCCTTTGTTGGCAATGTTGCAGCAGCTTGCGCAAAAAAACACAAGTCTGAGCAAGCAGAATGGACAGCAGGGGGCCAGCTCACCTCTACCTCACTCTTGCACTTCTGCTGCACTTCAGCAAGCGTTGCCTCATTGGCCTTGCACTCTGACTCAAGTCGAGCCTGCAATGCACAGCTGCATGTCATCATCCAAGACTGCAGGGAGACGCTAGAGGATTCAGGAAGTGCCTGACACTCACCACAGCTGCTTGCCTCTTGTCCTGTGCAGCTGAAAGAGCTGTTTGCAAGCTTTGGGTCGCGAGGATCTGCTGGGCCAAGGCAGCCTGCAGCAAACTAGGCATGTCAGCATTGTACAAGTTGTATTGCAGACAGAAGCATTTGTTAGCAACGTCGCAGCAGCTTGCGCAAAAAGCACAATTTTGAGCAAGCAGAACGGACAGGAGGAGGCCAGCTCAACTGTGCCTCTCTGTTGCCCTTCTGCTCAGCAGCAAGCACTGCCTCATTGGCCTTGCACTCTGACTCAAGTCGAGCCTGCGTTGCACAGCTGCATGTCAGCATCCACGTCTCCAGCAAAAGTGAAGAGACTGAAAATTGCCTGACACTTACCACAGCAGGTTGCTTCTCCTCCTGTGCAGCTGTGAGAGCTGCTTGCAGTCTCCGATTGGCATCTCCTAGCTCTGCCGATGCTGCCTGCAAGGGGACATGCATGTCAGTACTGGATTAGCTGTATTGCAAAAGGAAGCAGTTGTTGGCAACGTCAGCAGGGGATGCCAGGCAAACATTGGAATGCCTACCTTGTGCCAGACAGCAGCCTCTTCAGCGGCAGCCAAAACAATGTATGCCTCCTCCTTGGCCTTGCGCTCAGAACCAAAAGCAACCTGCAACAAAAAGCAGCCTTGCTTGCATGAACAGAGGATGTCCACAACACAGACTGTGACAAATAAAATGCACACCTGATCAGCTTTGTTGGCATGTTGCTGCTGGTGCAGTGAAGCCAAAGCAGCCTGCTTGGCTGCTGTCTCATCGCGCAACAAAGCCTGTGAACACCAATAAAATGTTGATTGCAGGTGGCCCGCAACAAGGGTGACCAACAAATTGAAAACTGCATTGTGCTTGCTACACTGTGTTGTGCTAAGGGGTAAATTAGTGTCGTCTATACCTGTGTAGCAGTGTGGGCTTCATTCAGGTCCTGCAACTTCTTAGCAAAGTTGTGCTTCTCATCCTGCAGCAAATAATCTTGGTTCAGTGTAAGTATGTCCTGGCAGCAGCATTGACGTGCTGCCCTGCAGGCACCTCAGGCAGGGGAAGGAAGCCAAGGAAAGTGTGCTAGTGGTTTGCAAGCTGGCAACGCTATCCTGACCAACAGACAGGAATTGGGCCCTGTGCCACCTTGTTGCTGTCAGTGTAATGGACAAGCTACCCTACCTGCAGAGCTGCAACTTGCGTAGTCAGCTTGCTCTCCCCATCAGCCCTACATGCTTCCAAATTTTGCTGCAGCTGAATCAGCTGCTGCTTTACTGCATTGTTCTTTGTCTCTGCAATGCATGTGACAGCTTTAGACAGACCAATGTTGTAACCCACTTTTGTCTTGGTGAGGCAAGCGTCCTGTGAGATGGCCTGGAAATACTCTCAGCAGACTGAAAAGGAGGGGAGCAGGCCTGAAAGTGACTGCATGACTGACCTGCAGCATTCAGAGCATCTCGATGTGCCTCTGACTGCTGCTCAGACTGTCTAGCGTCAGCTTCCAGCTTTTCCAGTCTTTTCACTACAAAGTTGAGGGCTGCTTCTGCCCCAGCAAGATCCTCAACGTCGAGGGATACACTCCGCAGCAGTCGCAACCAAGGTGCCTCAAACTCCTGCTGCAGCCGTTGCTGCTTTGTCAGCATCGGCTTCCGACATCCGCTCACCAAACCCAAGGTTGTCCCGGTGGCTCCCCCTGCAGTCCACGAAATCATGTTGCTTCGTAGAAGTACTTCTAACGTTAAATAACATCTGTGATCGGCCTTCAAAGCAAGAATCCTGGCAGTTCCGTGCTTTGCTGAAAGACAATTGTAAGCTTGCAAGCTTCAGCATCTTGCCTGCCATCTTGTACAATTTCCCGAGCGTATGATCAAAAGAAGACGCATTGTGTCTGTCCATGGTAGTACCCTGGATCTTTATCTTGCTGCCAGCCGTTTCGAAGGTTCTGCGCAACTTGTGGCGTGCTGTCGAACTGGCCAACAGTGTCCAGGGTCGATGGCACCTAGCTAGTGCTATAGCCTCGAATAGTCAGAAAGCTCGAGGTCACGTCATTGTGTAGTATGAAGGCCTATCTGACTTGCCCTGTAATAAACAATGCGAGCTGTATTTGTTATGTGAACGCGTTTGACTTGCTGACCTGAGATGCTTTTTGGGGTACGCAATTTGCTTCTCACGACAAGCTAGTCCCCAGCTTCAGCAAAACCTTACATATGTCTTTGGCAAAGACTCTGGCAAATCTGATGTAAACACACCAGCATTTGGCCCTAACAAATCTCATCCCGCCCTAGGGCCACTGGAAGCAAACAGGAGAGGGAGGGTGGGACAATTTTTTCAAGCCCAACCCTGCTACAAGGTAAGCTCAACTTGATCGCTGCGAGCGCTGCAACAAACCGTAGTGCTGCTGTCCTGACGGCACGTTAGTATCATTCCAAGCATAACTGCATGTGTGTCAGCACGTGTCTGTCTCAAAGGCCCTAAAGCATTTAACCAATGACACTTTCTTGAATCACTGCATGTAATGTTTACATCACACAAGCAGCTAAGCAGACCTGGCCATGAATAATGGTGGGTTACCAAATCTGATGTAAACACACCAGCATTTGGGCCTAACAAATCTCATCCAACCACCAAGTACTACAGTTACCAGCAATGGTAGCTGCGACCCATGACTGGTCCACAGGAATGGGGAGACAACAGGCTTCTTGCATCTGTAGCCACCATGCCATGACTGTACATATATACTGCAGGCCCCTCCAGGACTGAATGCAGGCAGCCTCACCCAGACGTACGCCTGTGTGCCACCCCTATAAGCAGCTCCAATACTCCCCAGCTTAGCCAGCAGGCAGTAGCAGACCTATATGGCAAAGGCCTAGCAGCAGCAGCTGATCTTCAAAGAAACAGTGTACAGCCAGACACACTAAAGACAAGACAAGCAGCAATCAGAAAACTGGCAGACTGGTTGCAGAGCAAGCAGACTGCATGCAACAGGACTGTACTGACAGTAATCCCTGAAGACAGACTGGTTTACTTCACATAGCATTTGCCTGTTGCAGAGCTAGTGTGCTTCCGTTCTCCTGGTGTGGCAAGCGCCTTACAGGTCACCAGCCTTTGATGCGCAATGTTGCCCTAAAACGGGCAGTGACAGTCACAACGGTTTGTGAGCAACATTCAGTGTGTGACAGCAGTCAGCGTACACCAACATTTGAAGCTCGAATGCATAGGTCAGCATGCACAGCATGTAAGAGCCTAGCAAACAGACTTGTTGGGTCCATGTTTGTCAAACTATATCTTACAGCACCCAGTGCAGTCTGCTTCTGTAGCACCTTTGAGGGCGTCTATGCTGTCGCAGCTTGACACTGACAAGTGTATTCCCATGCAGGCCCATGTGCACAGCACAATATCATGCTGTGCTGTTCTTCACCAATATGGAATTGCTCAGAAACTATGGCGTGTGTATTTTGCAATCAAGTGAGCACTGTAAGGGGCAGACGATCACTTTGTGAACCAGCTGCAGCTACATGCAACAAGCGTTACGTCACAAGCCCACGCCAAACATGACTGCAGCAAACAAAACTTCGTGTCTCAAGCCAATGCCAACATCAACAGCATATAACTATAGAATACATGCTCGCCTGAAGCATTGCCACATCCTCTAGCGCAACTATCAGTTCAAGCCTATCAGGTCCTACGACTGTTTGTTACACCACTCTTTCAAGAACCTGCCAGCTCTTGTCTGAAGTTACATGAAGCAGGTCAAACAAAATGATTGAAATGGGGTTAGTGACTTTCGACATCAGTCAAAGTCTCTGGTAAAACAGCATCACCACCACACAATATTGCCAGAGTAAGGTGTAAAAAAATGATCAGGCTACAGTGCCAGCACAAAGACACCTACTGTCTCTGAGGTTGCCTTTCAAGCGCAGATTCTTCTGCCTCAGAGGTTTCAACAGAATGCGACTGTTCCTTCAATGGGCTTCCTGGACAGTGCTGATTAGCAAAAGGCATCTTTTGACTGTCTAATTCTCCGACGCCATGTAGATGTAGATGGTCTGCATACACATCCAGCCAGCCATAACAGTCTTTGCCTGGCTCTGTCTCCAGCACAGCATTTAGAACCCTGTGGTGGACCCCATGCTCGTCAACTGCATACCCATCCTGCATTCACACACAGCATTCCATTGACTGAGCACAGCTGTAAAAAGGCGCCAAGCAGAAATTTGCCAGACCTCACATGTACAGCCTCGCAGAATACTGCAAAAGGTTTGACACAGGAGATAGCAAGTTGACAACAACGTCTGATGAGGCAATGTATGAGCCCATTTTACATGTAAAGTCAGCATATTTGCATGAGCAGCTTGTACACAATGCATTACAGTGGCTTGTCTCACGCAGGGAAGACAGTGCATTGGTGTGCACATGCTTACATTGTGAGCATGCCCACTGATGGTTGCAACAACATTGCCAGCGTCCCAAATGGCCTGCAACACCTGCTCATAGTTCCACAGCAGACAGGTACCAATGCATGTGCCTGGGTGCAGTGGCAGATGCCCGCACACAATGACTCTTTGATGAGCGTCTCTGGCATCAGCCAGCTGCTGCACAAGCCAGTCCAGCTGCTCTGCACTGATGCCACCGCCAAACTGCACAAATCTGCGTGCAGGACCCTCATGGCCTTCTGGATTGTTCTTGTTCTGCATGCGACCAAAAGGCATCACCCATCTTGGGTTAAGGTGTCCATGTGCATGCAACGACGCATGGGCTGCATGCACAATTCGGCTGTGCAGCATTCTGAGCACAATGTAGGTTGTGACAGGTATGTGCAGGCATATACTTAATGCATCTGTGTAACCGGAAGAACAGGCACGCATGCAAGCAGCCCAGATGCATGCGTATGATCATGAGCTGCATGCAGGGCAGTCACCTCATTGATGTTTTTCTCATCTAATATGGCTTTGGCTTGCTGATGCAAGGGATGACTCTCTGGCCACCCCAGCATGGACACATCATACGCATCAATCACAACAAAACGCCAAGCCTGATGAGGACTAAAAGAGTAATAACTTGAAGTTCCATGAATTCCCAAGGCTTCATTCAGCCTGTTCCGCGGCAGGTTATATAGGCAGTGATTGCCTATCATGTGATACACAGGCTTATGTAACAAGGCAAACTCGTCCAGCACTGATTGTAGAGCTGTTTCAGACTTGTCTTTTGGGTTGAAGCCATCTATGAGGTCCCCAAACTGAATGCCAAACTCTACTTGCTGGTTTTTCCAGCCCAGCACTGCTCTTTTCAAACCATCAAGGCTGGCTCTGTAGTACCTTGGAGTGCCCAGAAAGGAATGGCCATCTTTGATATCAGCATATTGCACGTCGCTGACAATACCAAATCTAAATTGGAGTCCCTGCTGTGGTCCTACACGTGAATAAGCAGAGAGAATTCTTGGCAGGGCTTGACAGCAGTTCTGTTGCAGCATTGCAAGCCGAGAGAAGGAGGAACCTGAGGTATGGACTGTATTGCCTGTAGGAGGCATGATTTCGCCGCTGCTACGGGCCACGACAAGCCCTGAAGTACCTGATAGACGGTGCCTTCGATGACTTGGCCTCAGAGGTGACCGTTGGCAGCTGCAACACGTTCGGGCGATTTGTGCACGCATCAAAGGTGCAGCGGGTCAACGCGCCCTCACAAAGCGCTAGCCTTATGATCTGCATATGCGCATGCACAGCGCCAACAGCCAAACGATTTTGAATCCCAATGTTGTTGTGTGTTTGGTGTTTGACCTAGTTGGAGATAGCCTGCTGTTTGCATCGGAGTATCAATTTGTCAAGACTTGCTCCTGGCCGCGCCTTAGCTCAAACATCGCAATGCCTCGTATGCCGGAGGTCCCTCATCGCCGACAGAGCAAAATAACTTACCCCGGTTCAGATGCGAAGATACTACTAAACGCGGTACTCTCCGCCAGCTGAACCTGGTCTGGCGGCAAGAAGCTGCTTCTCACAGTGACACTACACTTTTACTCGCAGGTCGCCCTTCAAGACCATTTCGCTAGGATGTTGCAGATACCTGGAGCAAAGCTCAAGCCAGCTTCACTGAAACCTGTAAGAGTTGCCTGACATTGACGTTTGCATGCCGCAGAAGGGCTGCAAACACACTGCAAAATAACGCAACACATCCATCATGCTGTGCAGGGTGCCAGTCCAACATTGGCACAAAGGCATGGTCTAGTCAAAGCACCTCCGCCTTTGTTAAGTGAGCAGCAATGGTCATCGATGCATGCCAAGTCCACTGCTCGACAGGATTCACAACATGAGTGCTCCATATGTTGTGAGCACTTTGGAATGGAAGAGCAAGTGCTGCTCAGCTGCAGCCATGTCTTCCATAAACAATGCATCACCAGCTTTGAACGGTCCGTGCCCTAAACTCTGTTGCAACCCATCCAGAGTCTGTCAATCTGTTGGACCTGGACATAAAGCCTTCTAGTCACTCTGATGACTATGTAACAGCTCACATGTTTGCCTTGCTGAATGCACAGGCACAGCTTTTGCACCAAAACACAGTCTGAACATCGCCAGGCAACATTGAGACAGCTGCTGCTGCGCACTTCAGGTTTGCAAGGTCACGCTGCTGCCCTTTGTGCCGCACAGAAGCATATCAGAAGCGTCAGGTCCATGATGGCAAAGCAGCGCACAAGCACAGATGCGCTGCCCAGATTCAGGCTGCTGTCCGGGGCTTTCTTGCCAGGAAGTGGTATAGACATCTGCGACGGCATCTGCCTCCATCCAACCCATGCCTCATGCGCAAATGGGCTGCAGAGCAGCTGCAGGTAAACGTGCATACCAAACTGAGCGTTTATAAAGATCTTGTGGCAGAAATGCTCATGTAGCATCTGTAGGTAATCATTCAAGCTCTGCTTCAAAAGTGTGGCTGCATGGTAAGTCTGCATTGCTCAGCACTCACCTGTCAGATCTCCACTCAGTCAACATGCTGAGTCATTGTGACAAACAGAAAGCCTGTCCTGCACTGTCTTGGCTTTGCCTCTAGCCTGGGCAGGCTGCGCCAAGTCTTGTGAGTCCTGATGAAGAAGACTCAGCACAAAGCATAAAGATGTGCCTGCAGGACAACACTGGCCGGTTGCTGAAGGAGATGGCAGCAGCACAGGATAACCTGGACAGCCTCTTTGCTGAGCTGGATGTGAGCCTAGCTCAGAGCAGACAGGTCTTCAGCCAAGTAGCAGTCAGCAATAGTACAGCACATGTACTGGCACAGCATGACAGCAATGCAGCAATGTTAGGCACGTCCAGCTCTGCAGTTGGATTGACAGTAGCAGCTGGTGGACAGATGGTTGCACAGGAAGCCACTCCTGAATTGCAAGTGCCAGCCTATGTTCACGTTGGTGACCCTCTGGTGGCAAACGAGCCAGAGAGTTCATCCCAGCTGTGCAATCATGGCATCCAATGGTAAGTGCAGCGAAGCTCCGTAAAAATTCTGTCATGATCTGACATCTGTTGCTCTCAACAATTGTCTCAGTCACATTTGACAATGCTTGGCATGCACAGAAAATTGGCCAACGAATGCTACTCTACATGCAGGGACGCAGTGATTGCATCGGCCTTGGAGCGGGGGAGCACAGAATGTGCAATTTGTCTTGTGCACTGGATAGGCATGGCTCACAGGGTGTAGCTTGGCTGAGTTGTACGCATGTCTACCATGTTGACTGTATTAGCTTGTTTGAAGCCTTCGAGATGAGCAGAGGCAGTCAGCCGTCGTGTCCATGTTGCAGAGCCAAGTATAGCTGGAAGACACTGTAAGGACAGCTTCCAACATAGCTACATCGTGACTAACACAGGGATGCTGAGCCTGCGCTGCTGCAATGAATCACCAGCAGGCGCGCTTTGCCTAACTGACACATTCACTAGCACAGCTTTCGATGATACATGATATCCTTCAGTCAATTTGTCACCTGCAAGCCGATTTCACGAAACGCAAGACGTTGCGTGCAACTCCGTTACAGAGCTGATCATAGTACAGTTGGGGACACGCATGCGGTCGAATCATCGCAATCACCGCTGCTAAACCGAGCTTGGCTGTTGAAGACTCCCAACACCGAGGTAGGGTCTTTGCTGAGTCTGCAGCAAAAGTCTGCAACATATCACACACATAGGCTTGCACTCAAGTGCAGATTCGAAAGGTTGCCCTAGGAACAGGACAATTGT
>JAABUW010008589.1_pt1 | contig 11888 bp, 8 predicted proteins | sample 5560081 | NCBI WGS metagenome assembly JAABUW01 (sample SAMN10711882, study PRJNA513363) | rock metagenome | isolation source: Antarctica rocks | place: Antarctica: Victoria Land, Knobhead sud | reverse complement strand
GGTACCGTCCCACGCTCAAATCCGCTTCCTGCGATTCGACAGATACCTGTGCGAAGCCCTGGCCCAGCTCGACGCCGAATCCCAATTATTTCGTCGGCAAACCAAACGGCTACGAGACTATGGAAGACTCCGTATTCGTGATCGCGCTTTTGCAGTCTCCAGGCACTGTTACAGTAGTCTCAGGCAGTATCAGCCAAACCTTCAACGCCAACGCCGGCCCCAATGCGTTCCAAGTAGCCATGGGAACTGGCAAACAATCTTTTTCCCTAACGCGTTCCGGCCAAACCGTCCTCAGCGGCGACAGTCTCAAAGACATCATCAGCGACTGCGTCTGCGGCATCTACAACTTCAACGCCTACGTCGGCACCCTGCCGGCAGGACCCTCCGATCCCCTACAAGCGGACGGCTTGAAGAGTTTCGCTCTATCTCTCTCTGCAACCTGCCAGGCCACGCCCTCCCTCGGCACAGCCCCTGTAGCCTCCGTCGCCGTTGCCACCACCGCGGCTACAGCTGCAGCGTCTACTTCTGCCGCAGCTAAAGTAAGCTCTCCCACCGTCTCCGCATCCAGCAGCCTCGCACCGGTCGTGACGTCGGCAACTTCGACACATGCATACGCGCCCCCAGAGACTCCCGTCACGACAGCTGCGGCAGCGCCAGTGACGACTCTGGATTCAAAGCCTTCGACTACCACGGCTGCGGTTGGTGGAAGTGGTGGTAGCAAGACGATCACAGCTCTAAGCCAGTTGGCACCTACGAATTGCATGCATACGGGCTATGTGTGGGCTGGGCCTCCGGGGTCGGACCCGCCTGCTCATTGTGATGGGGGATGAGGATTGGATTTGTGGGTTGGGCTTGATGCGTGTGAGATAGCTTGGGAGGAAAGGGGAAAGAACTGGTCTCTGCATCTATATTCTCATGTGAGCTAGCAGGCTCGGCCATATCTGAGAATTGTAGTTGTAAGAGTCGTGGATATATGAGGGATTTACTTTAAGATGTGCAGACTTTGACTCTGTTGGGCTGGCAATGTTCCCAATGGCGGAGATCTACAATTCAGAAAGTGACCAATTTTGCCTAGTCATATATCAACCACGAAAGACTGAAGAATAAACGTCCGGAATCGTTGATTTGATTGATGCTGTCTATGGGGTCATCTCATCGTAACTGTCACCAAGTCGAATCCGCTGAATGCTGCCAAAAGTCCTCTTTCCCATCCATTAATTCGCTTGCACAAAACCGGCCACAGATCCCATCGCTTTCCCAGCTCTACTTACGCTTCCCCTACCATTACGGGGCCCCGCTGTGCGCATTGACACAGGACTGACAGGCTGACACTCCTTGAGGGCCGTGGCAGGTGGTGTCGCATCAAAGGATTCAGCTAATATCTCGTCGGAGCCTGAAGCTGCGGGCTTGGAAGTGATCTTTGGCTGGTACGAAGGAGATGGATGGGGCGAAGGTATGGATATCGGAGCTTCTACGGGCTTTAGGGCTTGGAAAGAGGTCGGAGTTGGGGTGCTAGTAATGTCGACAGCAGCGCCACTAGGCAGGATCTGACTTCCTTCGACTTGATCGGAGAGCTCAACATCTGGCTTAATCTTGCCAGGACTAGGTGGGGGCGTTGGCAGTGCAAATCCAGCTGACTCAGGTGGTAGGCCTTCGAAAACTTCTTTGATTGGTACATTGTTGGGGGTAACGGCTGTTTCGTTGTCCTGATTCGCCTCACCATAGCCCTCGACAACGTCCATCACATGCTCTGATGGAGCAGCCGATCGACGTCCAACATGGGTTGGGGGAGAACCTGATTGCTCGTAGAATAGCATGAACACCCCGCCTTGCGAAAGAACAATATCCTCGTCGACCTCGGACACCTCCTCATCGCTGAGACGCCACCAAGACTCCGAGAGCTCATCGATACCCTTTTCATCGATCTGGGTCGAGTATGGAGACTTTCGGTAGCATATGTAATGACCATTCTCGTGCCGGCCATAGTGAGTAATCACAGCTCGAAGCACATACGGCTTGCCGGAGTCAATGTCCTCGAGATCGTCATCGGACAGCATAGACTCAGAAGGATCCACACTCCAGCTCTCTAAAGCGTCATTTTCGTCTTCTGAACCAGGACCCTGACCGAGACACCAAGGTGACAAGTCCAGTTGCTGAGGATATCTTACCGTGGCTAGATTCTTGCTCTGCACGCCGGTAAGCTCGTCGAAGTTGCTACGGTTGATATGTATCGCTAAAGATTTCGGAGCGCGAGTGACAACCGCTTGACGAGTCTTTGTTGTTGAGACACGGTTCTTCGCCGGTATCTGACATCTTTTGAGCGCGTGGTCCGAAAAGTCTTCCTCTTCCAGCGCTTGTTCCACCAGCTTGAGACGCTCATGCAGGGAGACTTGCTGGTGTATTGGAGATTCGAAAGAGTGCACTTCTTCCTTTTCTTGGTCTGGAACTCTGATCGAATCTAAAATCTTCACTACATTCTGCTTACAGTGCAGTAAAGTACACTTGGCACATTCAACTCCAGTGATAGGCTCCAAAGCGGTGTAGTCGTCCAGACAAGTGCGGATATCATACATCCACTCTTTACCCAAGGGTACCGTAAGGCAGTTGAAAGGTACAAGAGATAGGCCTTCGACATAGCCGCACCGTTGGCAACCAACGCGTTGCGCCAAGAGACCTTCGAGTGGATTGCGTACAATGAACGAGTTCAGCTCCTCGGGCAGCTGACTGATCTTGGACCCTTCCTCTGAATCCTTCCTGCTGGTCCCAGTGCTTGAAGGCCTCTCCAGCGTCGTGGTATGTGTAGCTTCCAGCGCCGACCGTGCTAGTACCTTTAGACCAGCACCGTCCAGTCTTCTATTCACATCTCTTGTGATATCCTTCTCCAATTCATCCGATATCTTGGAGAAATATTCCTGAGCGTCCTGCTGCTGCCAGCTACTCATGCTCTTCAGCTCTGGTGGAGTCCACAATGTTTTTCCTACATTGACCGGGTCATTCAATCTGCTGATCACTCCTCTCAAGGCTGTCTTCGTTGGCTGCAAGGCATCTGAATGCGTCACCTGATCCAAAAATACTGGCAAAGATTCCAGCGCTGCCAAGCCTTGCAATATGCTATTCTGGTAACAAGAGTTATCCCAGTTGCCTAGACCTGGCAGACTGTTATTCGGCTTTGCCTTGAATACGCTACCCAGATTTGAGAGCGTTCTCGTCCGTTGCACGGCGGTCAAGATCCCTGCGCCATCCAGACCCAAAATACGTCTTATAGCGTTGCTCTTGCTTGCATGTGTTTTTGAATCAAATCCCATCTTGATATCACCCGGATCTTCCTCCACAGCTAGCTCGAAGCCACTATCAAGCCTAGAGACTATCCGCGAAGGTGTGATCCAGACAGCTGCATTCCACAGCAGCTCTGAGAGGGGAAGGCTCATGTGGTTGAGATATTGAAGGATGAAGTAGATAAGGATCGAGAGGAGGACACTATACGCTGCTGTTGTTGAAGATGATCCCAATAGATGAGATGGTAGTTTATGCTGGTTCTGCGGGTGTCTGTAATCTTGGGAACCATCTGGGAACCTCATGTCGAGGGAAGGAAGCACGGATGGCACCAGGGTCTTTACTAATGTTTCGGGCACGAATATGCTGAGTCCTACTCATGTCAGAGTCCGGGATGTGTTAGTCCGGTTCAGTCGTGTAAAGTATAATGTTGTAATGACATTTTGAGAGCTTACGATGTCAAGCTTCCCTTCGTTGAGCGCGATCCTCCCAGGCCGCGGAATGGCGTACCTACCTTAGTCGGGTAAAGCGCCGCTAGCCGGATTAGGACTCAAAAAATGCGCAGGAAGAAGAGGTTCAGCTTTGCACATACATGACCTGCTTGTTCTACTGGAAATTGTGAACAAAGATAATACATGATGGATTCTCTCTGTTGCTAATGTCATGGCCCGTTCAAGGCTAATGCGCTTCGACGGCTTAGGCGAAATGCTCAGAAGCAGTTGGTATCTAGGGTTGACCAGCTTTGGAGGACCGGCTGTTCATTTTCAGATAGTATGTATCGCAGTTGTTCGGGGCTTCAAGCATGAGATCAGCTGCTTATCGTTGGAACAGTTCCATCAATTATTCGTCGAGAAGTATAGATGGATCGATGAACAGATGGTAAGACTAAAGGCACAACGGCGGAAAGCCTTTAGGACATAGAAACGATAATAATCGAAGAATGCAGTATCAAGAACTCTTTGCATTGTGTCAAGCTCTGCCAGGCCCTGGAAGCACGAAGATGCTGTACTGCATTCACGTCATCCACTGCGGCTTCGCTCTCGGTCTACTCTCCTTCTTCATTTGGAGGCACGTCTCTGAGTGTCCAGCTATGCAGGCTAGGTTTAGCTGAAACGCTTCAGTCTCCCCGCTGGGATCGCTGCATACGGACTATCCCTGGGAGTTGCCAGAATCCATGAACAGCTCCCTGCCCCTGTGTATGCTTTATTGAGCGGACTCAATGCAGCTACCGTTGGTATCATTGCCCTCGCGGCCGTGCAACTATCGCAAAAAGCCATCACGGACAAACTCACGAGGATTTTGGTTTTCTTGGGCGCCACTGCGGGCATGTTGTATAACGCATTGTGGTACTTTCCGCTCCTCATGTTCGCTGGTGGTACCGCGGCGATTGTCTGGGATTATCGATGGGGGCATAAACTCTTCAGGAGGCTGAGACGAAATACGGAGACTATCAACAGGCATCACGAAGCCGCACCGGACTCCATGGAGGTGGACGAAGGGGTCTCTTCTAACGTACCAGTGCGCAGAAATCAGGCAAGATCATCCAACTCCGAACGTATGTCCCGTGGCGATGATGCCGATTTATCTATCGAAGATGAGAATAGAAGTGTGCCGGCATCCATAGAGATGCGCGTATTATCCTGGAGGCTCGGGATCACAGTGATTGCATGCTTCTTCGTGACGTTCATGATCATCATGATAGTACGCGGTACACTAAAGGACCGCCCAAGAGGCTTCAACTTATTTGCAAACCTCTACCTTGCCGGTACCTAGTCTCTTCACATGATGCTGTTGCGAAAGATGACACCGCGGGTAGGGACAATTATATTTGGAGGGGGACCGGTGGTCATCCCACTTCTCAGAGAGTGAGTCCGAATTGCCCTCCATGAGCGCACGGCATCTCAAAGAGAATTGTAGATACGTTGTCGCCGAAGGCTGGGTGTCGACGAGAGATTTCCTGCTTGGGCTGGCCATCATCCAAGCCTTCCCAGGGCCAAACTTCAACTGTACGCCGTAGAACCCCAAAACCTAATTAGTTAGCTGCACTAACGAGTCCCTCACAGTCGCCGTCTATCTCGGATCCCTAGCCGCTATCAGCTCGACAGACCTCTCCTCAGCCGCTGGCGCCATAATCGGTTACATAGCCATCTTCACCCCCGGCCTGGCCCTCCATACCGGCACCATGGGTCTATGGAAGACGCTCCGAGGCTACAGATGGGTCACGTCATGTCTCCGCGGGGTCAATGCATCCGCGGTGGGTCTCGTTTATACGGCGGTCTATCGACTGTGGGAGATTGGGTTTATTGATGAGACTTATCAGAGCGGTTCATCGCTGGGTAGAGACCCGTGGTGGGTGGTAGTAACCGCGACCAGTTTTGTCGGTGGCATGTGGTTCCATCTTCCGGCACCTGCTGCCATTCTGCTGGGGGGAGTTATGGGATTAGTTTGGTTTGGAGTCTCTAAGACTTGAGTGTAAGGGTTAGTGTCTTCCAAAGAGCTCGAATGTAAGACCGCTGGCAGACCGTGTGGCCTTTTAATCTCTGACAGGAGAAGTTTCTGGAGCAGAAGCAATAAAATCTGATGATCGCCTTCTAGCTATTGAAATCATAAATGTAATCTTCAATCCGGGCTTATAAAGACAAACATGATCGTTATGATCCTTTCAGCATTTGGGTGAACTAGTGGTGTATGCTGCGAGATTGCTAAGCCTATGCCGGACTAGTCATTACTTCTCGTACTTTACAGGAATACGGCAGATCAAATCAGATCCCTACCTCACTCTGGAGCTCTTCTTATAATCTCGACCTGCTATTGAGATGAACATATACTTTTCCTCCTTTCATACTGAAGCCTACTCAGAGCACAACAGCCCCCTTCGCGCGAAGCCGCTCGCCGTACTTATAAAAAAGAACAGGAGGCAGGGCAAACAACAGCGCGAGGAAGCCGAGCAAAGTATTGCCCCAGCCGTAGCCAAGCGCCCTGTACAGACTCGGCCCAGCCAGCGGCAGGAACGTACCGCCCATATATCGCAGTACATTGTTAGCGCTCAGGGCGGAAGCAGCCCCTTTAGAGCCGAACAGCTCGATAAGGTAGAGCTGGGTGGGCATCTGGCGGAGATTACCTTTTATTTCATACGCACTGTAATGTATGAGATGGAACTCACAAGGACAAAATAGGCTCCAAGACCAATGAAGAAGGTCCCGATGATAGGCACGATCCAATGCACCCTGTAGTATACCGTCCAGCCATAGATGAAAAGGCCCAGAGCCACGCAAGGGCTGAGCCAGATCATGAGCAGGAGGCGGTACTCAGGCTTGGGCTTGTCGACCCCATCGGCCTTCATGCGGGCTGCCTGGATCCGAGGATTCAAATTGCCGAATATGAACACGCCCAGGACCAACGCGATGCCCAGCCCTAGGTAGACGAGCCCTGATATAGATGCAGAAAATCCGTATTGGCCCCTGAATACGCCGTTAAAGGTGGTAAACAGGAGGTATATCACCCCAAAGACCAAAGCAGCGTATAGCGACAGAGCCAATACGACAGGCGAGCGGATCAGAAGCATGGTGGGACGAATCAAGGCCTGAGCGAGGACCTGTTGTGGGGTCAGCTTGTGGGCAAGCTTGGACCTCAAATGCGCATTGCCAGTAGAAACACGAAGACGAGCCGCTTTGCGCTCAAGGAGAATCTTAGGAGACGTCTCGCGCATCACGATAAGGGTGGCAGCTTCGACGGCGCCGCCGAGGATGGCCAGTAGCCAAAAGGTCCAGCGCCAGCCGTTGCCAGCTGCAAGGAAGCCGCCGATAACAGGGCCGAGCACCTGAATACAGATCAGTCACCGGCATCAGAATACTAGGGTGGGAAATGTTAAATCACTGGTCCTGCCAACGGCCCTAGACTGAACAATGCGGTAGCGAAGCCCCTTTTTGCTGGGGGGGTAACATCTGCAATAGTCCCACCACCCATCACCAGCGGCATGCCGCCTGCACAGCCTGAAATGAAGCGAAACACCATGAATTGCGCGATGTTCTTGCTCAACGCGTTACCGATCATGAAGGCGATAAAGACTATGTTGGCCGTGTGGTAGACTGGTAAGCGACCATATACCTCTCCCATGGAGGAAAGGAACATGGGTCCTAAAGCCAAGCCAAGTAGGAAGATGGTGACGGCAAGGGAGCTAACGCCTGAGGAATTGACGTTGAAGTCGGCTACCACAGCATCAATACTGGGCGCGACCATTGTCGTAGCCATGTTCCTGCAGGGAGGTACCCATGTCAGTAGAGAGTACGAGGCATCGTATCCGACGATGTATGCTTACGGGATAAGTCCGAGTAGGGCAACTATGATGATATGCGCCCATCTCTTATGGCTAGGCCAGCTGATCGGATTGGCTGCATCGTTCGGCCCATCCCAGTCAACGATGTTAGCAGTAGCGTCTTCGTCCTCGCTGGGTAGTGCAGCCTCAAGAGAGGCGTTTCGTGCTTCTTTATCAATACTGCTGGGTTCTCGCGGCATGGTTTCGAATTTTGATGAATACTTTATACCATCGGTTGAAGTGGTTTAATGCGAAGGATAGGAAATGAGGCAAAGCGAAGAGCAAGGTCCAGGGCTGAAATACAACGAAGATAGAGGCCAAGATAGGTCTTTGAGCATAGCGAAAGCTAGATGGAAATCAAAGCAGAAGTGCTGATAGCAGTCTTGATGGATGTGAGTCCTTAAAACCTGCTCTGTTCGAAGACTCCAGAGTAAGTCCCTCAAGGGAATAACATGTCGGAGCATCATGTTCGAGGGCTTAAAGCCGCTGGCAATGCAGGACATGGCGGACATATGTCTTAGCTAAAGACAGACGACCTCAGCTTGGAGTAGAGCGAACTTGTCATGTGAAGATGGGAGCGGTGGATGGTGTCGGATGGTGCCGGCTGAGTAATTCCAATAACACTAGAGCTTGCTTCTGTCATCGTCCGACCGTCCGCGGATCCTACAACGTAGGGCGACGGACCATCCCGGGCTTGTGAAGTACTTTAGTCATGAACTTTGATTTTATAGCCATGTGCGAGCCAATTGGCAGCGCTAGAAAGACATTTATACTTCGGTTTAGGGTTATCCCATCGTTCGGCAGGAAGTCAAACCGGGCGGCGGCTAAAGTAGCTGGCAAGCGGCTGGGCAAACTAGCGTTCATGCAGTGGGTTTAGATGATACGTAGTTTAGCCTTCATGAGTCTAGAGTGTGCGACTTACTGCATACTATATGTAAGGTTGCCAATTGGCACGGGTATCAGAGAGCCGACTACAGGAGTCTGTGGTATCCAGCAAGTTTATGGTTAGCGTCTTGGCACTTTTTGGGTGGTGTCCACACCAAAAGAATCCCTGTCGCGCTAACGAGTAACATCCTGAATACATAGTACTTCACCATCGGTCTGATATCAAGTTCGGTAGTTGCCGGTTAAGCATTGAAGACATACTATTGTATCCAGCGTTTTATTTGTTAGTACGTGCGCCACAGCAGGGGATAAATACGTATGCGGGCCAACCAACTCCCCTATATTTGCAAATCGTACTAACAAATAGAACGCCAGACACCATAGTACATATTCATTAATCGTACACGACTTCCCGGGGCCGTCCCTCGAACAGGTAGAAATATTAAGCGGCCATGAGTACTCCGTTCTTCTTACTTTATATACTGGCGGCCCCGTCGATATAGACGTATAAATATCACGAGCCGAGAGCTGATGGCGCTAACGACGTATTGCTTACTGCAGCCACGGCGTTGCGGTGCCCTGAACAGCTACCTTCAGCCCTGGCTACACAGCAGCGTACGCCATTCCCGCCCCTTATGTTACTGCTTACACTTTCCTCCAGCCAGCGCTGGAGATAGCTGTAGGTACACTACTCTCTTGCGCGAAAAGGCGCTATAGCTATAGTGATGCAGGCAGCAGCATGGCATCGTAGCTATCAATCAACGAGCTGAATGAAGCAGCTGATGGGCGTGTCAGCTTATGTCGTGTTGATAATTAACCATGATTTAGGTCCGCCATGGCCATTATCTATTCTATTCAATTAGTGCAACACTCACCCTTGCGGCCACCAATTCAGTCGAAGATGAACAAGTCCACCACTGCTCCTCTCCGCGCATCGTGCGAACGTTGTCGAGCCCAGAAGCTGCGATGCATCCCATCTTCTTTGACAGATTCTGGTGCACCCTGCCAACGGTGCGTGAGGGCGAAGGTCAATGAGCTGTGCGTCTTTGGCCCGAGGTCCCGGACTGCACGGACTGGATGCTGCAGGAAAATGTCTGGCAAGGTCGAAAGCCGGCTAGGGATATCCCGCAAGGACAAGGAGACTTTGATGCCTGCTTTGCCTGGGATGAGCACGTTTGCTCTGTCGAGCTCTTCTCTGTCTCCCGAAGTGGAGACCCCAGATTCTCTTGGCGCGTCGTCAGCCAAGCAAACCCCACGAATGCTTGACCTAGACGACAGCACAGTGGCGGTCGATTGCGCACTCGAAAGCAGTATGTCAGACTTCTGGCAATATGATACAGGGGTGTTGGACTCATCCTCCCTGGACGCGTTTCTGCAACAGCCGTCGAGCCTTCTTTTTGGAGCCAATGAGTCAGCCTTCATAGATGATATGAGCGCTGGTGAGCAGGGAAACGGCACAACAGCTTGCACGAAGGCAAGCTACTCCGTCAGTACCCATGCAGACTTCCAAGGCCGCTCGCTCTCCCCCTTGAACACTCCACGGGCCGACAGTGGTGTCGAATTGGACATGTTGACCGAGGAGAGGCCTGGTCCGCTTGTTGACCTCACCGCCCTGCTCGCTGAGATGTCTCCTTACGAGAACCAACTGTCGAAGCTATCTGGCGGCGAGCTCCACAATTATCCAATCGGCGACGCACTCTTTTTCTCCCACCGCTTTTACACCATTCTATCAGACTATAGCCACCTCCCTTGCTCTGATTCCACATCTCAACTGAGCACGCCGACGATGCTACTCGCACTCTCTTGCTTCATAACCCTAATAAGAGTCTATACACTCATCTTCCAATATCTACTTGGACAGCTCTCGCAAGTGCTGGAAGCGCACTCTGCACACGAATCCACCAGTTGCGCGTACCCATCCATGGGAGCAGACATTCATTCGTACCGTGGGCTGCGGCTGAGCCAACTGCAGCCTATCTGTCTATGTTCCGGCTGGGATCCCACGAAGAAGGCCGTATCGATGCTGCTTAGCTCGTTGGGTGGTGCTGAGGGGTGGCTGGGTCTGCCACCCGATGCGAGGATAATCGCGTTTTCTGACGCAGAAGCACAAGGGGAGCAGAAGGCGAGACTAAAAAGAGCTGGCGGGGAGAAGATGATGCTGTTCGAGGAAGGCTCGATGGCTGCCCTGACGAACGGTCGCTTGTTCAAGACCTTGAGAAAACAGGCAAAGGAACTGCGGGAGAGAATTGAAGAGGTTGAGGAACTCTTGAAAAGACCGACAGACATTGCCCATGTACTACTAACCTAATGAGGTGAGGCATACTCATTGGGTGATTATCATGTGGTATGTTAGTTGTCGAGGAAAGGAGGAAAGATCTCACTGACGAAGGTGCGCCAAGCGAGAATCACGTGACGTGCATTGGCATTGCTGAAGCGCTGGGTGACTCCTGAACCTGGAAAGGAGTGACCACTGTATGATAATTTAGCGAGAACAAAACGAATGACTAAGTCTTGGTGGAAGCCGAGAAAATCTCACGCGTTAGAGTAAGCACTAATGCATCCGGAGTCGTTGACATATCGAGATTGATCCCTGGACAGAACTTGCCTTAAAACTTCATCGAAGATTCTGTACGAGATTTCATCGGAGGAGTGGCTTTCGAATTTGGCCGCCGGAATACTTCCAGAACCCGTAACTCGGTATACCGACAGCTCAATGGAGAACTCAACGGCTTCTTGGCTGTCGGAGTTTCGGTGGAAAACATATCGAGCAACTTTTGCTCATAACTCTTCGTGATCTGGACGTTTGATGACAAGGACCCTTCATCCACGTGATGAGTTAAGGCATTCAGAAAAGACACAATCTCTTTCCTTGTTACGTTGTTGAGAGCATGCGTTGAGCCCCCCCTGGGCTTCTCACTTTCTTGAAACGTTGTTGAAGGTACCCTTTGAGCCAGACGCGGGCTTCTTAACCTCTATTACCAACGCTACCCAGAACATGTATCCCAAGTCTGCGGTGGTAGTATGTTTGACTGTTTTCCTCGTAATGCTCTGCCCTAATATTCATACAGGTCGGCGGCTCCATTGCTGGCCTACTGCAAGGCATTCAGCTCAAGCGCAACGGCACTCATGTTATCCTCCTGGAGCAAGACCCCTCCAAGGACCGACATAGCCATGAGTCTGGCGTGACCATCGGTTCAAGCGTTGTATCCTTCCTTGATAAGTACGACACCACTGGCCGTCCAGCTGCAATATTCGCTGCGTACATCAGCGTTGCCTGGCGAAAGCGGCTTCGCGTGCTCAACAGATCCTCGCCGCGTCATATGAGTAATTGGGGATGTCTGTACCTCATCTTGCGAGCCAATTTTGACGGGATAAAGTCGGAAGCAGTGCCAGAACCACCTGCATCAAAGAAAGG
>JAABUW010008588.1_pt1 | contig 11891 bp, 12 predicted proteins | sample 5560081 | NCBI WGS metagenome assembly JAABUW01 (sample SAMN10711882, study PRJNA513363) | rock metagenome | isolation source: Antarctica rocks | place: Antarctica: Victoria Land, Knobhead sud | reverse complement strand
TGCCGGTCGCAGCTGCCTCAGTGGGTAGGTTGCCCTGTGCAGCCTGAGTCTCATCTCTTAACTTTGCCATCATAGCATCATGCTCATCCACACCATCAGGAGCCACATCCTCCAGGTAATGGGCAATGTCCCCTGAGGCAGCCTTCTGCAAGTGCTCACCTCCCTCACCCATTTGACCTGAACATTCCCACCAAGTTTGCAATTGACTCAACTGCAAAACATGCCTCATTTTTAGTGGGCCATGCAAGGACAGTGCAAAGCATTTGTTTTTGCATCAGAGGATGAGATAATTACTGCATGCCCAATATTTTGCCAGAGAATCTCTGAGCATCTGCTGGAGGGACATGGAGCTGAGCAGCACTGGGAACAAAGCAATCATCCACAATGGAACTCATGCACTTGTCTGTGCAATTCTCTACAGGTGTGCACCCAGCAATACATGTGCGCCAAAGCAGTTATTATGTCATACAAGACAGGGTCTCCCAAACAGTAAGTTTACCCTGAAGGTCTTCTGTGGCTCCTATCAGAATGAATTCACATCGCTCTGCATCCAAAAGGGACGGGTCCTGGCAGGAAATCCAGCGGTACCCACCAAACTGCTTCTTCTGCCCACCCTTGTAGTCTGCCTTGTTGGATAGGCCAGCATTGGGAGGGTCATCATTGCCAGGGTTCTGCATGCTTCACATGGCAAGTTGAAGCAGCATTCTCAGCAATTCAGCACCTGTCTCATGTGCGGTCTTGACTCACACAAGTTGTCCTGAAGCGCGACTGCAATGTGCTTTCTTTCAAACAGCATTTATTGTCTGAACACTTGTCAAACAGTTGCCCATGGTGTGGCAAACTCTGCAGGCAGCTACTAAACAAGCTAGGGTTCACAGCACAGATAGTGCTTACATATATTGCCTGCAAGCAACACACAACAGGCATGCTATCCATGCACAAGCAAAAGGGCAAATTTATGATGGCACCTTGATAGAAAGGGTGTAGCTGGCTTCCTTCTTGATTTGCAGCTCTTGCTGGACCTCTCCTGGCTCCCGGGGAATCTCCAGCTTGTATGCAAATGAGGTTTTGCGCCCATCCCGGTTCACAATCTCATACACACCTACATTGAGAGTGGGCAAGCGCTTGTGTCGGCAGGAACAGACCAAGAACATGGAATCGCATACAAAAGTTTTCGCGATGAGCACAGACGGAAGCCATGTAGAACAGAAGCTGAGAACCCCATCTGGTCACTACTGAACAGCTACAAGGGCAATAGCAAACTGAGCAATACCTGCTGACCAAAGCAGCACTGCCAAATTGGTGTTGAGCAGTACAGTGCAAAGCAGGCAGGCAAATGATGCACAGTTGCTCAAGCCTACCTTCACCAGCGATGCGGGCAGGCTCAGTAGTCCTGTAGCCTCGAGTGGCTGATTGGTTGCCAGTTTCACCCAGTTGCCCTGTCAGCTCCTCCATGCTGTCTGCACACAGACCACCTGGTTTGAAGAGAAGCAGTGTATAACAGCAAGCAGCAGCAGAGGCAAGCAGCCGTTGGTGCCTAGCATCTTTGTTGGATCCAGAGTCAGGGATCCATGACTGATGGCCATGTATAGTGCCTGAGAACGCTTCCAGCTAGACAATGTAGCAATGCATGTATATGGGCAAATGCAAGAGAGCTGTCACAGGGTTGCTGTTACATGCAGCAGGCATCACTCCCTGGAGTTCTGAGTAGACAAGAGTCAGTGTCACTAGCAGCATATGGGCAATGCAAAAAGGTGACGTGCCTATAACCTTACCTGCAGTGGCCTCTGTGAAACAAAAAAACCTCTCATGTTTGTCTGGAATGGGCAATCTCTTCTTGCCAATGATGTGTAGCCTGAAAGGAGCCTTGGGGCGGCTTGTGGGAGCCATAATCATGAAGAATCGCTGGATATCATTCACTGAGGTTGGATGATCTACATTCACTCTAGGACGGTACAGGAAGTAGATCCTGCCCTCTTCTACCAAGCCTACATAGTCACAAGTAGGTCAGCATGGCATCGCTCAGACTTTTGATGCTACTGGGTGTCATGTCTGTCACAGTAGCCTCGTGTGCAGCAAAGTGCTTGCAAAAATAAGTTGTCTGTTACCTTCTGGCTTGGGAACTGACGAAGGGAGCGGCGCTTTAGCGTCTGCAGTGTCTGCTGTCTCTTGCTTAGGCTGTGGATCAGCTTGCTCAGACTCAGGCTTAGAGGGCTCCTGTTCGGACTTCTGCTGCGACGATTCTTTGGGCTCCTTCTCTTTGGAAGGCTGACTGTCCTTGGTAGGCACGTTCGATGTGGAGCCCTGGTTTTCCTTTGACTTGCTCTGCTCTGAAATCTGGTTCTGCTTGGAGTCATTAGCGTCGGTGTGTGTCTTCTTGTTCGGTGGCTGTGTGTTTGACGTTGACTTGGAGTCCTTTCCGCCATCAGCATCATGGCGGGTTCGTTTTACGCCCACGTCCTCCAAAGAGCGTTGTTGGGTCATGGCTTACCTACACAGTTGCATAAACGCGTTCACGGACTGACCCACGACGCTCGAAGTACTGACCCAAAACGCTTGACAGCAGCTTGACATCTTTGAACGACAGTGGCACGCGCAGCGCGACAGCAAATCGTGTACATGAGCTTTGTGCACAGCTAGCATACAGTTTGACGCAGTGATCATACAGGCATGCATTGACACCTTTGCTGGCCTGACTGGTATAGAGTCTTGACAAGATGTGCGTTCTGGTTTCAGATCTGGTGTGCAAAGGCTATTTGTCTGAGTATCCTGGTTGCGAAGTAGCGGGACAAGGGCTATTCTGCTGTGCATGCTATGAGTCAGTGTGGCCACGACAGACCACCGCATAGCGTGCAGAGCCATGTGTAGACCCATGTGATTATCCGTAGTCTCTCAAACAGCGCAAAACTCCTGTAAAGGTGCATTATGAAGCATTTGGAGCGTTGCGCCGAGTGTTTGTCTGTCAAGGACGCTGGAAACGGCGCTGTATCGCTTCAGCGCGTTATCACGTTGCACGCTGAGCGCGCGCAATGTTTGTGAGCTGAGCTGACGAAGGTTACAACGTTGGCGTCGCACAGTGGCGCCGACGATGGAGAATGCACCTAGGGACGGTCTCGACCGCATGATCAGCATTCGGTCGACAGAAGGCGATTCGTACCTTGACAAGCACGCAGGCCTCATTTCTCCTCAAGGTGAGCCTCCCGGCCAAAACTCGAGACTTTGCCGTGGAAGTGGTTGCGATAGCAATCATGCGCTGCATTTTTTCATGTTGTTTTGCTTGCAGACAACAATGCGCTGTCTAGAATGGTGAATAGAACCGTCGAGGTGGATGAAAAAGAATGGACAGCTTTGCACAATAACTCTCATAATGCTGCGAAAGTGACGGACGATAGCTCAGAATCGGTCAGGGTGCGAAAACTTGGCAAAGGCTCAGAAGAGTAAGTGCAGAAGCGTCTGCTCGGTCCAGATTGACTGGCTGGTATGTGCCCAAAAGCTAGGTCCCTTACAGGTTGAGTGTGTGTGCAGGAAGGTACTGTTTTGGCGAAAAGGGTTGCCAGTGATAAACCCATACACTACACTTTACGGGTGGTGGTGTGCATTTGTACTTTTCACAGATGCTACCTACACAGCATTTGTTGTTCCCATTGGAGTGGGGTTCAACACTTCCTCAGTTCAGTGGGACTGGGTGGGTTACTTTGATTTCATTGCCGGTGAGGCCCTGCAGGATCAGACACAACTTGAGGTGTCCATATACTGCCTACATGACACCCTTTGATTTGCATGTACTGCCTCCTCAGCATGTGCATCAGATTGTACCATGAGCTTTGCATGCAGCAGCAATGTACAGGCTCATTAGTGTGATCAACATTGTTTCACCCCACTGGTTGTTGTCAAGCTGCCTTGTAGGGCTCGATCATACCTGGCTTGTCAGAGGTGAGCCCATAGCTGATCAGGTGTGAGGATATTTTGCAGGCGTGACCTTTGCCTTTGAGCTGCTAGTCAGCTGGAATGTGGCTTTTGTTGCCACCCACAACCTGCGCAAGCGCATTGTCTTGAAAAGAAGCAAGATCGCCCAGTTCTACGTGTGGCACTCCACCTTCATCTTTGACTTCATTTCTACCATGGTCTTCATTGTGCAGGTGCGTACTGGCACTTTAAGAAAACTGGATGGACAACTGCGTACATATTTTGCTCACCAAGCTGCATTTATCAAAGTTACTGGTCCTCACACTTGAATTCATGTGCTGTCTGTGTCCATGTGCACTTGACAGCACTAGAAATAGTTGCAATCTGTCACTGACAGCGATGCACCATCATTGTGTGCAACATGTTTCAGCGCAGCACTGCACACAACAAACAATCTGCATAGCTCATCTGGCTCTAATGCATGATGACCGCTTGCTAGTCATCATGCATTCAAGTACTGACCGAGTCAGGTCATGTTAACATCAGACACCTCCACAGAAATGTGTGTGTTCCTGCTTAACGCATACCAGCCCCACGTCAATTCTGGTATGTACACAACCAAGTTGAGAACTGGCATGCAGTGCATTGGATATGGGCTAGGTTCAGCAGGCACTGGGAGTGGCACCATCATCCAAGTCATCCAGATTCTGCGAGCTCTCAGGTGACACTTACAGCCAATGTTACTCAGATTGCACATGAGCACACAATCCAAGGCAAACAAGTCGCACAAAGGGCTACTTGTACTGTCTGACTATCGGTTTGCTTTCATGAACAGTCGCAAGCAATGGTACTGCCCTGGCTAGCACACATGCTGGCATGTGCTATGAGCATTGTCATCTGCAGATCTTCTGCTGAGCTGTCTGCGTATATTGCTATGGTGTGCATCATCCTGGACAAAGTGTTGCCGTTTTTTGAAAATCTTCATCGCGTCATTTGACCTTTTCCCCCCTCATCATGTCAGTTCTGTTGCCAGCCAGCCATGATGAGGCACATCACATCAGACCATCAGCTGGCATGTGACCTGACAGGACAAGGACTGCTGTTGCAACCAAGAAGCTCAAGTGCAGTGCGCATGTGCACATCAGTAATATAGCCTTTGCATTGTTGCACATGCACACAATCAAGCAAGATCAGAGTCGAAAAAAAGGTTGCCTTGCAAGCACAAATGCCTTGCGCATGATGGCAACACAGATGCAACAGGATTTGCTGGTGTTCGCACCAGCTTTGCGTCAGCTAGTTGTACAGCAGTCACGTGTCAAGATGATGAATCACTGCCTGGTCAAGTGCAGGCTATTACGGCTGATGCGGCTGCTGCAGCAGCTGTTTGTCATGTCCCTGACCGCGCCCCAGACCCATGTGCCCCTCATCAACAGGGCCCTGCCTGTCTGGATGTCCTACCTAGCTCAGCTCTTGTACATTGTAGGCCTGTTCATCAACTTCCTTGCTTGCGTCTGGTAAGCTCAAGCTGTCTCTGCTGATAGCACACTGCGTTTTGCAATGTTTCCTGTGCTGTTGTTGTTGGGTGCGTTAGTGTGGCTTTGTTGCAGCAGCATGATTGTACTCTTCGTACTGCTGTGGGCGTCAGGCTGCCTTATCAGCAGCACCCAAGCTTGGAGCGCTTTTCAAAGTGTGCTAATGTGTCTGAGCTGCAAGTCTGCTGCCATGTGCCTTGTGTTTGATGATTGAGATGTCGCTGCATTGGAACAGTTTTACACACAGGCATGATGCAGGGTGTTTGTGGCATATCGCGAAGAGATGACAGGTACCTGGATCAATAACTACAGTCCTTTTGTCAGTGGCTTTGCCACAGAGACAGATGCGACTACTCTCACAAGCACTGAGGTAACCTGCAATTCCCCTTTTTGCCACAGAATCAATGATACCAAGACAGTCAACTGTGACACTAGCTGTGACGTCCTTTCAGACATTGTCAGACTACCAGTTGGCATGGGCTCATGCCCAATGATCGTGGTCATGTGATCCCCCTGTTCTCAAGGTTTCAAATCGTTCATTTGATTGGCAGCATCACCACAAGCCATCTGCTGCAGCTTGCCAGAAGCAGATCTCCATTTCAGATGCTGTGCATACAGGCACGCTCCATCCCTGGCCCTGATGTGTACCTGGCAGCAGCCTATTGGTCACTGACAACAGTCTCGACCATTGGGTTTGGTGACATCCTGCCCATCACCAATGCTGAGCGCGGCGTGATGCTGATGTCCCAGATCACAGGAGTGCTGTTCTTTGGCATCCTGCTGGGTTCCATCACCAGCCTGCTGCAGGTCAACCTGCTGCCTCCTCATTTGGAGACTTTGGGGTGCTGTGCTGTGCTGTGCTGTGCTGTGCTGTGCTGTGCTGTGCTGTGCTGTGCTGTGCTGTGCTGTGCTGAGCTGTGCTGTGCTGTGCTGAGCTGTGCTGAGCTGTGCTGTGCTACTGATCCTGTCCTGCCCTGCCCTGCCCTGCCCTGCCCTGCCTTGGCCTGCGTCTCACTCTCTGCCCTACTCTGATGCAGTAGAACTTGAGAAAACCATAGTTGGCCAGGATTGCCCAATGTACAGCTGATTCCTTTTGGGTGTCGCACAGTTGCAACTTCTGTTTAGATTTCTGTGTTGTTGACCTGCTGTGTGGTGGACTCTGTTGTTGGACTTGGGTGGTGGTGATGCAGAGGGCGAGCCAGGAGGTGAAGGACGCACAGATGTTCAGAGAGAAGATGGCAAGCGTCTCTGAGTGGATGGGCCGTGTCAAGCTTCCTAGGGAGCTCAAGACCAAGATCAGAGCCTATTATGCTGAGGTGAGCCTGCAAACTAACCTCAAAGGCACAGTCCTGACTGCTAACTGTCCACAGACGATTTGCATGCGCACATTGCATGTGTGTGAGTAAGTGTGGCCATATATTGTGTGCATGGTTGCATGCACGTTGGGTTGCAGCACAGGGTGCATGTATGCAGGCATGCTGTCCTGCAGAAGCGTGCTTGGGCTGAAGCAGGCAATGTGATCAAGAGTCAATGCTAGATCTGCTCCCACTGCAGTTGAACCTGTACAGTGTAGCTTTACTGTCATGTGTCTCTCCTTTTAGACTCTAGTACCATACCTCGCTTCTCTCCTGGCTTGTGCTGTGCCTGTATGTTTCTGCATGGACAGCATCAGCATGGTCTGCTATTCCTCAATCTGCACCTTTAACTTTGGCATTCGTGCCTGCAGCCTGAGCAGACCTCTTCTGCTTGCACTGCAGGAGTGCACAAGACAGGCTGCTCTGGAGAGATCAGGCTTGTCCTGCACGTACCTACCTCATCATGAGCTGAAAAGTGTCTGAGTTATTGTCAGTATTATTGTTATCACTGCAGGTATGGGTGCGCCAGACTGTGGTGCAATTTAGTGTCTCATGTTAGTGCATGTTGGCTCACAGGACTAGGGTTTAGGCACACCTAGTAGGTGCCTGGCAAAAACAATAAGCTGGAACGCCTGTACCTTATTATGATTATCAGACTGTGGTGGAGAATGACCTGAATCTGTTCAAGGAGCTGCCCACCCATCTGACTGGCTTTCATAAATGCAGCCTGAGCAGACATCTCCTCCTGCTTGCACTGCAGGTATGGGTGCGCCAGACTGTGGTGGAGAATGACCTGAACCTGTTCAAGGAGCTGCCCACCCATCTCAGGGCTCAAGTGGCCTGGCGTTCCAACAAATCCATCATGGACAAGCTGGATACTTTCCAGGTATGCTGTTAAAAGTGTGGCATGCACATTGGGATGATGCACACCCCGTCTTGTGAGTATAAGCACCATATCTTATCAGCATGCTGCTTGTCCGGCACCAGCATGCACATTGGGACAACCCATGCCGTGTGCGTGGGCAGAACTTACCTTGCAGCAGAACGAGCTTCCCGCAAATGATCTGTCACTCCATCCATGCTGCTTAGTTAGTCAAGAATGCGGTGCGGTGATGCAATAAATAACACAAGATGACATTAAGCGAGCCATGTTGCTGTAAGAGCGACATGCCCAACCTTGGCAAGCATAAATCACAGTATAAACATCAGTCTATGCATCAGTCCAGGTGACACCACAAGCTAGCTGCACACCACAAGGTGATCTGTTGTGATCTGTTTACGCCTCCACTTGCGAGGTTTGTGCATTTCTTTTGCATGTCCATAGATTTGCACCTGGTGTACCTGACGCCTGTATCTGACAAGGTAACATGGGATGCTTACACGGCTGTGTATATGTGTGCAGGATTTGCCAGAGGAGACTCTGTTCATGATTGCTGGGCGGGCGACACCTGTCAAGATGGCTCCCGGTCATGAAATCTGCTCACAAGGGGACCCTGCCGACTGCATCTGGCTGCTACATGAAGGTAAACCCTGACACCTTCTTCCTGTTTCTGTTTGTGGTCACGCTCAGTTTCCCAGCAAAGCTCAGCAGCTTGCATACATCAATACTCATGGGGATGTGTTGGGCAACATGCAAAAGTTGTACTGCTAATAAGACACCCATTTGTTTCAACCACATGGATGTAACAGTCAATACCCAAAGCGCGCTAAGTTGCTGCACCAACATAGACCAGAGCAGTGACACAGTCCAGGCTGTGTTGGCACTTGCTCGTACAACAAAAATACGTATGATGACTGGTGTTTTGGCTGCTCAGCAGCAGGAAAATCATGATTTGCAATCCTATACATTCGCCTGCGCACCTGCTCACTTGTGCAGCTTATACAAGTAGAGAACATTTGGTATGCAAACACCACCCATTGCAGCAGTCTGAAGCCAGAATCTCGCTTGACTGGCTTCAACTTGTGTTATATACCTATGACATGGCACAAACTGTGATGCAGGGGATGTCATTGCAACCTACCACTACAGGGAAGCAGAGGTCGAGAAGGCCCCTGCCATTGTGGGTGAATCTGCCCTGCTGGCAGGCTCTGAGGGGCAGTACAGCGTCAGGCCCTGTGGTTACAGGTAATCATTGCATCATTGTAAGGCGCCATTGCATCTGTGTCTGCAATGGCAAAGACGTTGTGTCAGTGCATGTCTCAAATGCTTGTCAAGTCTGGCCACCTTGGCTATATGTAGGGTTTTGGTTTTGTCTTATAGCTGCTCACCTCAAGCCGTTCATGTATGTTATCACATTGTCAAGCTCTGCCCTGCCTCTTTGTGTGCTTACTAAGTTGAGGATGTGAGTGTGTGCATGGATGCAGGGCGCTGACAGCTTGTATCCTTTGGGAGATCACCATGCAAGACTTGCAACCCATTGTGGACTGGCAAGAAGACGTGGCAGAAATGCTGGTAGGCCAGCCACTTGGTGCTTGCATGCTTTGCTGTGCATGAAGCAATATTGTCTTTGTGGCAGACCGCTGCCTGACTCAGTAGCTTACATCAAGTTGGGGCTGTTCTTACCACACTTGTTTTGTTGCACTGGCAGCTGCAAGAATCCCTCATCATGTCCTAATTCATATCTCACCCTCATGGGTTTGCAGCGCTTATCAGCTTTCATCAAACAAGTTGTGCTCATTGATTAGCTTTAGTGCAGCAAGTGGTTCACATATACAGGGCTCTTGGCAGAAGTACCGTCGTCACGAGTAACTGCTGGACACTTGCAGCCCCTTCTGCACGCCTGCTTGGGCACACTCTACATTGATCAGTCTGCAGTGCATGAGTCATGTTGTTCATTTGCCTTCCGACCGAAACCTTCACAGGCCTTTGCCCAGCCATTGACCTCAGCCTGTTTTTACATTTTTCTTGCAACACACTCAGTACACAATACACAGCTGTAGTTTGTCTCCCTTTGCTGTTCAGGTGGTTCCCGCCAGAATTTCATTATCGAGCTTTGCTCAATCATAAGGTTCAGCATGTTCAGCGCTTCTCTTGCAAGACTCATACGGTCTCTCTCCCTTTGCTGTGCAGGAAGCTAAGGCTCGGCAGCACTTGCTGAGTCGGCAGTCTGAGCATCCACACCTCTGGGGCATGAACAGCTGTGACTTCGAGGTAAACTTTACTTGCTGTACACCACTCTTGCCAAGGACGTGACATAGGAGGTCACTATTAGAGGTGATATAGGAGGTCACATAGGAGGTCACACTGGAGGTTACATAGGAGTTTACATACTCTTGACACAGCTGGCAACTGGCCCATGCTTGTATGCTCAAGCAGAGCATAGCACGCGCTCGAATTGACTATGTGTTCTGAAGCTGGCTTTTGCTCTGGAGCTGCTATCACCTGCTGCGCAGCTGTGCACATTTAGGCATTTATATAGCTTCAGCTGCTTATCATGTCATACACAGGCTGGGGTTGCTGACCATCAAAGACAACGTCCCATCAGCATGACCAAGCAAGAGCACCATGATCTTGAGTATGCTGTCAGACGCAAGAGCATGAGGTGTCCATGCCAGGCTGCTGTTTCCGGTTTTAGGCTTGTGATGAGCTAGGCACATGCAGGGCAAGGCTTGCCTGTCCAGAGCATCTCAAGGCATGCACCATTGTAACACACTCAGCTGGTCTCCTAAAGCACCATACCAATGTGTGTGTTACGGCTACAGGATGCAGTCAAGCCTGGCAAGGATGGTGGTGACAATGATGGAGATTGTAGTGAGGGGGATGATGAAGGCATAGATGCAGAAAACAGCAACGTGCGGCATTACTCAAACGGGAATGATGAGTTTGAGATCGACCGCCCCTCTGCCACCCTCAAGCACCCCCGCCGAAGCGGCAAGCCGTATGTCATCAAGGCTGCAAAAGGTGATCCTACTAAGCATTGCGTAGTTTTGTTTCATGGGATAATCTTTGGACATGTCTGCCCTTGAATGCTGCGACATTACTCTGAAACACAGGTGCTTCTGTAACTCTGTGTGTCTCATGAGTGCTGCAGATGACTGCTGAATTCATGACACACATAATAGAGCATGTTCAGCACGCCTGTTCTGTCTGTGATCCCATACTTCTGATGAAACATTGGACCAGATTTGACAAGAAGGAGTGTGCCTGTAAGCCTGCACAGCCACAGTTGCGATGCACAACCACCTTACCATAGCGAGTACACCGTCTGAATCAGTTGTAGAATGATTGTAGTGGGCTTACAACAGACTGCTGGTCCATGAGCTTTTTTCCAAGGAGCAGCGCTGATGTGCACTCACCAGCATCTCTATGTGATGTTTTGCAGAAGACAAGGATGGCGTGGAGAGCAAGGCAGATGATAGATCTAGCACAGATGCGCTGAACACAAGTCCTGGCACAAGAGCAGGCGCTGACCCTGAGTCAAACCATGTGGTCATCACAATGCCATCAGGCGATGGCGACCACTGTGACAGCACGTTGACGAGAAGCTCCCCAGATAGCGTCAACACCGATGATGTTGGTGAGCCACATGACAGCGCTCACAGCGCACCCGTGCAGCACAGGAGTCAGCTCCCTTCACACAGTACGCAAGCTGCTTCAGATGGGGACACTGCCTATGGCACTCAAACTTTACGCAGAGGACACCTGCCAACCTTCAGCAGCCAGTCTGATGATGGTGTTCTGCATGCAGCTCAGTCACAGCATCGAGCACAAGACAGCGCGGGTGCAAGTGCACCGTCAGGTGGTACTCAGAGGCTACATACGCAGGCTGAGCATGCAGATGAAAGTGAACATCAGGATTCACGATGTCCAGAATCACATCAGTATCAGCAGCAGAGGGGACAAGAGCAACATGCACAGCAGCCTGCTGTTGCTGTTGCCAACTTTGTGCAACTGCAGCAGCAAGACACTGCTCACAATCTGCAAGGGCAGAGTTTGCACCGGCAAGGATCACAGCAAGGGCAGAGTTTGCACCGGCAAGGGTCACAGCAAGGGCAGAGTTTGCACCGGCAAGGGTCACAGCAAGGGCAGCAGCAGCAGCATCAGTCACAGCAGCAGCAGCAAGAGCAGCTGCGTCCATGGCAGCAGCAGCAGTTGTCG
>JAABUW010008586.1_pt1 | contig 11897 bp, 13 predicted proteins | sample 5560081 | NCBI WGS metagenome assembly JAABUW01 (sample SAMN10711882, study PRJNA513363) | rock metagenome | isolation source: Antarctica rocks | place: Antarctica: Victoria Land, Knobhead sud | reverse complement strand
TGATTTACATCCTCTCCATCTTGACGTGGTCTATTCCACTCGTCTCCGTCCTCGTTTCCTTTCTCGTACTTAAGACCCACTGTCTCGCCAGCAAATGCATCGAAATGCCAGTGAACGCCAAGCCAAATACGAGATATGCCATTGAAGAAGATCGCCTCCTTGAGCGAATTGAAGGTGACAGGAAGGCGTGTGCGGACGTCGCCGGATTGGTCTTCGATCGACTGCGAGGGATTGTAGGGCTGATAGAGAGAGCGAGATATGCCGTTCATCTCGTCAGATATGAACGTGAAAGAGATGCTGTCGGTCGCCTTGTGAGGGTCAACATCTGGTTCTTGTATCGGAGTCTGTTGTGCTCCCTTTTCCAGCTGGGAGCTTTGGTCGGCATCTCCTTCGAGTCTGTTTGTTTGAACGAGTTTCATGTCGCCACGCTGGTCATAGAAGAGGCGTACGATCTGGAAGGCAGCAGCACCGAAAGTCGCATGGCCAGACGGGTACGCTGGGAATGGAGGCTTGAAGCCGCCTTCATTACTGTTGGTGGGTGGTGCCCCGAGTGCTCTCCAAGTGGGCCGACCGTAGCCCTCAGGAACGGGTCGGTTGGGTCCGCGCGGACACCACTCAACGGGCGCCACAGCTCGTATCGGTACTTTTCCCGCCAGCAGAAGGTACCAGCATCAGCCATAGTGACGTTAGTCAGAGTCAACACGCGGATGAATTGAGCATTGTTCTCATCCGAGGTGAGATCACCAGGCTCCTTTTTGTCGTAGGCAATCTGTCTGATGATTTGATTGTAAAGGCGAGGAGGAGTGCCGATAAGACTGACGCCATCGTAAGCCCAGAAGAGACCACCAGCAGTCTGTGCCGGGCGTCGTTTCGTAGTGGCGAGCTCCTCAACGCCACCCATACGGTGGACGTCTTCGGCGGACTCTAAGTACTTCGGATGGCTCGGAGTAAGGATGCCAGCCGATGCTAGCGGACCCGGTGGCCCCCGTGGCGGATCAGCGATCTTGATGTCCTCGGTCGTTGCAAGAATAGCTGCTGTGTCTGCGTAGCGTGGCCCATGGTACGGGCGAGTCACCTTATTGCCATCCTCTGGATCATCGGGATCGATTGGACGAAGTCGGATAGGATGAGAAGGGTCGTCGTCGAACTTGTAAGGGTTGTTCGAATCAGGTGCGTAGTTGCTGCCATCTACTCCTGCTTCACCTGATTTGATCTCGAGTTGCGTGAGGATCAACCTGGCAATCTCAACGCCACGGACGTAGACTGGCGAACTAGCGCTGATGCCGTTAGCCTCCCGGTAAGATCGGGCTGATGAATCGACAAAGTCGCCCAGCGTCGTAGCAGCCTGAAGAGAGACACCAGCTTCCCTCTTGTCAGGGGCTTTGAAGAGCTTCTGGAGGACTGTAATGGCAGCCCCCGCCACTGCTTTCTTGGCTTCGGCTGCGCTGCTTGACGGTGTCGGAGGCCGGACCGCAGCGAGTACCGTTGTGGAGAGATACGGCTCGAAGTCGCTGGCGAACTGAGACTTGAAAGCTGGGTGACGACTGTATGGGTAAACGTCAAAGTAGGCATCGTGCATAGCGAGATGGAAGATGCCAAGAAACCTGGCTGTCAGCGGAGGCCCGTTCTGGAAGCCTCCAATGGTGTGAGTGATTCGCACAAGATCAAGGGCAACATTGTTCCAGTGGAAGAAGTAGTTGCTGTTGTAGTTGCGAGGTCCATCTGCCTCCACGACCGGTGGAAGCACCGGCAAAGACATGATGATTCAGTAGAAAGAGTTGTCAAGTAGGTGATTGGTCAGATGGGAAAGAATTAGAACTTGCTCTCCTGTGAGACGAGCAATGAAGCAGTGTTATATGGAGGCAGGCATGGTACGTACATGTTCTCACCGGTTTAGCCATCAGCATGGCTTGCTCACGCGATGGCTCTCAGCAAGCCATCTCTCTGCCTGAAGGTATACGTGTCGGAAGGCTGAGGCCAGGAAACTTCTCTGAAGTCCGAAGCTGGAGAGTCTTTCAGCATCAAATAAAGCCATTGTCTTAATACCGTTCAGACCGTGCAATGTTTCGCATCCAGGATCAATGTTGTTTGACCTTTCTTGGTATAGCCAGCCTGTGATAGCCAGCAAGATCTTTGTGAAGTATAGATAAATGAGCAGGAGTGCGGCTCACGATACAAAACAGAGTGCTGGTGGTATGATGGATGACGCCAAGCTTGGGTCCACCAATGAGGTGCTTGTAGTGGTGCGAACATCTGAAGACGCGAAGTGGCCTGAGGGAGGTTTTGGGACGATCGCTGAAATTCGATGGTTCGCTTGCAGCACGGTGCCTTCACAGCACTGCTTACTGCAACAAGAATGTACATTCGTCGACAGTGGCGAGTGTGACAGGACATCTGACCCTCTGCATCACACCACAGGGGCCGGCTCCGCGTTTGCATCGAGTCCTGGTGGTGCGATCGCTCGCCTCAATGAAGAATGGTATCCACGAGTCTGATGGAGGTAGTCGTGTATCATCCCGTTGGCATGCCTGAGCGTGTAGCTCGGCAACATGGGTGACGAGCAGCTGGAAAATCTTAACTACAGGCCCTGGGTCATGGTCCGTAGCCGACTCGTAGGGAGCTGGTGTGGCGATGGCCGCAATTTTCGACACGCCATCTTCTCATCCGTAAGTACATGTATGCTTCACACCACCACCCACATGTCGTTGAGGAGCCTGGAGCGCTGGCCGAAGGCATGAGGTTTCCGTACTATGGTCGCAGCATCAGACACGAGCAACCTGTCCGGCCGAACTTCATATGATGTATCTTGGGCTCTGCCTCTGCAAGTGTTGCCGTGCTTTCTGAGTTCCAAGTGGCCATGCCGAACCTGTGCCGTCTGTCAAGGATGTGGCTGATGAGAGTTCTGTCCGGGCCGAGTAGAGTCGGGTGCCTACTCCTTGATTGTTCGCCATGACTTCTTCAATATGTGTGTCGTCCTTTGTTTCGTCCTTTGTTTCGTCCTTTGTTTCGTCCTTTGTTTCGTCCTTTGTTTCGAGTGTTCAAGTTACTGCAATAATGTCTTCAGTGAGAGGAAAGCGGGTAAGGATAGAGCGCCGCGCCAAGACTCAATTAAGTTCAGAATCAATTTTGTTATAGCCTTAATAGATGAGATGGATATTATATATAAGGTCTATTTAACAATAAGATAAAAACTCTAACTACTATAGTAAGCCTTAGTAGTCACTATATTACGTAATCCTTTTAGCGATATAACAAATGTTGGGTAAGTAAGCGCGACCTAGCTCTCTTCGGCTGCGGTCGCTCCCGGGCGAGATATACTCTTCTTTACTTCTTTCTTAACGAGTATACCTCGCGAGCCCCGGCATCGTAAGAACAGAGGGAACAGGAGCCCTCAGCCCTTACTATTACCTCCTATTACATTCGTCGGCTCGCTTGCTTAGGCGTAGCAGTCTCGAAAAAGTTTTTTGATAACTTTAAAGGCGAGAAGTAAAGTTTAATGGCAATCGGGGTAATCAACTGGTCTTGACACGCTGCATAATGTCAACCGATTCGGATTGTCAGCACATATATATATCGAAGGTTCCGTTACTCACGAAAAGAACATATATAAGAAGTCTGTACTTCCCGCCTAGAAGCAGTTTCATCCTCCAGCTTCATCTTTCAACTTCCTCAACACACAGACACACCCAAAACAGTAACACCCCTCAAGTGCCCCAACAAACAGCTTCAACCACAGCAACGATGGACCCAACAACTCAAGCTTCGATCGAAACGCTCCCAGAAGCTGGAATGTCGGGAGGCGATCGACCTGCCTTACCAAAAACACCCACCAGTCGCAAAACCACCGCAGAGACCATCGGAGAGACTCCACTCGCAACTCTGTATGCCCGCATACACAAAGCCGTCTCCCCGTACGCAGTGCTCGGCGTAGACCGCGACTGCCCCGGACCCGAGGTTCGCGAAGTCTACCGTGCTCTCGCCCTCAAGATCCACCCGGACAAGGTACCCAAAGATGACTTCGGCCTCCGAGAGCTTCACACCTCGTTATTTCAAAAGGTCCAGGGAGCTTATGCCGTGCTCCAGGAGCACACCAAGTTGTCTGGCGAAGGCGTCGCAACCCCCAAGCGACTTGAAGAGGAGCTCCATGCTCGTGTACTTGCATTTAAGGGATCATTACGCAATGCGCGTGAGCTTGCGGTCATGTGCAAGTCGGCCGAAATAATAAAGGCTTCAAAGCGTGGTTGTGTAAAATTGGCGAGCGCGCAGAAGAACGAGAAGAACGGAAAGTTCACAAAGTTCACAAAGGCACGGCAGAACCCCGCCGAGCGAGAGCGTGAACGTGAGAAGCGGGCCATGGAAGCCTTGGAGAGGAAAAAGGAGAACGAGCGACCACTGGAGACTTCGCTGGTGAAAGCTGGGCGGCAAGACTGTTTGACAGCTGGAGCCATATCGGAAGATGGAGAGCAAAATGAGTGTTTTCAAGCGCCTGAAGGTGCTCCGCACAAGAAGGTTGCGAGGAGGAGCGATCCGGCACTCGTGACCGTGGACGAGCGTGTTCGAAGAACTGTTCTTGCTGCTCAGTGCTCAGGTTGGTACACGCAGCTACTCAGTGGTGGCACTTTCGGCTCCGTCTCTTTCGTCCAGAGGTACGAGCGCGAAAACCACGCAATGGCGCAGGAATTATTGAATCCGGAACGCAATGCTGAGGTGGAGACTGACCTAGCACTGGAGGCAATGGGAGCAGACGTCCAGCAGTATCTGATCAGCGAATGGGACATCAAGCATTGTAGCGCATCGCTTGGGGAAATTCTGGCCGTGGAGGGGCAGATCTGCCTAGCGACACGATTTGATAGACTTGCGAATTAGTCAAATGCGAGGCATTTTGTTCTTCCTGATTTCGTCCGTTTGGTTTTCTCTGTACTGTTTATGCAGCGGCAGCGAAGAGGAGCCAGAAGGTGCAAACGCTTGCAGAGGAGCCACTACTCGACTGGGAGAACGAAGCATCCCGACTCGAAAAGCAAGAGACGTACCTGAAGACAGATGTTAAGAAGAACAAGTCGAAGCCTGCGCCTTTTCGGAACACGCCCACTTCAGCAACGGCCACACCATTATGGGATGCCAATCTCGACGAGCGACTGGTCTGCGATGCCGAGATCAAGAATCGCTGGGACAAGAAGCTGCTCAGCGGCGGCACGTCCGGGTCAATTTCGCTCAGTCAGAAAAAGCAGGAGGACCGTAGCGGAGCGGCGAAGCAGCAGCACAAGTACACCTCTGCGTTGTGCGAGGAAGCCGACCACATGATGAAAAAATCTCTGACTTCGAACCGTACACACAGTCATCTGGATCAAGATGGGATCGATCGGGAGGCTTTCATCGGGGCACAGGCCAGGGCTGAGAAGAGATCTGATCGCAAGTTGCAGCTGATGGACAAAGATGTGGTGGATCAGTTTCTGCTCGAGGATAGAGGCCAGGAGCTGAGTACGACAATCGAGATGTTTTTGGCTATCAAGGAGCAATGAGCGAGCGCTGGAAGGGTACGGAGTAGATAGTGGAAGAATCAAGTTACTACCACAAGAAGTTGAAGTTCAAAGTCAGTTGAAGTTGAGCCGAAGTTAAGTTGACGCTAGTAGTGCTTATTTGAGTTGGCAAAATCGAGCGGTGCCATTGGCTGAGTAGCTTAGCCGAGTCGTTATTCCATCCCATCCTGAAGCTCCTCATCCACTTCTATATCTATATTCATACTCGTAATTCAGTCCAACTGGACGAAGATGATCTCAATGGAAGCTAAGTTCGTGCGGGAAGGGCATATCTCAAGGCCGGGATGTAGCTCTGGCCACCTACTCGCCCTCACTCTTGCAGCTCGGCAGCCGAGGCTAAACACTGCATGGTCGGCCACCGAGCTGTGAACAAGAACCATGGCTGCCCTGTGTTTCCATCTCGTCAAGAACACCTAATACAAAACCCGTCGTAGACCTCGCATCATATACCTATATCATCATTAGACTTCATGGCTTGTAAGCATCCCCCCTCATCCTAGAATTCCACCCTACTCACATCCCCCACAGTAGCAACAGCAACAGCAGCAATAGCAGGCACGGCAGCCGCCGCAGCATACCTCGATGCCAAGTTCCACATCCGTCATGATCTGTCTACAGGAACTACAGCAAACACCACGGCAATCGCCTTGCAATTCATTACAGAGCGAGAGAAGCAGGGCAAGCTACTCCTCTACCACATCCTCGAAGACCATGCACGGAACCAACCAAACCATCTTTTCTTGGAGTTTGAGGGCCGATCATGGACGTACGGACAGTTCTTCCAGGACATGCAGCGGGTTGGAAACTGGCTAATGAGGGACCTGGGTGTTCAGCCTGGTGAGATGGTTGCACTGGACGGACCGAACAGTGCTGAGTACCTTCTTCTGTGGTTCGCGCTGGAAGGAATTGGTGCTGGAGTTTCGTATGTGAACAGTAATCTGACCGGCCAGCCTCTGATGCACTCTGCGAAGGTGAGTCTTGCCTGGCTTTAGTGGAGCATTTGAGTGTTCTGACCTCATGCTAGCTATGTGGTGCTCGCTTTCTGATTGCTGAGCGAGGGATCAAAAACCTGGTCGGCCCACATGTGGCAGAGCTAGAGGGAGACGGCGTCAAGACAGTCTACTACGACCAATCGTTCATCGAGTCGCTGCAAGACACAACGCCAATACCAGACTCACGAAGAGCTGGTGTTACGCCACAGGATGTGCGAAGTCTCATCTACACATCTGGTAGCTATACTGGTGTCACTGAGTATTGTCGAATTGGTAACTGACATGATGTAGGCACGACCGGGCTGCCAAAAGGCGTAATGATCATGACAGGCAGATGGCTAAACACTGCTCGCGGAATGGCAGAGTACCTACGGCTCACCCCAAAGGACAAGTTTTACACATGTCTCCCACTATACCACGGAGCGGGACAGGGGTTATGCACATTACCTGTCATATATGCCGGGGCGTCCATGAGGCTGGGCAGGAAGTTCTCGCACAAGACATTCTGGCCGGAGGTCCATGAGAGCGGTGCAAACCGTCTGCAATACGTAGGTGAGCTCTGCCGGTATCTCGTCAATGCTCCCGTGCATCCACTAGAACGAAAGCATAAGCTGGAGGAAGCGTGGGGCAACGGCATGCGACCTGATGTGTGGGAGGTCTTTAGACAGCGGTTCAACATCCCGGTTATCCACGAGTTGTATGCAGCAACCGACGGGATGGGCTCGACCTTCAACTGGAACCGCGGAAAGTTTTCAAGAAACGCAATCGGAGTGCGTGGGCTGCTGTGGCACCGGCAGATGGCAAAAGTCGAAGTCAGAGCCAGAATTAACCCAGATACCGAAGACATTGTGAGAGGTTCGGACGGCTGGGTTGTGAGAGCTAAAATCGATGAGCCGGGCGAAGTACTTCACAAAATCGAACCTGAGATGAAGGGCGCGGCATTCAAAGGCTACTTCAACAATGAGGGAGCGTCGGAGAAGCGATGGATGTACAATGCTTTCGAGCCAAACGACCTGTGGTTCCGCAGTGGCGATGTGATGCGAGAGGATGCCGATGGGAGGGTCTTTTTCGTCGATCGGTTGGGTGATACCGTACGAATCTGATGGGCTGGACGATCAAACATTTGCTGACCTATCTTTTCATTTTAGTTCCGATGGAAGTCTGAGAACGTCTCAACGAACGAAGTATCCGATGTCATGGGCACATTCAGCCAAATAGCGGAATGCAACGTATACGGAGTGCAGGTACCTCACGCAGATGGCCGATGTGGATGCGCGATGATCGTACCTCAACCTCCAGCAACGGCGGACGCCCTCGATCTAACAGCGCTGGCTCAGCATGTCATATCGAAACTTCCGAAATACGCCGTACCGATATTCCTTCGCGTAGCACCACAGCTGTCATACACTGGAACTTTCAAGATCCAGAAAGGCCAGGCGAAACGGGAGGGCGTGAATCCCGACCTGATCGAGCAAGCTGAGAGCAACGATCGCGTTTTCTGGCTACCACCTGGGGAGGCTGCATATCGGCCTTTCAGCAGGGAGGACTGGGCTGCATTGAAGGAAGGTAAAGTTAAGCTGTGAGATGTTAGAGCCTTATACAGAAGCCTAGGAATCTCCATACCCAAGGCTAGGTACAACAGATTCGCCTAAACGACCTTTGCGTGTATTCTTATGAGGGAATTGTTGGCCTCGTTGTGGTCGTGGGCCTGTGGTCCTGCCATATCGGAGCTCGCCGGACCGCAAAGTGAGAAACGGGAAAGGTGGCACTTGGCAGCGTTGAAGCTTATAGCCACCACTCCAACTGCTATACAGCATCGAACATACCACATTGCAGATGGCAGCGAAGGAGCTTGTTTTGATGAATGTCCATCCATGATATCTGATTTATGGACCGAGCTATACGCGCCCGAACCTACCCCAAGCTAGTGTCACACGAAGCAACACCAGCAGAATGATCGAACATGCCAGAGGTACACCAGCAGGGTGTCTGTACCAGATGAGGTATATTACCCTTCGCAGCTAGTGTTCTCGAAGAGGCACCAGCTGAATATACCACACGGCCCTCCCACCAGCTAGTGTCTCGAAGAGGCACCAGCGGTGTTGCTGCCAAAAATACGCGCCAGCTAGTGTCCGCAGGGTCGACACCAACATGGAAACAGACGTCGATGCGCGGCTACTCGTTCGGTCTGTCGCTTGGAGACACGTCCGTTGAGGCTCGCCTGCGATCATCCGAAAGCAGTGGCGCATGGCGTGGTTTGTCGCTGGGAAGCTGCAGGTCGCCATCGCTCGAATGAAGCGGCAATCCGCCAGGATTGTAGCTGCGAGGACGCTGCTCACCGTCGTCCGAGTAAAGTGGCAGATTACTGGAATTATCGCGTTGGAAGACTGGAATATCGTTCTGGTCCCATCCAGGAGTACTCTCTCTCTTCACAAATCCTGCTTCCCGCTCTTGCGACCCCTCCTTGCGCGGGCTCCGCGGCTCATTATGCTGTGCTCGATCGAGTTTGGCTTGTAAGTGAGCCTCTCTGTCTTCGGCCGCTCTCCGCTGTACTTGCGCCTCCCTTAATTGCGCTCTCAGATTTTCGACATCGTCCTCAACCTCCGTCTCTTCGACCTGCCTTCTCTGCCGCACGTGTTGCCGCCCAGCTGTCATATGTTGTTGCAGCTGGTTTTTGGCGCTGTGGCAAAGGCTGGAAATTAGTCTGCTGGCCTTGCTGGAGAGTACTAGGCGGATTGTACTGGAAAATGCTCTGCTGATTGAGTTGCTGCTGCTGGACCTCGTTCCCAGCTCTCTTCCTCGCATTGCTGTTTCGCTTCCTCACAGTGGTCGGGTTTGTGCTCAGTGCGGTGGCATTGGTGGGTGGTCCGATCGGATACATGCTCTGTCCAGCCGGCGTCTGCCCTGGACGCGGCCCAGCTGTGAATTGGCGCATTGGTTGGTTTTGCATTGGCAGACTCTGCATTTGCTGGTAATCAAAGTTGAAGACCATCGGCGGAGCATGAGCTAGAACCTGAATTGGACCTGACGTAAGCTGCATGGCGTATTGCTGCGACGAACCGATGAGGTGGTTCATCTGTCGCTGACTCTGCCTAGCGAAATTCTCTTGCTGCTGGATTTGCTTCTGACGAGCGGCCTTCGCCTGGTACTCCTCGATTGCTTGCCTCGATGCATCACCATTTCGGGTTACGACCCGCCATCATCTTGGCCCGGCATTGAGTGCAAGGGGTATTGGTTGTGCTATCGCACTGCAAGCATGTCAGCTCTTCGGGTCTTGATTCAGAGAGCACGCACCGTACATTGCGATTGCCGTCAACGGTACATGGATGACAGACGCTGGTGAACTCGCGTTGGTCGGCCATGTCTGCTAGCCTGTCGGTCTGCTGCTTAGTGTGGCAAGGTAGGTGAGAAGATCAATTTCGCGCATTGGACGTGTTGTGGACACGAATGAAGTGACGTTGCCACGCACAACGCGTTGTGCGGCTCTGAGCGCCTTTGCGGAATTGTTATCTGTGGCGGCTTCACTTCAAGACTCTTCCTCCCTCACCTGCCCAGACATTTCATCTTCGCCTTATCACCAGCGAGCCCAAGATGTCTACCAACATGACGATCAACGTCACACCCGAGCAAATGTCTGCCCTGCGAGCCCTTCTGGCTCAAATCGATGCACAATCAGCGCAACAAGAAGCGCATCAATCGGGGCAGCAATCTCTGCACACCCCTCAATCACCATCAATCATCGCACCTCCTCAGCGACCGGAGGTGGAACAATATCGCCTGGAAGATGGCAGTTTCCCGGATTACCTCGCTGATGGGAGGAGGTGAGTACTCTATGCACCAATCTACCTTACACTTACTAATGTTGCAACGTAGGAAGAAGCGAATCAATGGGGAAGCGACACTCCGGTATATCTACAAATTGCCGAAGGACACGCAGCAGCAACAGCAGTCGCCGTCTCCGCTGCCATCAACAATCCAGTCTACGCCTCGAGTGCAGCATCAGTCGCCACAATCAGGTGCCTACCAATCTGGCCCCCGTGCGACCCAATCTCCTGGCCTCATCAGCCACAATCAGACGCAAATCCTGCCGCAGCCTGGCTCTCAGGTCCACAACTCCGTGAGTTCATCGCGACCTCTTTGCGGCAGCTTGTATCTGCTAACATCGTTAGCAGAAGTACGGCGAGATTGCTCGGGAGGCGGAGGAGTCCAAGGCCAGGCTCGCGACCCTCAGGTCGGATCTTCGGCCAACTACCAATCTTCCGCCGCAAGCCTCGCCGCCGCAATTTGAGCAACTCTCTGAGCCGCCGAGGCATTGGACACAATCGCGCGCCGAGTCCAATATGCCACCGCCTGACTTCAAATCGAATATGCTCGGCCCGGACGATCTCAAGAGACTTGTGAATCGGAACCGGCCAGCAGCAAGTGCCAGCGGTCCTGGCCCGTCATCTGATGGCAACAACACCAAGACAATGTAATCGCCTGCGAGAGGCGTGACAATAGGGGAGGAGAAGGAGGAAGAGTGGGTCTATTGTCCTCTGGGGCCTTGGGTGTCTAGGGGATGGAGGCGAGTGAGCCTACTGTTCTCCGGAGCCTTGGGTTTCCGAGGGATGGCGGGTGCGACATCGACGGTCTACTGATACTGCGGCTTGCGAATCTTTCTGTTCTGGTGTTGCTGGCATTCGCCGGTGATGCTGACGGGGAGTTCTGCGGGTCTCTGATCTGGTACTACTGTCGTTGGTGGGCGATACTGACGGAGAATTCTCAGGGTTCTGTTCTGGTGTCCCTGGCATTCGCTGGTGGTACTGGAAAGGAACTCTAGGAACCTCTGTCCTGGTATTGCTGGCATTCGCTGGTGATGCTGACGAGGCGACTGGCGTATACGATAGGTAGCTAACCAGATCGAATGTTGGCGCCAATCTACATTCCACCCTGCGCTTCATGCGGCGCAGCCTTTTCTGCCACTATCTCCGTAACGGCAGTCTATGTTGAGAAACCGCAGTCGCAAAATCGGTGTTCACGGACCCAATCTCCGGCAGGCTGCTGTACAGCCATATGTGATCACCGCAGCCGTATCACTGCTTTCGAGGAGACGGACCAGTATATTATTGCTGACACCACTCGAGGTACGACGTCCTCCTTCTATCTGATGCTTTTCGTGTGGTACTGTCATACGCCACGGTGAACGGCCCGAATTAACCAACGAGGGCAAGCGTGCCACAGCTGCCTAACGCGGCTAGTCGCAGATCTGGATCTAGAAGAAGGGCTAGAACGCGTGGAAGAATGTGGGGCGATACTAACTTTCGCAATCGCATCGCATCGCATCGCGTTTGCTGCGCCGACGCCTGACTCTGCGTGAGCAACCCATACA
>JAABUW010008585.1_pt1 | contig 11897 bp, 15 predicted proteins | sample 5560081 | NCBI WGS metagenome assembly JAABUW01 (sample SAMN10711882, study PRJNA513363) | rock metagenome | isolation source: Antarctica rocks | place: Antarctica: Victoria Land, Knobhead sud | reverse complement strand
GAGATATGGTTGTCAGTGGGCTGTAGGTCCAGCAAGCAAGCCGTGAGACTCGTGAGGACATGCTGAGTATACGCTGCTACCTCCGTGGAGTTTGCTGGTGCTGTCAGAGTCACCGCGTGGTCGATTGCCGATGTCGATAGAGCATACCATGAGGCCGCGATGACTTGAGAAGGCAAAGCTTGCTTGACGATCGAGAGGGACTCACATACGACTGACTCGCCTTCGGCGTTGACGAGTGGCTACTATAAAGATCGAGGAGACCGGCAACGCAATACAGCATTCTGCTTTCCAAACCTATCAGCATCTCCAGTTGAATCTCGTACCGCTACAACACTACTCTCAACATTTCCACCAAACATAACGTTTAGTAACTCCCGCTCGATCGACGTCGTCACCGTGTCCTCAAAGCGGGCCTCCAGCACTAGCAAAGACTCACAACGCGAGAGAAAGAAGCGACGCCAACCCGATTACCCCTCACCAACTTTACTACTTCCGCCATTACTCAGGGTGCCCGCGGAAATCCGCCTACTAATCTTCGACATCCTCCTCAAACGCCTCCAACAACGAGTCTACAACCGCCGCCCCAAAGACCGTGGCGTCCTCGCCCTCCGCTACCTCAACCGCCAAATCGGCGAGGAGACGTTTCCCTACCTCCTGCGCAAGTTCGACGTCGGCTGGCACCTCACCCAGTGCCGCAAGAACAACGACTTCGAGTACCTCACGTCCATCATCGCGGGGCGATGGGAGAAAATTCTGGAGTTTGAGACAGTGTCGGACTACGCGGTTGGGACGCATAATGTAGGGTGGGTTGGCCAGCGGGTGGTTGAGACGTCGCTCCCGGGGGGGACCGTGGATGCTACTGGATTAAGGGCAGCTTGGGATACCATCGGATGGCCTTTAGGCGAGCGGAAGGTGAGGTCGTTGACGATACTACAGGCGCAGAGGATTGGGTCGTTGGGGGTAACGGAACAGTTGCTTTTGTGGTTGGCCTTGCTTGCGTGTTATTTTCCTGAGTTGAGGGAGCTGCGGATGGCTTTTATGAGGGGAGGGCCTTTTATGGCGGATACGAGGGTGGAGAGGGAGTGGTATAAGATTGAGGGGGATGAGGTTAGGGAGTGGGATAGTGAGGTGGTTAGGTGGACTTTGCCAAGGATTACTTTTCGGGAGGTTGGGGGTGGATAGCTGCCGTGGACTGTTGTCGGTTTGCCATGATTGAGCCTGGAGCGGTTGCATCTGAGAACAGTATTTTTGATCCCTCTTTTGATTCTCCGCGGGCCCTGCTGATGCTGCCAGGCTTCGGTGTCCTGGTTTGCACACGCGCAAGGCTCATCCTACGGATTGTCACGATTTCGCCTGTGATCGTGAGGAGCAAACTATGCATGATTCTCGGGCTGCGCGCTTGACCTGAACGGAGGGGTCCACGAGACCGTGGTGGAGAGGAGGGCAAAGCCTACCCGGTCATCGAGAGCGACGCAAGCAATTGACTCGTTGTTTGCTACTGGCCGGGGTCTAGTATAAGACAGCATACTCGGCCACCGCTCTTCTTTGGGCCATCGACATCAAGACCGTTTACCAACTATTCGTTGCCCCATCAACAACAAGACGAGTTCCGGGACTGCATACTACTTGAACACCAGTCCAGCATTCTCAACCCAACCAAAGCGGAATACCTCTCCAGTCATTGTCATGTCGTCGAAGGCGCTGCGTAACACTGGTGGCAGCTCACAAGGCAATGATAGAAAGCAACTTCAGCCCAGCACGACTCCGAAGGCCTCTGACTCGACCACACGTTCAAGACTGCTCGAGCTGCCCAAGGAGATTCGGTTAATGATATACGACATCATATTGGCGGATCTACTACAACGACAGCACCACTTCGAGAACAGGCGCTTCAACAACCGCAACCTCTCTGCCCTCCGCCGGTGCCTTACCGTCCGCTACGCCAACCGCCAGACTGCTGAGGAGACACTCCCGTACCTCCTACGCAAGTTCGACGTAGGCTATATCCTTACGATGTCCCGCACCGGAGACGAGGTCGGTCGTGTGGCAGAAATGCTCCGAGGTCGATGGGACCAGATTACCGAATTCGAGACTCTCTCCGAATGCGTCCTTAACCCCTGGAATATGACTTGGATCAAAAGACACGCGGTCAGAACCGGTTCGCCGACCACTCATATCGATGCTACGGGACTCCTAGGGCCGTGGGATTACATTGCGTGGCCTGTCGAACAGCGGATGGTGCGTTCGATCACCATCCTTCATACGGACAGCATTGCTACGTTCAACCAGACTCCGGATCTTCTTTTGTACTTGGCTTTGTTTACACATTACTTTCCGCTGTTAAAAGAGCTACGTCTCAGGCCGTCACGGCGAACGATGAATGTCGGGCATTATCTCATCGTGGGGAATGAGGTCAGGGACTGGAACACGAGGGAGGTGAAGTGGAGGTTGCCGACTGTCACTTTTCAGAATTGATGAGTACTTTGATCCTGTGCGAGGAGCAAGCTGGATATGGCAGCCAGAGCCCACTCATGCGCCTGACTCGTCTTAGGCTGACTGGGCAAACTCCAGTATAAAGCAATGGCTTCTCCTGCCCGTTTCTCTCTCCGGACTACTGAGCCTTGCAGGATATCACAGCACGTACTCAGAAAACTACTTATGATGTCATCCGCGCGAGAGGGCAACACCGAGGAGCAGCGCTTCACAGCTACCAAAGAAACCAACATCGGGAAGCCCAAAGGGACGCCGTTCCTTGAGATAACCAAAGACGTTCGGCTTCTTGTATACGATCTCGTGATCTCGGGCCAGCAGCGAAAATCCGCACATCCATGCCTAAAGCTACGCCGACCGGGCAACCACCACCATGCCACCGTCCTACGTCTCGTCAGCCGCCAAGTCGCGGAGGAAACCTTCCCGTACTTCTTCAGGATCCTTGACATCGGCAAGATGCTCACAATGTGCCAATACGGCAACCGTTTCGACCACTTCAGGCCTATCATCGCCGGTCGCTGGGACTGCATACTGCATCTTGAAGCCCATGCAGAGCACGTTCGCGACATCGGCAACGAAAGCTTCATGCTGAACCGTATCAAACGGATGCCTCTGGGCGGCGGTCCCGCCGACGTCAGTCTGCTTCGTGCTTTTTGGGACCGAATCGGGTGGCCTCTGGCGGAGCGGAAGGTGCACACACTAACTGTGTTTGACGCTCAACGTTTAGGTCGCAGCATGCCATACATCCTCCTGCAATTGGCGTTAATGGTGGCTTACTTTCCTCTGCTGGCGGAGCTACGGATGGTGCATGATCGAGCAGGCGTCCAAGTTACTGAGCGGTATCACATCGTGGGGCGAGAGGTAAGAGACTGGGCCACACAGGAGTGTAGGTGGGAGATGCCGGCGCTTAGTTTCCAGTGAGTGGTACGGGGTCGTCTTGGACGGCTTCCTTGGTGGTTTCTTACTACCTAGTGGTGGGATCTCATTTTATCTGTTTTCATTTGATTCTTATATCTCATCCACCCTTGCGCATTACTTCCCCAAGATGACGAAATTATGGATGGCTTATGTACGTGGAGGACCTTTCATGCCGGATTCTCGGGCCGTGGAGAACTATTTCAAGGACTGGATACGAACGATTTGAGATGGGCGATGCCGAGATCACCGTGAGTCGTTGTTAGAAGCAAACGAGTTACGGGATCGACTGAGAGCTGACTCTTGTTGTTCCAATGGCCAAGCTAGGTAGGTTATAAAGCAATCGGGATGCCGGGAACCACCCTCTCCAAGAATTTCGATCCACCCTTCGACCGTCCTTGCTGAACACCTACTCCAGCATACCATATCTCGACATTCAATCGTCAGACTTGGAGCCAGAGGAGACCATGACTTCGAAACAGACAGCAAAGTCCAGCAACTACAACGAGCCTCGAAGCGAGCCCGATCAACAGATCGTTTCGAAGCCAAGGGGCAAATACGGCTACCTTCAAGGGCCGTCATTCTTTCTCGAAATATCGACAGACATACGGTTACTTATCTATGATCTGGTACTCAAACAGCACAAGCGAAAGTCCGGTGTAAAGAAACTACGTCGAAGCACCGACGCCATCCGCTTTGTGAATCGACAAATCGCCGAAGAGACGTTCCCGTACCTGTTCGAGGTCCTTGATGTGGGCCGATTGCTGACAGGAGACGGTGACCATATGGATCGATTCGATGAGTTCAGAGGCCGTCATCGGAGATTCATGGGAGTGCATCCAGCGCCTCGAATCACACTCGGAGAATGTTGTCAGTATGCGGAATTACGTCTGGCTCTGGAGAACACCGTCAGGACCCCAGATACCGGGGCCGATCCAGTTGCCCGTGTCGACGCCCCTACGCTCCATGCGGCATGGGATGAGATTGGCTGGCCTCTGGAAAAGCGGAATGTTCAAACAATGACGGTATCTGGAGCCGAGAGGCTTGAGAGCTTCGGCGCTTTCAATGACATGTTGGTGTATCTGGCCCTGGTTACGGAGTACTTCCCGACTCTGAAGGAGCTGCGACTAGTGTATAGACGACTACGGGGTGACGAGTACGAGTACGATACTAATTGGTACCGCATTGTAGGTCGGGAGGTCCAGGACTGGGACACAGCTGAGTGTAAGTGGTTGATGCCGACTGTCAGCTTCCATCAAGGACAGATCGAAGACTCAGTAAGGACTCGTACTCGTACGGTATTGAGCCGAGCCACGAGTTATCACGGAAGTGGGTCAAGTGAGGATTCTGATTGATGTTTTGGTGTTGCTCGGAGGGCTGTTGGCTAATTTCTAGATCAGCCAACGGTGGCTGTAGTGCTAAGTACCAGTCCTATTTCTATCTATCCAGAACTCCTTCTCTGTTTCCGCGTTCCGTGAGATCGTCGTATTGTGAGGGCAGAACGGGCCTCTCGCTGCCAGCGTTCAAGTATGTGTCGCTAACGAGTGACAGACCCTCCGAGACGTCTATAAGTCTGTCATGATCTTGCAGTCACGTTCGAGTAGAGCACGATATTTCTTGCCGGGGCAATCGGAAGACTCCAGAAGCAACCTGCTTCCAACAAACAAAGAGCAAAGAGCGACTCGCATGATGACCTGTCGCAAACACAATTTCAGTTATGACGCTCGATTGCTTGCGAGGGTCGAGTACAAAGGAACGAAGATCTCTAGTCACCCTCTGATTTCAATCATTACCTCGATTTCAGAGGTACCAAATTTGCTGGCGATCATATTACCACAAATGCAACCAGCTTATTTCCAGGTACTACCGACCGAAATACTACAGCGAGACCCGCATCGAAACGCAGTACGACGTCGCTATGGCCACTCAAGAATCAACACAGGCTACACAGCAGCCCAGCACTGGTACTCCTCCTGCTTCGAAGCCGAAGCGAGGCGAGCTCAAAGGGCCGGACTATCTACTCGAGATTCCTGAGGAAATTCGAATCTTCGTTTACGGTTACATTCTAGCAGTTCGAAAGCGGAGGGCACGTTATAACAAACACAGCCGTCATCAAACCCATCAATGAGCGTGGCCCGCTTGCCATCCGATCCGTCCATACTCAAATTGCCGACGAAACCTTCGAATGTTTATTTCGTACACTTTGGCTGGACCAGATCCTACTAGATACCGGCGATATCAGCGAGGACGCTCAATCTCTCAGCACCGTTGTCAGAGGTCGATGGGATGTCATCCAGCACCTTCAAATCAGTCCTGCGATAATCCTCAGCCGTGCAAATTCGAGGTTCATCGACGACAACACAAGCACGATCAAGCGAGGACCCGTAGACGCCACGAGACTCCGTCAGAAGATGGAGCAGATTGGCTGGTCTCTGGAGGATCTGAAGGTGCAGACTGTTTCCGTGATCGGCTACGAAGAATTGCTCGGCATGGGTGCAATTCCTGATTTACTGCGATATCTGGCGTTCTTCCCCTTGTTGACAGAGCTACGTGCCGTATGTTACCCACAAAAGGCCAGAGGGAATGGACTAGGTTCGCCCGTATGGGCTACTCACAGATTGCGCTATCCCATCGTAGACCGTGAGGTGAGGGATAAGAACACAGATCGGTGTAAGCGGACGATTCCTCAGGTTGACTTCGGGGAGGATCGAGAGGATCAAACGGTGCTGTCATCAGGGTTGAAGTGAGGGACGTACGCTGTACGATGTCGTGCAGGCTGCGGCTGTGATGGAGGCCACTGAGAGATAACTTGTTACTGTTGATTGGTATGTCATCCTGTTCTTCATATGCACTGTCAGCCTTATATTCAGCATCAGTGAATGCGTGAGTATCGGTTTTCCAAATGACAAACAGATGGTGGCTGATGAGAATCACACCCACACGAGACAGCAGCAAAGAAGGGACTCATACTCGATCGGATTGGCACAACATCGGAAGACTTATCGATGTTTGCCCTCGATCGGGCTCTGCTATAAAGTACGACTGCCGTGGCAGCCTGGGTGGTCCTCACCACTCTTATCATCATCATCCACATCTTCTCTTCACGATCCAAGCACTAGAACAGCCCAATTTACAATTTCTGCCGCGAGAACACCGAACCAATTCCATCGGTCAAGGCGAGGGATTGTCATGTCCTCGAAACGAACATCTTCCAAAGTAAGGGTTGATCCAAAGTCCCGAGGCACGAACAAGAGGCAGAAGCCGCTGTATCCAGTCTCAAATGCTACCAGTCCAAGCATCTCCGTACAATCCGCACACTTCTTCAAGCTCCCTCTAGAGCTCAGGCTTTCCGTATACGACATACTGTTGGCAGAGGTTCGGCCTGCAATGATGCGCCATCGATGGTACAAGCGGCGCGACGGTCAAGTCACCGCCATGCGCGACCCTCTCTGTCTCCGGTATGTCAACCACCAGATCGCCGATGACACACTCCAGTACCTGTTCCGTACCTTTGACCTCAGCTGGATCATCGCCGAATGCCGTCCAGGAGAAGCAGATGAGCTGAGCGTTGCTATTCGCGGACAATGGTCCTGCATTCACCATTTCAAGGCAGATGCCCGCTACATTCTCCAGGACCGCAGAAGGATGCCATTCCAACGCAATCAAGTCCAGAGGTTTACGGAAGCCAAACCGGACGCTTTTCGAATCCACTCGACCTTGGAGAGGTTCGACTAGTCCATCGAGGATCGACAGATCTACACACTAACGGTTCACGATGCTGAGAGGTTCTATGCTGGGGAAGACAGACTTTCCGGAGTAGAAACCAGGATCCAGGACTTCTTGGTCTATCTTGCTCTTTTCGCAGAGTACTTTCCATTGCTACGAGAGTTGCGGCTTCTATGCAATCTAGTCGACGAAGACGAAGACAAGTTCGAGAGTATCTCCGAGCGGTATTACATCGTAGGGAGTGAGGTAAGGGAGTGGTACACCCATCGACGGAAGTGGACGATGCCTTACGTTGGTCTGCATACAGGGGTTGGTATGGCATAGCTGTCCCAGATGGATTTAAGATTCGTATCATGCATCTTGAAAACCCCTTGCTATCTTGATTCGTTCTTGTCATCGTCTCTATAAGCCAATAGGTCTAACGATCATTGCTATTTGTCGCATGCCCTGTGGATCTACGATGGTGAAGTCAGACGATCTCGGTCAGTAGGAGTGAGTACCACACCAAGACTTACTGACTGGCCGCAAACGTGCAAAGACTCATCGCTGTTTGCTATCATCGGCCCTCCGTTCTATATAAAGTACCAGTCTCTGTGCACGAGGCTGCCTTTGATACTGTGATCCAACTATCAACAGCTTCTCCCAACGATTCTGAGACACAACACTCCCCGTCAATTCTTCACTATAGAGTATAACATTCAACTAGAGCGATTCTCTAGCATGTCTTCGAAAAGGACATCATCTAAATCAAGGGACGGTGCAGAGTCGCAAGGCCTTAGCAAAAGGCAGAAGCAACCAGATACAATTTCTGCAAAGAAGAAGTTAGGTAAGCTCAATGGCCCGGCATACCTCCTCGAGCTGCCCATAGATGTGCGGTTATGCATCTACGATCTGGTCCTGGCGAAGGTAAGGTGTATGTCCATACTTTGCCAGTGGTATCCGCCTTGGCCTCCATCTGAGCCTACTGACCCTCTCGGAATCCGTCTTGTCAATCACCAAATAGCGGAAGATACCCTCCACTACTTGTTCATCAGCCACAACATCCCCATCCACTTTTGGCTTTCTGTCACTCACAGGGTATCCGGACAGCCCTCCAGACTTCCAAAACTCTGTCCAAGCCAAATGGCTATGAAACGCAAGCGGGCGGCACCTCAGCGTAGTACTGGCGACAACTCGCAGATCGAGCGCAGCAGTCAAGACCATTTTCCCGTATCTCTATCGGTCACCAAGCCCCACAAGAAACCAGGCAAGCTCGTCGGACCAGCATACTTCCTCGAAATACCCACAGAGATTAGGCTGGAGGTATACAGTATCGTGCTAGCGAATGTGAGACCTTTCTCATCATATCGTCATCCCGGTACGAGGCTCAACCAGCACTCTTCGCTTAGACTTCGCCATGTCAGCCGCCAGATTGCGGAAGAAACCATCCAATTCCTGTTCCGAGTCTTCGATGTCGGCTGGCTACTCAACATGGATCAACCCTATCGTAGTTGTGATCTGAAAACTGCGATCAGGGGCCAGTGATCCTCCATTCAGCATTTCCAGACGGACGCAGAACACATACTGGCCGACAGGTGTTTTTCCACTCACTACGATGGTCGATGGGAAACTTCTCCAGCAACGGTCGAACAATGCCACGCGGACGCAGTCCGTACACGCATAGCCTGGGAGAAGCTGGAATGGTTGCCGGAAGATCGACAAGTCCGAACCCTAACGATCCATCGGGCCGAGCACTTCTTTGACGAGGTGGACAGAGACGCAAAGATGGACAGCGACCGAACTGGAGAGTTTCTGGTATACCTGGCGTTATTCGCAGAGTACTTCCCATTACTGAGAGATCTACGTTTGGTGTGTGATTGAGACGGCGGTGGGGAGTACAGCGGTCGTTATCGTATCGTAGACATGGAGGCGAGAGAGTGGTACACGGACGAGTGCAAGTGGATGCTGCCCCAAATCGAGTTCACCGGTGGTGATGTAGAATGGCTGGCGCAAAACGTGCCAAAGTGGGGTGTACGAGTGAGTCGGGAACATCCGTCCGAAAGGTTGCGACGGAATGCGATATCAGCCGCCCCATGTAGATGTTCTGGTTGATCTTATTATCTTTCTTCATCATTACTTGCTGTTGAGCAGTCCAACAACGAGCATCATCTACGAACGATTTACTCACCGCCCGTGTCTCATGCCTCACCCTGCTCATGAATGATCCCACGATTCAGCGTGATAGCCTCAAGAATCTTCGCCGCCCCCTTCTCCACCAGTAACCTCGACGCTTCCCACCCGAACTGCTCCGCATCCTGCCTACTGCTCACCAGCTTTCGTGTCTCCACCTCCGCCGTTTCTTGCCCATCAAGACTCACGACGATCGCCCGCATGATCATCTCGTCTGCTAGCATCTCCCCGCCCTCGGTCGTCGTTGAGCTGCTCTCCGGACTGCTGACGGCGACACCAGAAAGTTTATGGTAGTCCTCAGCAGGCTTGATACCGATTCCGCTGCTTTCGGGCGCAAAGCTTCGTTTCGACACCCACTCAGTCTCGATGCCAATCGGGACCGAACAGCCTCCTTCCAAGGTCCGCATGACACTGCGCTCTGCTAGTGCTTGTCGCATGGTCCGCTCGCAGCCGATCTTACTCAAAAGATCCTTTACTCTCTGATCATCCTTCCTCGTCTCGATGCCCAGCGCACCTTGACCAACTGCATGAAGCATGCCGCCATTCTCCTTGGAAAGGTAGGTCGTGATTCTCCTCTCCATACCCAGTCGTGCTAGCCCAGCAGCTGCAAGGATAATAGCGCTGTACTCAGACTCCGGGTTGTCGAGCTTTGCAAGTCGGGTTCCGATGTTGCCGCGTACATCCGCAAACTTGAGATGAGAGTAGTGCTGCTTGAGTTGCGCTATCCGGCGGAGGCTTGATGTGCCAACAACGGAACCCTCCGGGAGTTCATACAACGAACGGTACTTGTCCGCAAGTGAAGGCTTAATCACCAGAGCATCGCGTGGGTCGTTTCTCTTTGTCACACATCCAAGTTCCAGGTCGTGTGGTAGTTGTGTCGGCATGTCCTTTAAGCTGTGCACGATCAAGTCCAGTTCACCACTTTGGAGGAGGACTTCGAGTTCCTGAGTCCAGAGGGCCTTTTCGTTGAACTTGTGCAGAGCGGTTGCTTGGTTGTTGTCGCCAGTCGTAGTCATGGCCACTATTTCGTAGTGGTAATCCGGCCATGCTTTCTTCAATGCGTTCACGACTTCGTTCGTCTGGACTTTGGCCAGAAGAGATGCTCGCGTGCCTATCTTGAAAGTTTGCGTTGATGTCTTCGACTCGGAGTCAATTGCCGTGGTGGGTTGACCCTGTACATCCGGTGTCGCGGCCATTGCGACTGTATACAGGTTTCACTGGAGTTCAAACATTGTGGTCGAATTTCGCCCAGACTTGTCATGGATTTAAGCTCATAGAGTTGCGGCTGGACGGGCGAGCGGGTGCGTCCGGCACAAGCCTGACCAATGAGCGACGATCACGCGACAACAGGACGATTGTGAAACCGATTACAGGCGCTGTCTCGTGTTGCAGCCCAGCCCGATCTCACATTTCTCGCACACCACCAAGACATGTTGCTGCTGGACACTACATGTCTTCTCCATTTCCTTTGAAACAAACATCAGCTGGCTGAGACTCGACCACAGACGCAACCTTTGTTCAAAACAACCCCCTTTGTTCACCACTGCCATATCTAGACCACACACCAGCCGCCAACATGTCAGGACAACCATCCCTTCAAGTCAGCGGCCTACCAACAATGGGTACCGAAGAAGGAGCAGCGACCGCCTCGCCTGCTCGCGGTGCAGAAATGCGCAACTTCCTCCAAGCCCGCCTACAGAAGAACCGCGCCCCACCACTCGTACACAGCTGGGACTTTTGGCACGACAGGCAGGATCGATCACACGCCCCTCAAATGAACGGCAGCAACAGCAACGAAGCAGACGGTTCATACGAAGACAGACTCGAAGTCCTAGCAAATGTAGACGACGTCCGCAAATTCTGGAACGTCTTCAACAACTTCGACATCAGCCGGCTCCCCCTCCGCGACAGCGTGCACCTCTTCCACAAAGGCGTGAAACCAGTATGGGAAGACCCTCGAAACTCTCGTGGCGGGGCGTGGACGTTTCGGGTCCCCAAAACGCAGGCAGTGGAGTTCTGGCGGGACGTGTGTATGATGGCGATTGGCGAGCAGTTGCAGAATGCTGTGGAGAGCGAGCGGACGACTTTTAGAGATGATATATGCGGGATTACGCTGGGGGTGCGGTTTAATAGCATGTTGGTGCAGATTTGGAATCGGGATGGAGAGCATCAGGAGGGTGTGGATGGGATATTGCGGACGGTGCTGGAGAATTTGAGTACGGAGCTGAAGCCGAGGGAGGGGAGTTATTATTATAAGAAGCATAGTGAGCATGCCGGGTTTTCTGCTTCGCCGGCTGGCGCTGAGAAGGATTCGAGGCCGCCGTCGGCTACTTCGGCGAACAATCAGGGCAGCAGTATGCCGAGCGAGCAGGGGATGCAGTCGCTTAATGCGATTCTGGATCAGAAGACTTGAGGACTGGGATGGAATACCTGGGCAATGTTCACGATGTTGAGGAATCTACGGCACTACGGGCATCTGATGGAGTTCTGGCCAATTCATGTTATGGTTGTATTGATACCCGATGTGTTAGCCTACGGAATGACGGGCTTAAGGTAGAACTAGGAACTTCGGATGTGCCCAGATGTCCGACACAGCA
>JAABUW010008582.1_pt1 | contig 11898 bp, 10 predicted proteins | sample 5560081 | NCBI WGS metagenome assembly JAABUW01 (sample SAMN10711882, study PRJNA513363) | rock metagenome | isolation source: Antarctica rocks | place: Antarctica: Victoria Land, Knobhead sud | reverse complement strand
TCATCTTCTTGCTGCAAAACTTTAATGAGTTCAATTATGAATTTATTACTAAAATCATATATTATTTCATGAATTATTAATACTTTGACAATTGCATGTAAAATAAATTATTTACAATCAACAGTTTTAACATCAGAATTAAGCTATTTCTCAGTTACATTATGATGATCAGTGATGAAACTCATCTGTATACAATGCTGATTACAAATTTACTATTTAACTAAAGTAAAGTTTAAAAATTATCAAAAGTTTGAATGACATCAAGATGCTGTGTAATGATGAAGCACTGTGCATTGATTGCATGCAGAGTTTTCGCGATTGCGCAAACTTTGATAATCTCAATGTGCATGCTACAAGCAATTTGCATGCAGATGAGAAAGTCAAATAAAACGCAGAACTACGAGAAAAATTGCTTATGAAAATTATTCAATTCAATATCTTGTTATTGCAATGATAAGAACTGAGACAGAATATTCTTATGTTTGATCTGTTGAGAATGATTAGCAGAAAGAACTTGAATCATGAACATTATTTAAATTTACATGTTAACTATGTATAAATCTTGTTAAGACTGCATGTCTGTTACTATAATATAAGTAACTCACAAGTCTTGTTAAGTTCAACATGAGTAAACTCAAAAATCTCATTAATATCATTTAACAAACGTTCAGATACAGACATTTTACACATAAATGATATGTTGATGAGAAAACTTCATTAAAAGAAGAGAAACACAAGTGAGTTAATAAAAAATGATTGAACTATGTTGTTTGATTTTTTTTCGATTTTTTTTTTCTTCATTAAGTGCATGCAGTCTATGACTATGACACTGTCTAGACGCTGTATGTATGCTAAGTTACATGTAATCTGGCCAAAGTCGCTGCTTTATATCTTCTCGTTGATCAATCACATCGATAGTTTGCGCATACAAGTGCTTATGTTGTTTGATTAAAAGTGTAACATATGAACATTTTTGCAAAACATGATCAATCTGCCTGAGAAAGATCTTTATAAATAACATGAAATAAATGAGTTGCACACTTTATAAGCAAAGCAAGCATCTGCAAGATGTAATATACAATGATGATGATTATTGATTTTAAGAATCTCATTTCTTCACTGAGTTTTAACTCTTGAATGTTTTGATGATAAAGTCAATCTTTAGTCAAAGACATTATCTGTATAACTTGAAAGAACAGTAACATATGTTGATGTAATTAAAGAAGAAATTGATTGTAATATACATATGTATTGCAGATGAAACATTTGCAACTCATGCTTAAGAAGTAAACTGTCAAAATCTGAGCAGTGAGAGATTTCATTCATTTTGAACTGTGAATTTGTCATAAGAAATTCTCTTTAAGTAACTTCTTAAATTTAAGAAGAAAATCAGCATAAAGATTGTGTTCTATGTATGTTGCATGCAATATATACAACATATTTTTGATAAAATCTACATGTTAACTATGTATAAATCTTGTTAAGACTGCATGTCTGTTACTACAATATGAGTAACTCATGAGTTTTGTTAAGTTTAATATGAACAAACTCAAAAGTCTCATTAATATCATTTAATAAATGTTCAGACACAGACATTTTATACATAAACAATATGTTGATGAAAAGACTTCATTAAAAGAAGAGAAATATAAGCAAGTTAGTAAAAAATGATTGAACTACGCTGTCTGATTAAAAGTGTAGCATATGAACATTTTTGCAAAACATGATCAATTTGCATGAGAAAAATCTTTACAAATAATATGAAATAAATGAGTTGCACACTTTACAAGCAAAGCAAGCATCTGCAAAGCATGATATACAATGATGATGATTGTCAATCTTAAGAATTTTATCTCTTCATTGAATTCTGACTCTTGAATATCTTGATGATAAAGTCAATTTCTAGTCAAAAACATCATTTATATAACTTGAAAGAATAGTAGCACATGTTAATATAATTAAAAAAGAAATCAACTGTGATATGCATGTGTATCACAGATGAAATGTCTGCAACTTATGTTTAAGAAGTAAATTGTTGAAATTTAAGCAGTAAAAGATCTTATTTCTCTTGAACTGTAAATTTATTGCAAGAAAACTCTTTAAGTAATCTCTTAAGTTTAAGAGAAAAATCAGCATAAAAGTCATGCTTTATGTATGTTGCATGCAATGTATATAACATATTTTTGATAGACAAAATGAGCTAGAATTGAAAGTCAGCTATCTAAAAAACTTTCTCAGTTTTTATCATTGAAACAAAATGATACTGATCATATGATAACAATATTTGAAGAAAAAATCAAGATGTTGCAAGAAAAATTCTTTTCTTCATTTTCACAAGCAAACATCAATGACATTTCAGATTCATTCATATTTTTGACAGTATCATCAAATTCATGCATCTTAAAGAATGAAATAAAGTGAGCAATCAAATGAATAAAAGTGAACAAAGCATCAAATGTTTCTGAAATTTCAAACAAAGCACTTCAAGCAGATCTCACAGAATTGATCTCAGTGTTGATGAGTTTATTCAATACATGCATGATATATAAATATCATTTGAAGCAGTTCAAAAAGATTCAAACAATAGTGTTATGCAAATCAAAGAAAAGTGATTACATTGACTTGAAAACATATCGACTCATTGCTTTGCTTGATATCATGAGCAAAGCTTTAAAGTCAATTATGATCAAAAGACTGAGTGATATAACTGAGATTCATTACATGCTTTTGAATGCTCAAATGAGAGCGAGATGCAAGTGATTCATGATCTTGACGTTAAATCTACTAGTAGATTAAGTTCACATTGTTTTTTTTTCTTCATTAAGTGCATGCAGTTTATGACTATGACACTATTTAGACGCTGTGTGTATGCTAAATTACATGTAATTTAGTCAAAATTGTTGCAGTATATTTTTTCATTAAGCAGTCAGATCATTAGAATGCGCATACGAGCGCATAAGCTGTTTATATAATCAAGTGATCATATAAACAATTCAAGATTGTAAAAGCTGATCACTTTGATATAAGTTTTTGACTTGTCTGTATGATCATCAAGTCAAGCGAACTAGATAAGCTTTGATTTATGTAGATGAAAGCTGATCACTTTGACGTGAGCTTTTGAGTTCGCTGTATGATTACTCAGCTGAATGAACTAGATGAGTTTTGATTTACGTATTTGTGACGCATGTAAATCGATCAGAAAATCGAAAAATCGATCGATTTACTGCATTGCACAGATGTGTATATGCGCAAAAGCTGAATCATGCCTTTGCAATGACTGTGTGAATGTCGTATATTAGTTGCAGCGTGTGCGCAAAGACGTTGCTGTCGTTCTGTGTATATGAGCAAAGACTGTGTCATGTCTTTGCAATGTATATGCTTGTGATGCATGTAAATTGATCAGAAAATCGAAATCGATTGATTTACTGCGTCGCACAGATGTGTATATGCGCAAAAGCTGAGTCATGTCTTCGCAATGTGTGTATGTGTGATGTATATGAGTTGCAGCGTGTGCGCAAAGACGTTGCTGTCATTCTGTGTATATAAGCAAAGACTGTGTCGTGTCTTTGCGATGTTTTTTTTCTTCTTCATTAAGTGCATGCAGTCTATGACTATGACACTGTCTAGACGCTGTATGTATGCTAAGTTACATGTAATCTGATCAAAGTCGCTGCTTTATATCTTCTTGTTGATCAATCACATCGATAGTTTGCACATACAAGCGCTCTCACTCAACTCTCATCATCGTACTTTTGTTTTTCTTTGTTTCTTCGCACTCTTCACGTTTTACTCTTTCGTTTCTAATAGTCATTTTCTCGTCGCAATTCAAGTATTTTTCAAATACTTTAATGTTGTGATTCTTTCAATCTTGATGATGAACAATGTCAATATAATGTCTGTGTTTTTGAGCTGAGATTTTTCCTTAAGCTTTATCTGCTCTGCTCTATAATGTCTGCAGTTCAGCAGTAAATGCTTTGACGTTTGTCTTGCATTGCATATTTCATAGCATTTGTTTGAATTATTCTTTGATAATCGATGCAAATAGCTCTTGAAATAGTCATGTCTCATTTTCAGCTGAATAAAGATTGAAAACGTTAGTCTATCGATTTTCCTCATTTCTTTTAGTAATTTATGACTTAGATTTACATTCGATATGTGCTTTTGATACTGATTTTCCTTCTTGATGCTGCTTTTTCAGACATTTAACCATTGTAATTTCGTCTCTTTGCAAATTTGCTTTTTGATGAAGCTCATGATTGTTCTTTTTCTGATGTCGATTGTCAATCTTTTTCGTGTCGCGCCTTTGATCAATTGATTCACTGCTTCGTTTTCGATGATGTTTTTGCAACTCGATATTCATTGTATGTAAATATGACATCGATTTTGTTGCAGATTGATTAGGTTTTGTCGTATGTTATTGAATAACTTTAAGTTAACATTGCTCTTTGCTTTTAATCTTTGCAGCGTCATTTGACTGTCTGTGTACACTCAAATTTCGCTGTCTTCAGATGCTTCTTCACTGCATATCGCGATTGTCTTGTTGATAGCTTGCAATTTTGCTTTCGTTATGATTATTTTGTTGATCACGCTTGTTGTCTTGCTGCATCTAACAGACTCGTGCGTGAATATCATTGTGATTTCGATTTCTGTTTTGAGTTCTGCTATCTTTTTTTGAGTTTGCGATGCGTCAATGTACATCACTATGTTTTTCGTCTTTTTGACTATTGTTTTCAGTTCTCTATAGTGTGTATTTATTGTTTCACACGTTTCATTTTTTGCGAATTCAATTTGCATCTTTGTCAGATATTTGATTTCCTGATCTCATGATTTCTTGAAGTGAGAAATTTCAATTTCTTTTATTGAATTCAGTGTTTTTTGCACTTTGTTCAATATTTGATATATCTGCGTGAGTCTGTCTTTGCATTTCTTGACTTTTCAAGATAAATTCGCCTTCGTTTCATTTCAGTTCAGATATTTCAATGCGTTCAGATCTAGATTTAATTTAATAGAGTATTAAGATGAGTACGAAATAAACGTTCTTTTTCTAATAAAGTGTTTTTTCAATAACTCAACTATTCAAATTGCATAGTTCTTGCACTTTTAATTTAATTGCATCTTCATTGATGAGATTTCAACTTCTATTTGCATAGCATCTATTGATGATGTTTGAAACACACTCAGAATTTTTCGTAATGCAGCGTTTTGCAGTTTGCGAAATTTGACTAAGTAGCTTTTTTGATTATTTCATCATATTTCGACGTCATAATCGCTAATAGACGTGATGCATGTCAGATATAACTGCTTTTCTGATTTAACATTTAGTTCTCACTCGCTATTTATTAATTTAAACAACGAGTGCAGCGTTCTTATGACTGTCACGATTTTCGTTTGCACATGAACTTTGAAGTTGAGCTTTCGATTCAGTCAGACTTTTAGTCATCGTACGCATGTCTTTGATTTTATGACCGTGTTATTGAGTAGAATAATCATTTGATTGAGTGTCGTCTTGTGACTTTCAAAGTGTATCAATTCAGATTTCGAGTCATCGAATTGCACTGCGTTGTTCTCAGCTCATGTGAAAGCGATTTTTGCTGCGTTTTTCAGTATTTTCACATTCTTGTCAATATTTCTTCCCTCAATGTATAGCGTCACGTCGTCAATATAGCTGAGTGACTGTAAATTTTCGAACTTTGCGCGAATCTTTGAAAACAGGTATCGAATATAAATTAGAAATAAAATGAGCGAGATAGATGAATCTTGTGATATTTCTGTGCTTATTTTCTTTGATTTCTGACGTTCGTCGTCAAATGCTAAGTCAATAACTCGATTTTGTAAGAAACATTTTATTCAATTGATTAAATTGACTGATATTTTCAATTTAATCAATATTTTGATCAGCTGTTTCAACGTAACATGGTCAAAGACTTCTTTGACATCTAGAAGTAAACAGATAAGCATGTTTTCTCGACTTTTCGTCATTTGCGCATCATGTACTAGGTTTAGTACTGCATTTATAGCTGATCTTTGTTTTCTGCCTCTCATTTGATCAAAATTCAGCAGCTTATCATTAATTTCAGCTGTGTAAGACAGTTGCACTGCTATTATTTTTTCTGCTACTTTGTCTAGACAATTTAGTAGCGTAATAATTCTGTATGTCTTTGAAATTGAATAATTCAATTTGTCTGATTTTTTTAGAATAATTCTCATGTCTTCGCGTCATATCTTCGAATGATAGTCGTTTTTGATCAAATCTAAGTACACTAAATTGAAGATTTTCAATATAGTTTTGTACACTCACTGTATGATTGCGAATGACATATCGTCTGATTTGAATGCTTTTCTGAGTGCTGAGAAGTTAATAACGTGCTTGATTTTCTCTTCAATAACTTTTGATCACTGTATACTTTCGTTCAATAGTAATTCTTCATTGATTTAAATTTTCAAAGATGATGAGTACATTGCTTTCAGAAATGTCTCGCACTTTTCATTGAATTCAATCTTCAATTCTTTTTGCAAGTTTTGTATCGAGAATAGCTTTTCAATTAGACGTGATTTAGTGAACTTGTATGTCTGAAACACTTCTTTTTCTTCAACGTTGTTTAAAAAATTGATTCAGAATTGATTTTTAATCAGCTTTATTGCATCATGATACGAATTTCACATTTGCACTATATCTGTTTTTGCGTCGTCATTTCTGCATCTTTTTCAGGTTCGCTTTTTTGACGACAGCGTCTTTTGCATTTCAATAAGCTCATTGTTTCATTAGAGTTTTGATTTTGCGCATATTCGTTGTTTAAATACGAATAATTTCACTGTATTCTTGATGCGTTCAGTCAAATAAATGATCTTTGCTTCTAAACTCATGATTCTTTGCATCTTAATAATCATTTTGTCTTTCGTCTTTTGCAAATGCTCATCAAAGTCTTTTCAGTCAACTTTTTGCAGATTGTATGACGCGTTCAATGAATTTTCGATCAACTTCACTTTTTTCGTAACTATTGTAAATAGAATTACTTCATGATTGAATTCTGTGTTTGCATTCTCATCTATATGTTAATTCTTGATGTGATTACGCATATTCTTTGATGCAAATGCTAAATCAAGTACTGAGCTTGACTGATCTGAATAACTGTAATATATGTTTATATCAAAAGTGTTAATCAGATTGCACTTATGTAAATTTACTCACTTTATTAATGCTTTCATTCTAATAAAGTTTGAAATTTTTGCGTTTCATCAGCTATGATGTGCATTAAAGTCTTCAACGATAATAACTTTTTGCTCAGAATTTAGCATAACTTTTGCTAATTCTCGCTCAATCATGTATAATTGCTCATCATCTGCATTTTGTGACTTTTCGTTGTAAATATTGAACAATAAAATTCTCTTCTGAATTTTATTGTTCACTATTAATATTGCTTGCATATCTTTGCTATTGACTATGTCTGATCTTGATATGCATGTAAATTTCTTTGCGTTTTTCGCAACAAATATCAATACTCTGACATGAGTATTCTGAACATTTGATTTGATGCAGATAAACAACGAATGCGAAATTGTTATATTCTCGTCTCTCATTCATAATTCTTGTAGTATAACAATATCTGTCTTGTCTTTTGCAAATTTCATGCATGCATGCATAATTTGCGTTGATCTTGCACAATTGTGTTGTAGAATTCAAATATTCAACGTGTTTGCAAAGCTTTCATCATTTGCATTGTTTTGTGACATTTCAAATGCAATACTCATTACAATTTCGTGACTAGATGATCTTTTTGTGAGCTAATAGACTGAGCTGTCTGATATGTTTTGCACATTACGCTATTTGCGAAGTGTGCATTTTGACAGTTGCAGCATCTAGAAATCATGTGATTGCATGATTACTTGTTTTCACATGTAGGTAATTGACATTTATGATTTCAGATCTGATGATTTCGCTCGCAGTACAAGCATCTTGATGATCTGTTACATTTGTTCTGTAAATGCTTAAATGTTTGACATTTTTGACATTGATCATTTAATCAATAGTCTCGATATTCGACTGTTTAATATGTTGATCTCGCAGCTAAAAGTCGTTTTTTCAGATGTCTTTGCACTTCTGCTTCGATTCTAAATGCTAAGATTGTTGATGCATGTCTGTTTCGTGATCGATTTTCGCTCTTCAATAATCATATAGAGTTGATTATTAGTTTCAATTTGAAATTGTACAACTTTAACTCAGTTTTTAGATTTTTCATTTCAGTTTTCATGTTGAAAATTTCAATTTTCAGACTGTGTATGACTATTTTGTGTCATTTCTCGTCTTTCTTAATGCTTTTAACATCAAAAACATGCTTTCATATTACTCTTTGTGCTAGTAAGACATTTGCTGTGTATTTTTTCAAGATCATCAGAACAATGTTGTTTTTCTTTTGCGTTTTGACTATCGTGATGACTATTAGATCGATTTTCGCCTTTTTCAATGTGTTATTCATTGAATCTCGCATTTTCATTGTCTTTAAGATCGACAATGAGATTTAATCGTGTCACGCAATCACCTACTAAAGTAGGTGCTGGTCACTCAAATGACGTACACTTCTCAAATGACGTTTTTTACCTCAACAGATCTACAACCTCTTCTACTGAAGCCTCATTCTCGTATTCTACATCTAAAACAGTGACTCATTTGTTGATTCACTTCTGAGCTGACTTGCCAGTTAATTTAAAGTCTTTCGCAATAGCTTTGTTTCATTTAATTCAAGCATTTGCATCTCGCTTCTTCTCTCGCTTCGATGCTCGAACCCGTTTTTTTCGCTTCTTCTTCACCTCAGCAGTGATTTTACCCCTTGCCTGTCGAACGATTATTACTCTTCTCTTCTGAGCAACAGATTCATCGAGTTTGTCTCTTTTAGCCTTCGCTTTACTGTGATTGTGAGTCGCTTCAATGTCACGTTCGGTCAAAGCAAGCGAGCTAGCTCTCACTAATGACCTCTTTATATATCGATCAAATTTTTCGCGTAGCTTCTTCAATATATCGTAGTCATCTAAATCATCTTGAAGCTCTGTATCAAGCTTCTGAATCTCTCTAGATTCATGCGAAGTGATCTCTATAAAGAAGAAGAATAGAAAAGAGTCTTGTGAAGAGATTGACTTGAAGAATTGTCAGACTCTCATCTTTTTCAGCATCACTTTTGATGAATATGAAACAAGCTCAGTCTGTTTGAAAGTCGATCGTATATTCGATTCAGTGAAGATCTTGACTCGTAGACTGATGAAGAAAGCAAGAAAGTTCTGTTTGTTGAAACTCGTTGATTCGAGTCAAATTGTCTCATCAATCACCTTCGAATGATAATGCTTCATGAGCTGAAATATTCTCACATTCAATGACTGCGTAACGTGTGTAGAATGCGAGAAAAGAGTGAATATCACGATATTATGAAAATTGACGTACTGTAGAAACTCGTAGATAAGGTGAAACTTGTAGTTATTCATGATCAGAAGTCTATGAGCTTCTACCTGAGTCTTTCAACTATGAAAATCGAAGTGCTTCAGTCAGTCAAAGGTCTTTTCATCGTTCGAATATTCGGATTCAGTAGTAGCAAGCAATAGATCGTCATTCAGGTCGTTTTTCTGCACTCATTTGTTCAAAATGTTGATTTCGAGAACGATGAGCATGAGAAAAATCTTTTCTCTCTCAGCATTAATCATCTTCACATCGCTCACTAAATTTCTCACCTTCAAATCAATTGCACGAAGAGATCTCTTTTTGATCAATGTAATCACTAAATGATCTCTTTCAACTTCAATACGAAAGCCTGATTCGTTCATGTTTCATATATCATTCGATTGAATTGCATATTTGGTCAGCACATCTCGAAAATCGTAGAAATGTTGCTTTGTCACCTCAACAGTCAGAGAAGTCTTTCTATCAGCGGCAAGAGAAGTTTGTTTTCTCTTGAAAAACTGAGAATTTTGCTGTAGAAATCGTACTGGTCAGTGCTGTTCAACTCGAAGAGAATTCACGGAATTTGCCTGCTGCAGTAGGAAATTTGCTGCTTCTCGAAGATGTCTCAGTTGAGCAGAAATCGACAGCTTGTTCAGACGTGTCAAATATATACATATAGTCTCTCTTTGCTCAGTATTCAGAACATATTCATGTGATTCTCGTTCAAATAATGAGGTGTGAGTTTTGACTAGTCGTCTTTGAAGCATTCAAACAGAAACTTCAAATGTCTGAGCTGCAGTGCTTGCAAACTTGTATTCGTTGTCATGAATTGCATCTGTAGCCTCTTCTATACGATACTTCAAATTTATATAGTATTCAGACATGATGTGGTTGAATGGTTGAGATGAGGGAAAGTTGAATACATAAAGGAAAAAAAACATCATTTGAGAAATGTACGTCATTTGAGTGATCAGCACCTACTTTAGTAGATGATTGCGTGGCACAATTATCTGTACAAGATGCTGACTACGAATCTTCTGCAAGCTATGCTTGTCAGAAGAGTTGAATAATCTCATTAACATCAACAGAGCAGTAACAGCACTTTACTCATGCATTGAGCTTACACACAGTTGAAAAGCGAAGCAATAACAACGCGATCATCAGCGCGTTGAAGCTCGCACATACACAGAATGACAGCAGCATACATGCTGCAGCTCATATATGACATATACACATATACTACGAAGACATGACTCAGCTTTTGTGCACATATGAACAGATGTGATGCAGTAAATCGATTGATTTTCGCATTTTCAGACTCATTTACATGCAGCGCAATTACACACAGAGCAGTAACAGCGCTTTATTCACATGTTGAGCTCATATACAATATACACATATATACTATGAAGACACGACTCAGCTTTTGCACACATACAGACAGACGTGATGCAGTAAATCGACCGGTTTTTCGCATTTTCAGATCAATTTACATGCAGCGTCATCATACACAAAGCAGTAACAGCGCTTTATTCACACATTAAACTTATATATGATATACATACATATATTGCGAAGGCACGATTCAGCTTTTGCGTATCTACAGACAGATGTGATGCAGTAAATCGATCGATTTTTCGCATTTTCAGATCGATTTACACGCAGCGTCATCACACACAAAGCAGTAACAGCGCTTTATTCACACGTTGAGCTCATATATGATATACACACATATACTGCAAAGGCACGACTGCGTACTGACGCAAAAATCGAAATCGAACCTCTTTGCGTTCGAAGGTCGCGCAGGAAACAACGTTGTTTCAGAGAAGTAGAGCGTTTCTTATCAAATCACTATCTGTTTTACCTTTTCTTGATGCGCAAGACAATAAGTCGAGGTCAGTCGTTACTATTCTGAGCGAGGTAACACGACTACTTTGATACCTGAAATATAAAGCAATTGCGTCAAGCATTTTCTATCAAAAAGAGTAATCTAGATTCTTGCAGGCTAGATTTATACCATTTTCGTCTGACATAAGTCGTTAATAGAAGACGATCTATTGCAGGTTTCGAGATAGAAATTGAAGAATCTCTACACTAGAGTTATTGTCTACGTGAAACGCTCTGAATAAGAGGTTAAAGAGATATTTAAGTGGTGCCAAGTGAATTTTCTAGAAGTTCGAAGCCCGAAACTCGGAAAAACCCTCTATGAAAAGAAATATAAAGAGTCGCTTTATGCGCTCTTTCTCGCCCCGTTTCGCGAATAGTAACGCGAAACTCAGTAGAAGCAATAGCTCAGCGTCAGAACTCAAAACGTCGACGATAGAAATCAAAAAGTCAACGGTAGAGATTGAAACAGATCTATGAGACGAACTTAGCATGAGTTCGTCAACAAGCAAACAACTGCAGAACGACATTGTCGATTTATTTCGCAGTCAACAAAAATCGTTCACATCAGTAAATAGAAAAACGCAATA
>JAABUW010008580.1_pt1 | contig 11900 bp, 17 predicted proteins | sample 5560081 | NCBI WGS metagenome assembly JAABUW01 (sample SAMN10711882, study PRJNA513363) | rock metagenome | isolation source: Antarctica rocks | place: Antarctica: Victoria Land, Knobhead sud | reverse complement strand
AGTTTTGGGGACAGAGTACATGGGCTAAGAGGGACTGAGGGGGTTGCTGGGGTGAAGGCGCAGGGTGGGGAGTAGCAGCTGCTGTCAAAGGCGCACTGCCGAAAAGCTGCTGAGACAGCAGCTGGACAGCAGGCATGGCAGCATGCTCAGCTCCAAACAACCTGCCAAGCTGGGCGTGCACAGCCTGCGGAGAACCCTGAGTGCTTGGCTGCTGATCTGCAGCTCGATCTGCGTCACCAACGTGGGGCATCTGGCGTGGCTGCAGCTCCTGATCACCAGGCAGTGCTGGCTGCTGCTGCTGTTGGTCAGACTGTACAGGATGCAATTGCTCACGCTGCTGAGCAGGCACAGGAAGGCCCCTCTGGTCATGATGCTGCTGCTCAGGCACTACGAGTCCAAGCTCCCCTTGCTGCTGCTGCTGCTGCACTGCAGAAGGCCTATGCTGTGCAGCAGTCTGCTGTGCATGTGCGCCTGAGAGGAAGGCGCCATGTGGCTGCAAACACTTATGTGGTGGGTTGGACGCTTTGATCACAGATGGATCTGGCAATACATCCTCAAGCATGGCTTCATGGTGCTGTGCTTCCTGGTAGTCATCCTCCAAGACGGAGGCCTGATTGGCTGCTTCTGCAACAGACTCCTGTGGGAAGCCAGGTGCCAGCATTTGCTGCTCATCATTGCCAGAGTTCAAGCATAGACCCACAGCTGCCGTGGGAGCTTCTTCTTCTGCAAAACGGTGCAGATGTTCTTGCTGACCCACTCCATGCTGACTGTCTGCAAGACCGCGAGTGTGTGCATTCTGTAAAGGCGCAGGGTGCGTCTGCTCTTGCTGCAGTGGATCTGAACCAAAGCCGCCTGGCACATCCAAGCTGTGCCTGTGGCTTTGCATTGCCTGCTGGACCTGATTACTACCCACGACTTGCTGAGTCTGACTGTCTTCGGCAGCTGACGGCTGGTTGCTGAGCAGGCAGGCAGCAAAGGTGTGTTGTTCTGGAAGGTTGGCCCTGGAGTGCTGGCGTGGGGGCCTCTGAGCCGGCCTGGCAACAGGGGCCTGACTGGGTCGATGTGCAACCAGGGGAAATGGTGCAGGTATGCCCTCGGCCACCTCCACCACCTGCTGCCCATGTGCTTGCCCTGCATGTGTTAGCCTGAGTGATGCAGCATGTGCTCAGGCAGCCATTCTACTGAATGCGCAAATGCACTCTACAGCAAAATTATGATGTTTCCTGTGCATGTGAAACCAGCTAAAAGTACATGCAAAACAGTGGAGTTGTACGACAACTTCAGCAAATTGAGGCACAAATTACACAAGAGCATAGCCGCAGCTTGAGTCTGCAAGCGATACAAAAAATTACCTGACTCAATGCTGTCTACATTCGCAGCGTTAGCAGCAGCCAAGTGGCTGTCTGCAACAGCCTGATCAGCCTGATGCGCAACAGCCAAGAAGTGACGAGCGGATGGGCTTAGTGGGACATCATCACCAACGGGACGCCTCCTGCCTGTTCTGCTCGTTTTGGGCGTCTCAGGCTTCCTGCACAACACAACCATTACCTGATTGCGTTGGCATGTTTGCACAGGTTGCTGATTGGCATCATACCAAGTCCAGCATCTAAACATGTGCTGCTGTGTATAATGTCATGCCAGACCCATTATCTGACCATCTGTGAATTACATGCATGCTTTGCCAGTGATGTGGTATTGCATCCAAAGCAGGCTTAAAGGCCTGATTGACAAAGTCAATGACACATGTCACAGGTGCTAAAAATCAGACAATACATTTTCAGAACAGAGCGACTCTGTGCAGAGCATCATTCTTTGAAAGAATTTGTGTGTGAGTGTCACGCCCTTGGACTGATAGGATCCAGTGCCGTCTGGGGCCCTTGAAAACAAGAGGCAGACCTGATCTTTGCAACACGGCCAGCCACAAGGCGCTCATCCTCTTCTCTTGCTTGACTGTTGGCAGGGTCATCAAACAGCAGAAAGACAGGGGGCTGCAGCATGATTCTACGACTGCCTCCGTGCTGCTTCACCCCCTCCTGATATCCACATGCAGGCTGTGTCAAGAAGCTGGACTGCACCACAGCCTTTGCTGCAGTACATGGAAACCAAGCAATCTCAGAAAGGATCTTTATTTTTTTGCTGAAATTCTCCTCTGCAGAATTTATGTTCCATGCATGAGAAGTTTACTATGTACACGTATGTACACCTGCGCACAGACAAACAAGTGCTGTGCAGGTGAAGGCGCAGAGCTTGGGAACAAAGGCAATGGTGATATGCAGGGGGAAACACAGAATAGCATCAAGGCGTGAGCCGTATGCTTGTTTACATGCGATAGCATACTTGCATCAGGAATGACATGCTGTGAAAGCACACTGCAATTCAAGCCAATGCAAAGAGGCTCTCACAGAACCAGTCACATTGCTAGCTACCTGGAATGCTGCCCAGTACCAGGGCCACTTTGCATAAACCAAAGTTTTAGCATTGACCATTGCATCATGCATGCATGCAAAGAGGACTACATTTTGTGTATGGCAAATTGACATACCAGGCTTAGGCTTGGTTGCGTTGGGCCTCTTGCCCCCAAGAGGGTCCCCTACATGTGAAGTCTTGGGCTTGTTGTGCACCACCTCCTCATACATCTGGCGCAGCATCATGCCACTGCGGCTCTGCACTCACAGATAACTTTGATTTTTGAATGCGATCAGGGCTGTGATGAAGGAAGGCTACTGCCATGAAGACAGTGAGTGCTATGCAAGCTGACAACACAGATACAGTTCACACAATCTAAATTGATGTACATTGGCCAGAGACTTGCTTCTTGCATATTTCAGTGGCAGAACAACATGACATGATCTTGAAATGAGGTGTCTGCAAGACCAGCATGCCTTACTAATGCATCGATTGCTCTTCATGCTGTGAACCTACACCGCCATCATATTGCTCTAGAGACACACACACCACAATATAATGCCAGGTCAGCCAACCTGCAGCTTGAGGTGAGGGATGCAGGGCAGCAGGCGCCAGCGGTTGGTGATCTTAGTGCGGTAGTCTTGTGAGGAGTCCCTCAGGCCATGCAGCCTTTCAAGATGGCGCTGCAGCCGCAGGCTCTTCTCCATGCAATCAATGGCTCTGGTGATGATCGCCACTTCTGAAGGTTCCAGAGGCCGTGTCACATACTCTCTGGCTGTCTACCCATGCACAGCATATGGTTATCAGTTTGTTGGCTGAGATGCATGCACTGAGTTTGTGCCTCACGTGCGATGAAAGGATTATACTCCCTGCTATTGCTGGCTTGTGATGATGCATCAATGCGTAGTACAATGTAATGTAATGCGAGGAGCCTTGTGCTGACTTGATATACCATCCATTCGACATGGTTGGCAGCATCTCAGTTGTTGATGGACGCTGCTGTGCTGCAAGCAGCTCATGTCATATGTTGTCTACAGGCAATGCAAAAAATCTGTAAAGGGAATCACAAATCATATGAGGCTGCACAATGCCCATGAGCTGTTGGCAAAGTCAGCAGCTCAAGCAAGAAGCTCACCCTGAGGCAGTTGCCTTCCACCCTGTGACACCTGTTCTTCTGGCGGGTCTGAATCTCCTTGACCGTCTTGACAGGCATCAGGTGGCGGCTGATCAGGTCAAGGTCCAGACCATACTGATACATTCCTGCTGCCACCAGCTCATCCTCTGCCTGGGTCCAGGTCATCTGGGGTGGTAGGGCTTGGAACTGCAAGACCAGCCAAGAGAGCTAGAGGTCTCGCTGCACGTGTGTTGACAGCAATGTGTTGCAAGACATGCCCCTGTGAGGGCATTGATCAGATGCTGGGACAGTTCATACATTGTGACACGCACTGATGGATGCAGGTTTGTCTCTGCAGATGGACAAGCGGGCGGATGGGGGAACTGCCGCACTGGATCCAAGTATGCTAGCTCATAGGTGATCTGCAGTGAGGGGGTGCAGACTGACCCTGGGGAAGAGGTCGGGATCAAAGTAAGGCTTGAAGATGGCCACAGCCTGCTTAACTTCTGCAGGAACAGTGGGTGCAGGCATCCTCTTGTCCTTACTGCCCTGACCACCCTCCCTGCCAGCAGGCTCGCTTGCCACCGCCACCTGCAGAATCATTTTTGTTTTCACCAAACATACCCCCAGCTTTTGAGTTGCGCTAAAACGAGACGCTCAGTATGGGACAGCCTTTCATCCATGTAGTTGATCAACGTGCAACTCTGCAGTAGTTAGGAGCAGGCCCTGATCAGGACTGGTTCCCCAATGGGGACCTGCATGAGGCAAAAAATCGTCGGACTGGTCAGTCAACCTTCTGGCACACAGCAGGTCAACTGGCTTGTCACAGCAAGGTCACTAAGCTCCTTCTGGGCTGCAAAGCACAAAAGTGTACAGCAGCCGAACCTGCTGGAACTGGTCTGTACCTGAGCCATATGTTGCAGGAACTGTGGCAGCAGCTTCATGCACGCAACCTCTGTGATGGAGTGCACAAGGAAGTGTGCAACAGGCTGCCAGGTCACAACAACATTTTGGCCCCTCTCGTCTGCTGCAGCGCCTTGCTCTGTACTGGCTGGGTTGTCCTGCTGTTGACGCTCTAACCCATGGGTTTGGTGAGCCTGACTGGTCACCTCAGCTGGTGGTGGGCTCTCAGCGTCAGCAAGAGGTGGGACGGCCTGGGAAATGGTGGTGCCACTGCCACTGCCACCTGACATTGCGTCAGCTTCCTGGCCAGGTGCCTGCTGCTGCCTGTCAGCTTCTGGCACAGCTGCTGAAAGGCCTGGCAGATGCTTGTTTGCTGCATGCGAAGACGCTGGCATCGCACCTTCGTCAGCAACACCTGAGCCTGACTGCTGTGCCTGGGCTGGATGGCTGCTGTGGTCAGCTCCTGGCAGGCTTGTTGCGCAACCTGGCTCAGCGCGCGGCTGACTTGCATCAGTGGGGTTCACGGCAATTGCAGGGTCCTGGCTCCAGTCCTGTTGTGTGACTGGAGGAGATGCAGGCTTGTCCGGTCCTGCCTCTTGATCTTGAGTGTAAGGCTGAGCAACAGGAGCCAAACCAAGTATCTCTGGTGAGTATGGCAAGTCATGCTGCTTGCCTTGGCCTGAGCCACTGCTGCCTTCTTCCAGCAAATGCTTGCTGTGCTCCTGTATGTGTTTGTGTCGCAATGAGTCCAAACTATTACCAGTTCAGTGGCACCAAGCTGCAGCAAAACAACAACACTCCATGCATACATTGCACCAGGCACAATGGCAGACAATGCAAAGACAATGTCTGATAACACCACTTTGATACCTGCTTAGCTTACTACAATGAGCTGTCCCAATGTTAGTAGTCTGTGGGCATACCTGGTAATCATTCAGCAGATCACTGAGCTGTGCAGCTGTGTCCTGGTGACTGCTGTTACATGCTGTCAAGGCATATGTCTGTATCAGCAGCTGACAATGGTAACTCAGCTGACGGTACAATTGCTTGATCTGCTCAGCATCAAATCCCCTGGGACTGAGATCTGGCTCCTGTGGCCACAGATCGCCGGTCAGGGGCGGTCTGAGTCGTACTGCTGGAGCAGGACTGCCATCACCCTCTGCCGGTGGTGCCGTGTGCTGTTGGCCTTGGCCCATGAAGTTGCAAGCTGGCACGCCAAGCAGCTCATTTGGCATAATCATAGGAAGACGCCTGTAGACATAACATAAATAAAACACGATTGATACACTGTGCTTGAGAAGTAGGGCTGTCAACATCAGTGATGGACCCCAGTCAGTTATACTAGACAGCGCACTGGCATGGATTATGGCGTTTGAGTTGCCTGACACATCTGTGCAATTCGTGTTCTAAGAACAGCATGTAGATGTCAGTAAATAACCATAATGATTGCTTTCTCATGCGCATGTGCAACCTGCATTGATGGTGTGGTGCTTGTTGTGCAGCCCACCTTTGCTGCTCCTGATTAGCAGCAGTCCGGCGCAGACGCTTTTCAGTAGCCTGGCTTTGAGATGGAGCTTGCCTAGGCTCAGCCTCAGGGTGTGTCAGGTTGTCTTCTGCATCGGAGTCAATGGGGCCCAGCAGGCCATCCAGTTCATCCAAGGTGAAGTCCACGTCTTCCTCATCATCTTCTGGAAGTTCTTCCAGACCAGTGTTTAGTGCCTGTGATGAACATCAGGCGTCCTTTGTGTGCGAGCTCTTGATTAAATTTTGGCAATAAGTTGGTGACTGTGCTGGCACTGCTTGAGTGACCAACACAGCAGCCATATCAAAGTTTCACTGACTGACAGACATATGCACCTGTGACTTGGTGACTTTCCAGTCTAGCAGGGTCACAGGCACCAATCAGCCTCTTCCCAGGCCAAGGCCAGGCCACAGAAGCTTCAGCATAAATTTGTTGCTAAAGTGCTGGCATATGTACTCACTTGCAGAAAATACTGGTACTCCTCGCCATCCTCCAAAGGTAGCAACTTCTCGTCAGGCGGTAGCGGCAGTGTTTGCTCCAGCTCATCAAGAGTGACATGAGCCAGGGACTGCTTGGCTCTGGTCATATAGCCACATGCTACAGCAACCTGACTATCAGCAGGTATGCCTACCTCCACATTTTGCATCGCATCATTGCCTGCTGGCTCAGATTGTAAAGCTGTGTTGCCCCTTTGCATGTTTGCTTCAGCTCACGCCTGCATCGCAGACATAAGCACCATTGGAACGTCATCTGTTGTGTTGTATGTGCGCGTTGCATAAAAAACATTACGTGAAACAAGAGCACATGTCAGTTTGAGCAGACCTTGCATAACAGTTGAGTGCCTGCTTTGCCACCATAAACCACATAATCAGAATTGGCATTGAAGAAATCTGCACACGGTGTTATGTCCAAGAGCTAAGGACTTACAGGGAGACACAAGTGTGCAGGTGAAAGATCAAGTACCTGCTATTGTCTTTAGTCCGGCTGTGCCTGCTGGTAAGTCGTTAAGGAGCTGCCAGATGGGCATGCTCGTCAAATTCAGAACGCGAGTGTGAGTGGTCTCAGGAGCTTTCACCAGCATGCTACATGGCGCATTGCATACATTGGCTTGACTCCAGCTGCTGCTGCTCCGACAGTTTCACGAGACTCAAAGGAACACTCGCAGCTCAAGCTGAGAGAGCAGCGCTGAGTGCTGAGCAGGCAGATCAGAAAAGCACAGCACATCGCAGCACGCGAAGCAAGAGTTTGTGCTTGAATCGTTCTAGGCGTTGAAGTAGCCTCTTGAAGATTGTCCGACATGTTCTGCTCGTTGCTCGTGTAGTTGCCACACTCGTTTGCAGCGGGACAGAGTCATGACCACGGTGCCTTGGCAGTTGATACCTGTCGAGGATGCGGACCTTGAGTCGATCGACCTCAAAACAGGAGCAAGTCTCCTGGGCAGAGGCCAGAGGGCATCGCCTGGCCTCAACAATGACTGCTTTATGAAAACAGCAGCAAGGGTACAGATCGGCGCCGGTCGTATCCAGCTTACCTGCATGTCCTTCCCTGGTTTTCTGCGGATTATATCCTCAGAGAGCAGCGAGGCGAAACAACTTGCTCGCGGGCAGGCCGTCTTGCTTGCGGTCGGAGACATAATTGACTTCAGCACCGTCTCGGACATGGCTGCACCAACCAGCCGCTTCACCTATATGCTAGCAGAATGCTTCCCTGATACTGACATCCAGGTAGGTTGTATTTGCTTGTGGTCTCAGGCTTTGCGGACGGCAATGTCCTACCCTGTAACGTAGCGCTCAGCAACGTCTGAAGTGCTCAGTAACGTGGAGCTCTGAAGTAGCCGAGATCCTTTGCAACATACTGTGAGCAGCTTTGCCACCACTGGCGTACTTGGACAGAAACTACACTCACAACAAACACAAACGCAAAATGAATTTGTTGATTGAAGTATGACACAAGCTGATGTGTGACTTGCAGACGGCGCCAGCGGATAAGCTTGCAAAGTACAGTGAGCATGATGCTGCTGCAGCAGCTCAGCATGCAGCAGCACATGCCCTGGCAGCCCAAACATCTGCATCGCCTGACATCATGCTATCATCACAAATTCCAACAGGAGCAGAACCCATTCGTGCTCTGTCGCCAGCACAGCAGCTGCCACTGCACAGCAACTCGCCCTTGCTTGCAACAGGCCAGCCACAGACAACTTCCATCCCTAGTGTACAGACAGATGTGCTTGGTGTTCTTTCAGCTCAGCCTGACCCCGCACAGCCCAGTGTGCAAGGCAGGCTGGCTTCACCGTCTCTGCATGATCCTATCTCAGACCCCCAAAGCTCCACAGATCCTGCATCGCTTCCGAGTTCTGGCATTGATGATGGGCTGGAGCTGTCATTGGATAATCCTGTACTTCCGACCACCAGCGTTCCAGATCCTGCATTGGAAACAGTTGAAGCTGCTGCCAGCAACATGGCCGCCATCACAGGCCAGCAGGCTGCAGATCAGGAACTCAGCCAGGGGCGCCATGGCACCAATGAATCATTGCTGCAAGGCAGTGCTACACCAAATCTTGGTCTATCAACCAGCTCTCCAATGCTGTCAGTGGGGCAGCAACCAATTGATCCACAGGATGGCATGCAGCAGCCAGCTGATGGGTCAGCTGATTCCATGCAGCCGGCTGAGACAGCGCAGGCTTCAGCGGCAGTGCAGGGGGCAGCAGAGCCAGGCAGCTCGCCGCCACAGCAGGCAGTTGAAGTCAAGGATGAACCGGACACCATCATGGAGGAGGCTGACAAGCGCTCAGCTGCTGATATCTTTGAGCAGACTGTCATTGACTGCAAGACCGTCTTGTCAGATGTGAGTTCAGTCTTGCTGGATGAGGCAGCACCAGATGCAAGCGGCATGAGCAAGTCCCGCATTGCTGCATCTGAGAGGGCTAGCATGTGGCAAAAAGAGCTCCAGGGTTTGTTGAATCGCTGCAAGATTCCGCAGCTGTACATTGGGGTGTTGGGAGACACAGGTACATGCACACAAGTTGAACATGAGTTGCTGCATATGCAAAGTCAGCAGTGCGCATCTTTGTTTGTTCACAATGGTGGTGTTGCCCTCCGAAGCTCACCTTGATGTGCAACAAGCTCCAGCTGCCTTGAAGTTCAATTTGAGCAGCTTTCCATCAATTTGATTGCTGCCTGGTGCACTGACGGTTGGGAAACCTGTGCTGATTAGGCAGTACATGATGGCTGACTAGGGCATATCAATATTGCAGGTGCCGGCAAGTCATCGACTATCAACTGCCTGTTGGGTGAGGAGAATGTTTTGCCTGTCAATGGCATGAGAGCATGCACAGCCTGCGTGGTGGAGATCTCCTATATCTCAAGCAGTGTGTAAGCATGCTACCTCTACTCAAGCTACATCCACGTTGTACAGCTCTGTTGCTGTTGCTGCTCCTTATGCGCTACTGCAACTTGCAGGTCTTGTCTGACTGTGTCCAAAAGCAATCGTCACATCATGCACAGTGCTGTCAAGCTTACAGTAACACTATGTGCAACAGGAAGCGTCATGTCATGCTCAGTGCTGTCAAAGTCACTGCAAGCCCACATGCTGGAGTGCCTGTTTGCAGGTATGAAGGCACAGTTGAGTGTATGACAAAAGAGGAGTGGACGGCCCAAGCCAAGTCCTTGTGGGGCGACCTGATCGATGAGCGCGGCCGCCTCAAGATCTGCCGCGATGCCGAGCGCCGATTGAACACTAGCAGCATTGAGGGCGCTGCACAAGCCACATTGGAGACTGTATATGGCCAAAACAGCCTCAGGTACAAAGCAAGGACACATGCTTTACTGTTCATTGATTGTGATGCACATAAATGCAAAATGTAAGCAGTGTTGTGTATGTTCAAGGCTGCATTTCAGCTCAAATCTGCGCTTTCACAATCGCAAAGGCTGATCTGGAGCTTGTCAGCAGAAGGCTCTCATACAGCAGTGCATTTGTCCAGCTGCATTTGCTTCTCTGCTTCGTAGGCGGGCTGGCATGACGCTTGAACGATTGCTGGAGGTGAACAACAAGATCACAGCACTGCTGGGGCGCACCATCAGCATCAGAGAGCATGCTGTCAAGCAGTTCAGGAAGCGCATTGGAGAGTATGTTGACAGCCACAACAAGAAGGACGAGATCCAGGCTTGGCCATTGGTCAAAGTCTGCAAGCTGAAGCATAACTGGCAGGTAAGCCTGCAACATTTCAACCACAGTTTGCTGCTTACAGGCTTTAGACCTGCCTGCCTTACTGATGTGGTCACTTCAGCAGTGCTAAAGCTGCTGAGGGATGTGCACCTGCTCTATATCTAAGCCAGCATTGCTTGCTGGTGATGCTATAAAAGCGACTGGCACAGCTGTTCTGTTTCACAGTACCTGGACGTGAGCCATTGCAAATTTGTTGCTGCAAGCTGAAAGCACCTAGGCAGCTGTACTAATGCTGATGATGCTGCATGCTGAAAATGTTTGCCGTCCTCAGGTGCTTTCCACTGGAGCTGTGGTTGTGGACCTACCAGGTGTGCGTGATGCCAATGCTGCCCGTGGAGCAGTTGCAGAGAAGTACATGAAGTCCTGCAACGCTGTCTGGATTGTGGCTGACATCACAAGAGCTGTGGACAATAGGACTGCCAAGGTGTGTACAAGATGACCTGTTTGCAATTGCCCTGGAATGCCTTTGCAGCTTGCATCAGCTCACATGCCCTTCATCTTCTACTCAAGACACAGTTGAGATCACATCAACATCACAGGACTTAGATGACTGCAGACAGTTGATTGTTCAGGCTAGAAATGTCTTGCAGGATTTGCTGGGTGAGAACTTCCGGCGACAAATGCTGATGGACGGCCAGTATGGTAGCATTACATTCATCTGCACTAAGACAGATGTCATTCAGGTGAATCTATGCTGCATGTCGAGAGCCTCAATCCCACAGAACTTGGCATGTGTGTCATTTCTGGTACCCACACCCATGCTCCAGGACTGTTTGCACTGCCTATCAACTTGCCTGTGCATTGACGCTTGGTGATACTGCAGTGAAATGTCTCACGCAACTTCAACACAGAGTTGCTTCTGCATGCACTGTCTGGCAAAGCCCTCCTGCAGATTAAAGTTTGTCGGATAGCTCCATTAGGCAAAGCAATTCGTTCTGAATGGCTGAAAGCATGCACATCCCCTTCAGTTCCAGATCAATACCCTGTGGCAATTGTTATACAGGTCAGTGAGACTGTAAGGGCCTTCAGCCAAGGCGGTGGCTCTGGGCGTGCCAGAATGTGTGAAGCTGCTGGGGTTCCTATAGAGCGCTATGAGCAGGCCCAACAGCGGGTGGATGAGAAGCAGGACGAGCTGAACAAGGTGGAGCGCATTGTCAAGCGCTGCAAGAAGAAGGCCAAGCCACTGGTCAGAGCCATCACCGGCTTGAAGACTCGCCTCAAAAACTGCCGAGCAAAGATTGCCAGAGTGCAATCAGGCGGCGTCATTGCTCCAGAGCCTGCTGCAGCGGCTGAGTTGGACTCAGACTTTGAGGCAGATGGCAGCAGTGGGTCTGACAGTGATGGGGCATACGCTCCGGGGGACAAGAGGAAGAGCAAGAGGGCCACAGGCAGCCGCAGCAAGCGCAGGAGGAAGTCGCTTTCTGGCTCAGACTCAGATGTTGGGCTGGACCTGTTCAGCTCAGAGGATGATGACGGCAGTGACGACTCAGATGAAGAAGAGGAGGTGGTTGTGCCTGCAAAGGCAACAGGCAAAGCCCCCACGACGGTGCCAGAGCTGCAGGCTCAGGCTGTGGAGCTGCAGGATGAGGTGGATGGAAAGACTGCTATTGTCCAGACACTCAAGAAACAGGAAAAGTATGAATGCCGTCAGATGGACAGCCACTTGCTTTATACTAGTATCCACAGGACTTGTGCCGAGCGTTCTGTCGCTTGCGAACCTTACAGCTGCTT